>Ga0222697_1001120_pt1 | contig 10544 bp, 3 predicted proteins | sample AntAcemetage1402_FD_179835 | JGI IMG/M metagenome (GOLD analysis project Ga0222697, IMG submission 179835) | Saline water microbial communities from Ace Lake, Antarctica - #1402 | ecosystem: Environmental > Aquatic > Non-marine Saline and Alkaline > Saline | place: Antarctica: Ace Lake... | reverse complement strand
TTACTGCAAAATCCGCCAAGCAATCCTTCAAAATCCGGTACAGGCACGTCTTCAATAGGGTAATATTGCCTGGGGTTAGTAATTATTCCCCCACCGGCCCTATAGGCTAAATTCGGTACCTCAGAGATATGGGCCTTGCCCTGATAATGCTCTATCAACCTTAATAAAGGGATCATCCCTTCACCTATAATTGCATAATCGGCAAAATCAAAAATTTCCGGATACAAATGCGAGTAAAGGGTTATAAACGGGCCGCCAAAAACAATAGGAACATCTGTCTTCTGCTTGAGCCTTTTTGCTATATGTAATGTAAGCATAAAATGCAGGCTTGATATAACAGAAAATCCTATAAGATGAAACCCTTCTACTGAAAATGAAGCTAATATCTTTTTTATAAAACTATCTAACTCATTATCAACGCTCCCGTTTAAAAGCAGCTGCTTTATCGTGTCAATATTGTTTAATATGTCTAAATCAGGGCCTTTTTCCGATAAACAGGGGGAGGCCTCATGGTGAATTCTTGCCGAAAGGTCTTCCTGCTCAACATGATAATTACGCTTTCTTAAAAAATTAGCCAGTATCCCCATGCCGTAAGGCGGGATAAGTGACGAAGAATTAAAATATTGCTTACGTACTTCAAACTTACCCGGAAAGATAAGCTTAATCCTGAAATTACTATTTGTATTCGTCATATAGAGCCTTAAATAAGCTAACCATAGAAAAGCGAAACATTAAGCCTGAACAAAAATAGGCTCATGCCTTCGGTGACGCTTTAACTACTAATCATACATAGACCTGATAGCCTGTTCATAATTTTTGTAAATCGCGCCTCTTCCCTCTTTTGTGCCGGCATAAACCGTTTTTAAATCATGTGCCGGGTTTCTCTCCATAATCATAAATTTTCTAATCTGCTCAAATTTTGAGAAACCGGACAGGGATTGTGTTATCTTATTTCTGAAAAATTGCTCTGTTTTAGCGCGCCTTTCATGAGGGCTCTCACCGGCATTAAAAAGCTTTTCAGCGGCGGCATACACTTCAAAGGATTTCGCGTTAGGCGTTAATAGCGCGACCAGATATGGCTTTCTATCGCCAAAGACCGATATATCATCTATATATTCGTCTTTCTTCAGGGCCTCTTCAATAGCGCGGGGATTAATATTCACCCCTATAGTCAGGACAAAAATATCCTTTTTCAGTCCCTGAATACTTAGAAAATTATCCTTATCGACATATCCGGTATCCCCTGTATGCATCCATTGATTTTTTATTCTCTGGTCTGTATTATAAGGGTCATTATAATACCCCTTCATCACGTTTGGGCCTTTAATCAAAACCTCACCATCTTTATCGATCCTGACATTTATTCCCGGTAAAATTTTGCCCACAGATGTGGGTTTCCATTTATTTAGCGTGTTTACGGAAATAATCCCGCATTCCGACAGCCCATATCCTTCAAGAAGCGGTAAGCCCAAATAATTAAATAACAAGGTAATCTTTTTGTCAAGATAAGCGCCCCCTGAAATGTAAATGCGCGCGTTGCTTTTTAAAAAGTGTTCTTTGATCCTTGGTGATATAAAAAGAAATCTTACTGCCCTGGCCACTAAAAAATTCAACCTTATAAGTAAGGGTTTTTTCTTGCGCGATGGTATGTGCTTAATATACTTTTCCTGGGCAATAATCACCCACATTGTAATCTTTCGTTTTACGCGCGGAAGACTGCGTAATTTTTTTATAATAATTTTATACATAATATTATATATATACGGGCTCGCGAGTATAATTGTAAGATTACTCTTTTTAAAATTTATGATCTTACGAAAATCCTCAAAAATTATCGTCGATCCGCGATACAGATTAAGATAGCACCCGCATATGCGCCCAAAAACCTGGCTTAATGAATTAAAATGAAATATCTTGTCTCTTTTTTTTATTAAAATCATTTTCGCGAAAGCCCTGCAGTTAAACATTAAGGCCCCGTGGGTTAACATCACACCTTTGTATTCACCCGTAGCGTTGATATTATAAATAATGGTCGCTATATCGTCTTTATGAACACTTTTTATCCTTAACTGCAACAAATGGCTATCTGTGTGCCGTAATTTCTTGCCCTGCGCGAGGCATTCCTGAAAATCTTCCTTAGGTCCGTTCGAAAACCCGGTTTCCGAGTCAAAGGTTATGATCTTCTTTGTTATATCTTGGTCGACAGTAATGCCCTTTAAAATATTCAGGCTAGAAATTATGATAATTTTCGGCCCGCATTCCTCTATTATTTTCTGCACGCTAGAAGAACCGCAGGGTAAAAAGGTCGTGACATTTACAGCGCCTGTAGAAGCTATAGCCAAATCGCTGATAACCCATTCCAGCCTGTTTTCCGATAAGAGCAATATATTATCCTTATTTTTTACCCCTAAGGAGATAAGGTATAAACAGAGGCATTCAACCATCTCGCTGCATTGAAGCCAGGAGATCGCGTCATATCTACCGTATCTCATATCCCTTATAATGGTTCTGTCGCTATATTTTTTGACTCTGTCCCAGAACATCAAAGGTATGGTATTTTGTTCAATCATTATTTTTTGCCGATATCCTGTTTTAAATATTTTTGCGTCTTAGTGTTTTAATGCGCGCTTATAAGCAGCATATAGCGGTCTTTTATGCAATCCGCGAGGCAACAGTAGAAAATTTCCCTTTCGATGAGCCAATATCTTCAACTACTGTAATCTTTATACCCATCTTACCTCCTGTTAACCGCTTCAATGACATTTCTGTATCACTGACTGTTTTATTGGAAAACTTTTCATCTTTAACGACTTTGACCTCAATCATATCCATGCTTGCCTGAACAACCTGATATTTGCGCACTCCCGCTATATTCTCTATCGCGCATGTTAGATGATAAGGAGAAAGGCGCTTACCCCCCGGTAAGATAATATGATCATATATCCGGCCTATAATAACCTTACATAAAGCAAGGTTTACGCCGCAGGAACACCTTTTATCCGAAAGAACCGCGGTATCCCCGAGTTTATACCTTATAAAGGGCATAGTATGGGAATTCAAGGCTGTTATAACAACTTCTCCTTCCTCACCTATTGGGACGCGCTTTCCGTCTCTGACCAGTTCTACTATGACATTATCGCTATCTATATGATAACCGGAATGTTCTTTGCACTCCCAGGCTATTATCCCGCATTCATTACAGGCATAATAGTCAAATACCTCGGCCTTAAATACCGAGCTTATTAACGCCCTGTCACTGTTGCTTAGCATCTCGCCGGTTGTAAAGACCATCCTTGGCCTTATCCCGGTTATGCCTTTTTTTGCAATTTGTAACGCTAATTCCTTAATGATTGAGGGGTAACTCAGAACAATATCAGGTTTATAAGACTTCAACTCATTCAGCAGGTACCCTGTTTTATTGTCCAGTGATAAATACCTTTCCCTTAGAATTTTTAAGCTATGCATACAAGGATGAAACCACTGCTGCGGCAGGAAGCTGTGCGGAGTAACAATAAAGAGCATCTTATCATTAATATGTCGCCCGCTTTCAAGGCACATTCTCAAAAAAAACAGCCTTCTCGACGCATCTCTTACATCAACAAAAATATCTAAAGGCATACCCGTTGACCCGCTAGTCCTCAAATTACCGCAACGGGCTACATCAAGGCCCTTAGGGGTCCTTTCATCAATAGGTACAGCCTGAAAAGTTTCCCTTAAAGTAACCGGTATCCTGCTTAAATCTTCTATAGTTTTGATATCCTGCGGCTTTATATTATTCCGGTCAAATAATCTTCTGTAATACACGACCTTATTATAAGCGTGGTTTAATAAGGCCTTAAGTTTCAACTCCTGGAAAGCTTTTATCTGAGTAGTACTAAAAAAAGAGCGCCTTTTTGTTTTGTAGAACTGATAACCAAAACCAGCCGCCCTGAACAGCGCTTTTAACCTTTTAAATATATTCACGTTTGGATAGATAAATTCTGAGTTTTTCAATCTTAAATTTCACGCTCTTTCCGGCAAAATCTTAGGCTATTAATCTTTTTTGCCTGCCTTACTCCGGACTATTTCAAAAAAATCCCCTAATGTCTTTAATCTCAATATCTCCTCGGGCTCAAATTTAAAAGAGTATTTTGCCTCAACGCGTGATATCACCCGTAGCATCTCTCCCGAATCAATTGGAATATCATCTCCCAATAGAGCGTTCTCATCTATCCTGCCCCCTGAAAGGTCAACTACTTCCTCAAATATATCTATCAGTTCTTCAATGGTTACATTTTTCATACATAACTCCTCATACTATAAGCCGGCTTATTGCGTAAACATAGCCATCACTCTGAAACGCAACCGATTTAACGCGGGCCTTATTCGGATGACAGAGCTCACAAAGTACATAATCTCCGTCAGCCTCAATGCTCCTTAGTGTTATCTTACTCAATAAGGTATCCTGGATCCTGTACGCTTTGCATGATGCCTCTTTCAATGCCCAGATTATAGTTAGCGCCGCTTTCTTTGAATAACCGGCGCATGACCTGACCCGCGCCAATTCATCCTTTCCGGAAAATTCATCCGCTATTTCTAAAATAGAATCACTTATCTTTTCAATGTCTATCCCTATTCCGGTGACACGCGCGGCAGCGGAAACAGCTATATCATTACTATGAGAGATAGAGATGCAAGGCAGAGATTTGCCCTGCCTTGGATTATCCGTAAACATATACGGAGAATTATCAGGCAAAACCCGTACCGCCATATCAGATGGTGGCAAAACATCTTTATCAAGGTACATTCGCGCAGCGGCCTTAGCAACGATCCTGCCTGCTAACCATTCCAGGCGGCGTTTCGCGTGTTTTAGTTTATGGTACTGTGCCTTTTCCTCTTCAGTAAGCTGCTCAGACAGCACCCCCTGCTCATCAGCTTCTAAAGCGCCTTTAATAAGCGGTATCGATACCTGCGCCAATATAAGTTTATCATTATAACCTAAAAGACGCCTGATATCCTTTTGCCTCGGGTTCTCCCTCAAGAGCTCCCAGATAGGCTCCGGCAGAAGGCTGACATCACCCATACCCTTTAATTTCTCAACACCTCTAACTATCGCGACAACTCTTTCTTTATCATCCATAGCCTCTGCATCATATACGATACCGGATTCTGTCATCTCCCGGATACGGGTACGGCAATGCAGCTTCGCGGCAGAGGAATCTGAATTAAAAAACTCTATGGATTTAATACTTCCGACCAGTGATGACTCATTACCCTGAAAGATATCCGTTGAAAGATTTACTAGATCCAAAAGACCGTCAATTATCATAGGGTTATAAAGGCAGGGCTGTTTGCCAAAGGCATTTGTCTTAGGCGCCAATACCTCTCCCTCTACTCCGTCACGGGTAACTGAAGAGAATGAATGTATGGTGCGAAACATGCCTTGGCGGCCCAGGCGAACTTCTGTCTCCCATAAAGGCTTAGCGTCAACACGGCAGTCTCCTATACCTGTACTTACCAAAAGAAGCGTTGGTTTAGGTGGTACCCGGCGATGTCCAAAGTATATCTTACAGCGGGCATGGCACATCTCCTTTTTTTTACCACTTCCGGGAGGGGCAAATATACTATACATCTCGCCGCTGAATAAAGCGCTGTCTCCTTTACCCGATAAGAGGCGCGCGCGGGTATAAAACTTTCGGGGTTCGCCGCGTGGAAATATACCCGGATGAGGAAAATAAATATCCGTGACCTCTCTCACGATAAATTCCGGCGTATGCAGTAAAGCAAAGGCAGTCTGGGCTATCATCTCCAGGCTGACTACACCCGGCATAATAGGTTTTTCGTAATCAACATAATGATCCGCTATAATACGGTCGCGTTTTAGATCAAATCTCTTATGGCCTTCGGCTGCTCCCCGCGCGGAGATATTGACACCATCTAATAATGACTGCGGCGATACGGATAGCGGCGCCTCTTTCTCGCAGCCGCGGGAATATCTTAAGGATTTTCTGCCGCAAAACGCTACATTCTGATTAGACCCGCTTAAAAATTCCCGCTTAAAAAATTTATTGCCCGCTTCATAGCTTATAAAATCGCTGCCACGCGAGCGAAGCCTCTCTACCACATCGCCTATGCGTATCATGCCTACATTCATCCACGGCCCAAAGAAAATATTAATCCATCTTCCCTCGCGCTTTTCCCGGGTTCCCGCGACTAGAATAGACGCTATCTCATGTCCGGCGGCATAAGAGGCCTGCCCCATATTACCCCAGCGTCCGGCTACGCTGGAAAGGTTAATAAAGGCCCCTACCTCTATCCCTGATAAGGCGGCCAAAAGACGCGCGGTTCCTAATGCCTTAGGCTTCATTGTCTTAATAAAATTATCAATATCGATATCCTCAGTTGACTTTTCTAATAGATCGCTCGCTCCCTGGATAACAAGATCAATACGTTTATACTTTAACTTCAGTTCGCTTATCAGCCGGTTAACATCTTTTGCCTCAGTTATATCGCATTGGCGATAAATAACCTCATTGGCGATATTTTCTAAATTTTTCATATTATATAAACGCTCCGCGGCCCATACATTTCTCCACGCGAGCCTGTCTATCTCGGCGGGAACAATGGGCCTTGACCGTGCCTTTAGCTGACTTAGTAATAAATCCCTGGCCTTATCAAAGGTAACCGGCTCCTCCGGGGCGCTATTATTACCCGCGGATAGGGGGCTTTTACCAACAATAATAAATTTCGCTTTGCTGTTTTCGGCAAGCTCCGCGCATATGCTGGCTGTAATACCTCTGGCGCCGCCGATAGCCAGCACCACGCTTTTGGAATTAAGAGGTAATTTCCCTCTTTTATTCTCTAAATCAGCTGCCTCCCAGCAGATATTAAAGCGCCTGCCATTGATATAACCTATCTCAGGGTGTTTTCTGCTGTGAGCTAGCTCATTAAAGATGTTTTCAGCAACATTTTTTCGTGATGTTTGCGAGTCAAAGTCTATATACAGGGCCTCCAGGTTATCGGGAAATTCGCACTTTAAACAATGAATAATGCCCAGGCCTATACCTGCTTTAGCTGATATTTTCTTTACGCCCTCTGTCGCACCCAGGTCGCCTCCTAGTGATGTCACCTCCACCCATAGCAGTCTTTTGTTATTATTAAGGCGTATTAAAGAGACTATTTTTTTCCCTAACATGAGGGTGCTTTTTGTCCGCTGCTGGGTATCTCTCCACCATTTATCGATATTACGAACCGCTGTCGCGTCATTTTCCATATAAGAGGAGATATCTAATACAATATCAAAATCCTTAGGCAGGGATATCGGCTTATCAGATAATGAAATATTAATAACAACGGCTCCTGCGGATTCTAAACGGCTTTTAATCATACTTGCAGGCCCATGCTTACCCGCTAAAAGTAAAACGCGTTTGCCTTTAAGCGCTTCGGGGCCTATCTTACCGGATAACGGCGCCGCGGTTTTTTTGCAGATCCAACGATGACAGTCAGTGCGCCATTCTTTTTCAGGCAGCTGCACTTGCGATTCGTTAACAGGCATCTCAGGCCTGCCTGAAACCGTATGTTTTAAAATAAGCGCCCTGCATGCCTCAATTAATTTACGCGGGGTTGTAATCTTATACCGTTGAGATTTGGGGTCTTCTCCGAAATTGATATTAAGTTCACGCGCTACTTCGCGTATAATCTCAACCTGTTTTATGGAATCTAGCCCTAGTTCCGCTTCCACATCAAAATCAATATCTATATAATCCCGCGGATACCCGGTCTTTCGGGCGATAAGCCCGACGACCTTCTCCTGTAAACCGTCACGGGATAAGCTGTTTTCCTCAACTTTCGTTGCCGCTAAACCCTGCTTAAAATTGCTGAAATCCTTTTTTAATATATCTTTTAGTGAATCACCTCGTTTTTTAATATACTCTTTTACGATATTCTCATCCTGATCACACAAAGACTCATTGATCAAATCATGCGCTTTAAAAATCTTTCGCTGCTTATCCCCTGACGGCCGGACTGTTTGCGGCACGGGCCTAAGCAGAGTTTTGCATAACAGCTGGCTCTTGCATTCAGGCATAATCCTGCTTATGTCTATAGGCAGGCCTTTAGCGGCGCAGAATGCCAAAGCGTGAAAGAGCTGCAATGTCGCGGATCTTTGTGGTAGATTAGTCGGTATAGTCCAGTGCGGTTTATCAATTAAAATATTGTCAACAAAAGAACTAAGAACAGAACCCGGCCCTATTTCAATAAACAAGCGCGCTCCGTCTTTATACATTGACTCTACATTCTTTATGAATTCTACGGGCTGCACAAGATGCTCAACTAACGTATCGCGTAAACGTGAGGCAAAGCTTTTATTAACCTTATACGCCTTTCCCGCAAGATTAGATTGAACCGGTATCTTGGGCATATTAACAGTAAACTTCTTAAGAAATTCGCGAAACGATTTAGAGCAAGGTTCAAGTAGGCGTGTATGGTATGCGCTAGCAGCGAGAATCCTTTTGCAGGGTATGCCCTTCTTTTCCATATCCAATAAAATACCTTCTATTGCCTTCACATCCCCCGATATAACCGTCTGCGCGGGGCAATTCTTATTAGCTATTGCCGCAAAACCCCGTGCCTTCTTTATAATGCCGTGCAGTTTTTCCACGGGCAATCCTATGCTTGCCATTGCCCCGTTATTAAAGCAATGCCTGGTCAGCGTGCCCCCTCGGACTGTTGTTATATTAATAAGTGTTCCAAGGTCAAAAACACCTGCCGCGTATAAAGCAAAATACTCACCTAAGCTGTGGCCGGCAACCATATCAGGCTTAATCCCGGCTCGGAAAAGCGCGCTAAAAATACCTATCTCTAAAGCAAGCATTGCCGGGTGGTTATAATCAGAACGAATAAGGAGTTTTTCCAAAGAACTTTTTTCAGGAGAATCTTTATCAGAAACCAGCAGCTCTATCATGGATTTTCCGGTATACCTGCTTAAATAAAAATTGACTTTATTAAATACGCTCTCTATTAACGGTACGTGCTCAGAGAGGCCATTTCCCATACCCGGATATTGTGAGCCCAATCCGGAAAATAAAAATGCTACCTTCTCGCATTTTGCCAGCGGCCTTTGGCTGAAATATACACCCTGAGCCAGGAAAAACTCAGATCGGGATTTATCAGCAAGCATTTTACAGGCCTTCTCCAGATAAGAAACCGTCTTATCGGCAGAGACTGCAACAACTGTCAATATTGACCCCGTCTTTGAGGCAGCACTCATAAGATCAGAAGATATCTTGCGTAAATCAGGCTCTTCTGACCTAGCTAATTTATTTTTAGTGCGCGATATAAGTTTAATTAATTCTTTGCGTGTTTTAGCTCTAAAAAAAAGAACTTCAGCAGGTAGCGCGGACCCCTCTTTCCCAGTGGATAATAACGTATTTTTAGGCGGCGCCTCTTCAAGAATAGCGTGGTAATTTACACCCCCAAAACCAAAAGAATTAATTGCGGCCCTGCGAGGCAAAGAACCGCTCTTCCAGGCTAGAGATTTTGTGAGTAAATAAAACGGGGAATTTTCCCAATCAACGTCCTTGCGGGGCTGTTCACAGTTTATCATAGGAGGCAACGTCTTCTTATGAAACGCGAGCGCTACCTTAATAAGCCCCGCGATCCCGGCAGCTGACTTAAGATGGCCAATCATAGATTTCACTGAACCAAGCCCTATAAACCTTTTCCTGTCAGAGTATCTTCTGAAGAACTCAATTAAAGATGTTATTTCCGCTTTATCTCCTGCCCACGTACCTGTACCATGGGCCTCTATCAAAGATACCGCATCCGGAGCAAATGAAACTGCCTCATAAGTACGTTCAAGCGCGCGGATCTGTCCCTTTACATCCGGAGCCGTTATACCCTTGGCTCTTCCGTCGCTTGAAGCGCCAATATCCCTGATAACAGCGTATATCTTGTCTCCATCTTGTATGGCGTCATTTAAACGCTTTAACACAACAAGGCCCGCGCCTTCGCCTAAAACAAGGCCATCAGCGCGTTCATCAAATGGAAACGACCCTTTTGCTGATATAGCTCCCAGGCTGGAAAAGAGAAGATACGAACCTACATTAAGATAACCATCTACAGCGCCCGCTAAAACCATGTCAAACTGCCCTTCACGCAGGCCCCTTATACCCGCATCCACTGCAGCTAAGGATGACGCACAGGCAGCGTCTAACACTAAGCTCACACCACCTAAATTAAAACAATTATTAATGCGGCTGGCAACAATACTGCCAAAGGTTCCACCGCAGGAATCTTCTGAGAGCTCAGGCATATCTTTATTAAAAATTTCTTCTGCTTTGGCGAGGATAGAAGCCTTTGTTTTAATATGGAGCCCTTTAAACTCCTTGGTATTTTTCAAGCATTCTGTAAAGCGGCTCCAATAAGCGCGCGTATGATGCAGAACTCCCATCTCACTATTACCGCTACTTCCTATAAAAACAGCTGTTCGTTCTTTGGGAAATGTTTTTTTCAGGTATCCGGCATCTTCCAGGGCCTGATAAGCTGCCTCAAGTATTAAAAACTGT
>Ga0222697_1001116_pt1 | contig 10566 bp, 5 predicted proteins | sample AntAcemetage1402_FD_179835 | JGI IMG/M metagenome (GOLD analysis project Ga0222697, IMG submission 179835) | Saline water microbial communities from Ace Lake, Antarctica - #1402 | ecosystem: Environmental > Aquatic > Non-marine Saline and Alkaline > Saline | place: Antarctica: Ace Lake... | reverse complement strand
CCTCTTAATCAGTGAAATTAACGTAATACCACCCCCCTAATCCCCTCCTTAGTAAAGGATGGGGAATGAGAAAGAAAAATTAAATGAAACGCAAAAAAATACTAATAATAATCCCAATAATCCTCCTAACAGTAGCATTTTCCTACACTGCTTATTCTGCTTTTTTTTCTCAACCAACAAGAGCAAAAGGATTAGTTGGTCATTGGAGTTTGAGTGATGAGGATGAGATTGGTGGAACAGAATTACATACTCAATCAAATGCTTCTAGTGTTAGCAATGAAGCAAGTGCTACAACAGGGTGGTCTCAGGTTAGTTCAACTTTAACATCAAGCGCTTCATCTCCATATGTTGGTTCTTATTCTTTAAAAGCAGTATCAACAGTAATAAACGGAAGAATGGAGTATGATTTTACTGCTGTTGTTGGCACAACCTATAAAATATCTATTTTTGCAAAACGTGGTTCTCAAGGAACCCATCAGGCCTTTGCTGCTTGGGTTGGATTGTCTACAGGGGATACAGTTCAGACCAATATTACATCAACCTCATGGACTGAATACGTTTTTTATCAAGTTGCAACTGATACATCTGCAAAAATTAGAATATATGCCAATAGAAGTGTTGCAGATGTTGGTGATGAAGTTTATGTAGATAAAGTTACTATTCAACCACTTTCAGTAGCAGATTCAACAATTAACGAAAACAACGGAACAGTTTACGGCGCGACTTATACAACAGATAGGAATGGACAGAGTAATAAGGCTATGGATTTTGATGGGACTGATGACTATATAAGCATAGCAGATCAAGATTATTTTAGTTTTGGAGATTCAACCTCTGATGAACCATTTAGTGTTAGTGCTTGGATTAAGATGGATGATGCAACAAATTTTCCTATTGTATCAAAAACCCAAAATACATCTTCTCCTGCAATAGAGTGGATTTTTGGTACTGGTGGAAGTAATAATTTACATTTTTCTTTATATGATAATACCTCAAGTAATGCCATACGAACTTATTCTGCTTTTTTATTAACTTCTTACGAAGGGCAATGGATACATGTTGTTGGTACATATGATGGTTCTGGAAGTGAAACTGGTTTAGAACTTTATATAGATGGGGCATTAAGGTCTCAAACAAAATCAGAGGGTGGAACATATATTGCTATGCATAATACTACTATTCCAGTTGAGATTGGGGTAACATATAGGTCTAATGCTACTTGGGATTCATATGCAGACGGCTCAATCTCCTCCGTCCGCATCCACGACCGCGCCCTAACCCAAACCGAAATAACAGAATTATACGAATCATATAATCCAGTTATAAAAGTAGGCGCAAAAAGGAAAGGTTTGGTTGGGGAGTGGAGTTTGGGGGATACTGATGAAGTGATGGGGGCAGAACTTTTAGACAATGGAACTTTTGATGATACAAGTAATTGGGTAGTAGCAGGTGGTGGAGCAATTACAGTTACAGGTGGAGAAGCAGAGCTTAGTAGTGGGTCGTGGATTATACAGACACAAACTACAACTATTGGTAAAAGATATCGTGCTCACGTAAACGCTAGAGAGACAGGTAGTGCTGGTATTAACTATTCTGGTATAAGTGATGTTTGGGGGTCTGACCCAATAGTCTATTTAGGTGAAGTATTGTCTGGTACTACTTCTTATGATTTTGATTTTACTGCTTCTGATACTCGTTCTCGTATTGCTATTAAAGAAAGACTTGGAATAGGTGGCACTTTATTTGCTGACAATGTTTCTCTCAAAGAAATACACGCCGCCGACCTAACACCCAACAGCAACAACGGAACAGTATACGGCGCAACATATACAACCGACCGCAACTCTCAATCAAACAAAGCAATGTCTTTTAATGGCACATCTGATTATATAAATATAGACGGAGTCGTAGCAGATGTCGCAAACGATACTGCAGGGACTTGGATGGCATGGGTGAAGCCGACTACTGCTACTCTTGATGGTCGTATAATAACTTTTGGAGATACTAATGCAAATGAACGATTATTATTTATTATTAGCGCAACAACAGAATATTTAACTGCTCTTGCTGTTGATTCTGGTACAACTCAGTGGGTTTTAGCAACAGATGCTTCTCCGTTTTCAGATGGCATATGGACACATGTTGCTTTAGTGCAGAATGGGACATCACCAGTATTTTATGTTGATGGAATAGCTGTTGCACAAACAATTTCAACACCAACAGATACAACAGCTTGGATGTCTGATTTAACTGGATTAGATAATGCAAGAATTGGAGATTCTAAATGGAATAATGGAGCAGAAGCTGATTTCTTCGACGGCTCAATCTCCAATGTAAAAATATATAACCGTGCTTTATCTGCTTCGGAAATATTAGATATTTACGATGATTATAATCCAGTCGCAAAAATAGGGAGTTTAAAAAAAGGCCTTGTTGGGCACTGGACAATGGATGACGCAGATGGGCAATCCACAACAGTAATAGGCGATAGATCACCTAAAGATAATGCAGGCACAATGACATCTATGACTTTCGCTGGAAACGAAACTACTGATAGGCACGGGCAGACTAGGGCTTTGGCTTTTGGTGGGGCAGCGGATTATATAAATATAGATGCAGTAGTTGCTGATGTAGCGAGTGATACAGCAGGGACTTGGAGTTTATGGATAAAGCCTGATGTTGGCGAGCCAGCATCTACTGGAACTCCTATGGCGTACGGAGATACAGATGCAAATACAAAATTGCAGATTTTTCACTATGGTCCAACCGACAAGCTGTATGCTGTGGCTACTATCACGGGAGTAACACAATGGCAAATAAATGCGGACGTGAACCCATTTTCCAGTGGTGTTTGGGCGCATATTGTATTGGTTCAAGACGGCGTCTCCCCTGTGTTTTATGTTAACGGTGAGGCAGTGGATATTACATTAAAGTCAGATCCTGTAGATACGACAGCATGGATTAGCTCGATCACGGGAATTGATAATGCCCGCATCGGATGCACTAACTATACCAACGGCGGGAACGACACTTTCTATGATGGATCAATCCAAGATGCGCGTATATATAATCGCGCTTTAACAGCAGCGGAAGTAAAAATGTTGTATGAGCAGTATTAATTTGTATATATTTTAATATATATTAAAATATATACAAAGATATTTTTGAGGAGGCAATAGAGAATGTGTTGTGAGGATATGAGGAGAAGAAGATGTGAGATTTATATTAGGATTATATGGAGGAGGGGTTATTTAAAGGTAAATATCGTATTAAATCTGCGCGATTATCCGGATGGGATTATGGCACAGACGTGTATTATTTTGTAACAATTTGCGTGTATAAACGCAATCATTATTTTGGGCGTGTGATGATTGATGATGGTGGAGATGCGTTTGTCGCATTATCCGAAATCGGAAAAATTGCGCGGGATTGTTGGATGGAAATATCAAAACATTTTCCATTTGTAATTTTGGACGCGTTTATTATTATGCCAAATCATGTGCATGGGATAATAAAAATTATGGGGAATGATACCCACAATAATTCCGATACACATCGCGTTTTCCCCCGTAGAGACGTTGCATGCAACGTCTCTACCGTGGCACGCCCATCGGACGTCCACACACAAAACGCGTCTCCATCCAAATCCGAAAATGCATGTACCGTGGCACGCACAACGGACGTGGACATAAAACACGCGTCCCATAATGAACGGAAAAAATGGATGGGTGAAATTTCACCAAAATCCGGTTCAATACCAACAATTATACGTTCATATAAATCCGCCGTAACCAAAATATGCAATCAACAAAATTTGGATTTTAAATGGCAACCGCGTTTTCATGATTCAATAATCCGCGATGAACGTGCGTTAAATGGGATACGATATTATATAAAAATAACCAATCCCGAAAAATGGCATCGGGACCGAAATAATGTTGAAAATATTTGGATGTGAATTTTGTGATTGTTTATATAAAATATATATGATAATGTGAACTAATAAAAGATTGTCATTCCGACCGAAGCGTACTCGCGAAGCGGAGGAATCTCTTTGCTTTTAAAAAGAGATCCCTCCGCTTCGTTCATCGTTGAGTACAACAATTCACTTCGGTCGGGATGACAGGCATACTATGCTCGACACAATCTTCAAAGAAAAAGGCCCAAATGTAGACTGGGTATATATCCAAAAAACATTAAACAAAAAATTAACCAAATTTTTAAATTTTTGGGTGCCATTTATAGTATTTATAACGCCTTTAACAATATTTTCATATGGATATTCACAATCAAAAACGCGCGCTATTGTATTTTTTGTGGCTGTTGCAATAGGATGGATTGTGTGGCTTATGCGTGCGGTTGTTGCTCGCGATTCCATACAATGGACAAAATCAAGCATAACTTTGCCTGCATTTATAATGATAATAGCCATTTTTGTAACAAGTTATTTTTCATTTGGCATAAAAAGGGTGTTTGGGTTAGATGGTATAATTGATTCAGCTGGCCCACTTTCTTGGATATCTTTAATCGGGTTAATGCTTTTAATCGTGCAATACGCTCGCGCGAGCATGCAGCGGTTGCAGACAATTTTTATTTCGTATTTTGCAAGTTCTAGCATATTGGCTTTAATTGCTATTTGCTCCTGGATATTTTCGGGTAGCCATATGATGTTATTTCATGGCTCTCTACCTTCTCAAGCTATCTGGTTTACGATGAATTTTGTGATGATAGTTGTATGGCTAATTTTAACTACCAAAAAACCATACATCCATACATCCATACCACTTATATCTATAATCCTCCATCTAATAATCCTAATAACATACAACTACGCCACAGCATGGATTCTCTTAATCGCTGGATTGTTAATGTTGGTAATTACGCAAATCATCTTGCAAAGAATATTTTTTCAGGCGAATTTTGTTAAATTGTTTTTTTTGATTGCATTTTGCGCTGTAATGATATTTATACCTAAAAATTTTTTGCCAGACAGAATGGGTTGGGAAAACAGCTCTTTAGAGGGCATAGGGCCTATAGTTAGTTGGCAAAGATATCAATCTCATGTTTTGCCTACAAAAGGCGTTTTTGGAGTTGGTTTAGGAAATGTAACTCAAGATTTTTGGCAAAAGGCTGAATTAGTTGATGTTCGGACTTTTGCGAGTTTTCCGCTTGTTAGCAGTGGATATGTTTCGATTTTTTGGGAAGCTGGATTTATTTTTGTGTTTGGATTTATAGCGCTTATTATATTAAGCATAATTTATGTTTTGCGATTGCTAAAGAGATTTTCCCGTAGAACAATAATTCGACAAAAGCATACAAAAGAAAAGTTTTCTAATGCCACATCAATTTCCCTTATCGCATTTCTTGGGTTAATTTTATGGATAATATCTTTTGCCTTGGTTCCAATAAGTTCTATTATGCTTTTAACATTTGGGCTTCTTGCTGGAATAATATCAAGCATAAGTATTGATTCCGAGAATACTATGCAAAATAAAATTGACCCTCGTGGAGTAAGAGTTTGGCAATTCGCTGGAAATAGAATCCAAGTTATATCTGCGCGTTTTGTTTTTTTATGCGTACTTGTCTTTTTTATAATTTCTTTTTCATGTATCGCTTCTAGGGCAAAAGCTTTTCACGATTTTCAGAATTCTATTGTTTCTTCGTCTCAAAATATTTCAATGGATATAGAAAAAGCCTCAGATATAATTATTGATAATCCTAAAATAGATGAGTTCAAGATTGTTCGCATTGATTTTGTTTCACAATCAATTATAAAGATGATTGAATCTGACCCAACCATATCTTTTGATCAAATACAAAATAGATTAAAAATTTTAAAAGAAGACCTTCAATCAATAGAAAAAAACAATATTTCACCATGGCAAGCCTGGCAAACTGCATGGAATATCGAGCAAATGGGCGCAATTTTATCAAAAATACCAGCATTAACAGATAAAGATGAACAAGAATTAAGCGATCCCTTAATATGGTTTGATATTTCAAAAGATTATTATAACCAAGCTATTGCAACCCTGCCTCGCAACGTGATACTATTTACTGATGTCGCTCGTTTTTTGCGAATGGTATCTAGCTTAAAAGATGATGCACAAAAGGAAGAGTATTTGAAAATTGCAGATGAGTTAACAGACAAAGCAATAGATATTGACAATACTTACATGTCAGCGTTTTTAGAAAAAGCTGAAATATATGTTTTATTAGGCCGCCAAGAGGAATCGCTTAATTTTATACGCGCGTTTGTAGGCCAATCCGATTCAATCGCGTATCGCGCCGGAAGAATTGCTTTTGCCTCTCAAAAATTTGATGAAGCCGCAAGTTTTTACAGCCAAGCAATAGAGCAAAATTCAAAACATCTTCAAGCCAGGTACGATATTATTCAATCCTATATTGCCTTAACAAATTTAGAGCAAGCGCGTACGCAATTTAACGAACTTCGCTCCATGGTCCCGCTAGACGATATTCAAACTCATCAATTTCTTGATGAACTAGAGGAGCTTATTGGGGAATAATGTTTTTTGTCATCCCGACCGAAGTGAATCGTTTTACTCAACGATGAGCGGAGTGGAGGGATCTCTTGATTGGCGCAACTAATGCGTACTAAAAAGAGATTCCTCCGCTACACTTACTGATGAGTACATCAGATCGTTCCGGTCGGAATGACAATTTATAACATTTTGTAACTCTAAACTCTAAACTCAAAACTCTATGTCCATCGATATAAAAAAATTCGGCGCCACACCGTTTCAAAAATTAGATAAACCAGAAACAAACAAACAAAAAACTCCGCATGTGCGAAGGTATTTTACAGATATAGTAGAAAATATATTACTTGTCTTATTGCCAATTGCCGCACTTCTTGCGCCTTTGTGGATTTTTAATTTTGCTGGTTCAATTGGCGCGTTTAGGACGTTTATATGGCTTGCAATATCTGGAATAAGCATTTTACTTTTAGTAATTTTATTGATTTTGCTTAGGCAAAAAATTGTTCTGCATCACAGGTCTTTGCTTGTTTTGTTGTGTTTGCTTGCAATAAGTTTAATTATAGGTGCCTTTACAAGCGATTACACTTCTAATAGTTTTGGATTAAACGCGCTTAGCGCGAATCCTTCTGTTTTTGTGTTTATTGTTGGAATATTGTGGGTAGGAATCTTGCTTTTCTTTAAGCTTGAGACAAAATTTTTAAAATCAATAATTATAAGCCATTTTATAGGAAGCACTTTACTTGCAATATATATTATATATTCAATGTTTTTTAATGGTGGATATCAGAATCTTGTTTGGGTGGTAAATCAGTCCTGGCTAATCGTTTTTGTTATAACAATATTTGCCATGATGTCATTTGCCATGTTTCAAAAAAAGCTGGCAAAAATTATATGGTCAATAAGTATTGTTTTGCATATTTTTTTGCTTTTTATGTGGGATTATTCCCATTTATGGATAATACTGCTTTTTGGAATTTCGGCGCTTTTGTTATTTCAGATTATTTATTCAAAAAAATTATGGCAACGCAATTTTGTGTATCCTTTTCAGTTGTGGGCTATATGTTTTTTACTTTTGATTATTCCTGTAAAAATGTTTAGCGGAATAACTCCTCCCAAACAAATGCTTTCCCAAAGCAAAGAAGTAGTTTCTGTGGTAAAAGAAACAGGCGTGATGAATCGAATTTTTGGAATTGGAGTTGGAGTTTTTCCTATAATGATTTCTCAAAATGAAGTTTCGTTTTTTTCTGTTAGCAATACAGATGTTGATTCCAGTTTTTTGGAATACCAGCCAGAGGCTGGTCAGCCTTTGGCTGACAATCCACCAAAAAGTATTGTTAATTTATATGTGGAACTTGGTATGGTAGGATTTTTGTTTTTTTTGATTGCAATAATTGTATTTGTGTATAAAGGAGTTAATTTTTTACATGCTAATAAAAAAGAGATTCTAGAGCAATCAATGCCTGAGGAAGTTTATTTAGGCACAATAAGCTTTCTTTCTTGTATTTTGATTTTTATTAGTTTGTTTTTTTCTGCTTGGTCTTTTTCTATTATGTGGTTGATGTTTTTATTTATTGCTTTGTCAATTTCTTTTTGGGCATGCAATCAAAAATTAATAAACAAATCCAAAACACAAATCTTGCCCGGGGATAAGCACTTGGCTAGGCCAAAAGCGATTATTCAAGAAAAAGAAAGCACATCATCAATTGAATATGAATTTAACAAAAGAAATATTTTAACTCCATTTTTTAGGGTTTTTACTGGAATATTTGTTATTTTGTTTATAGTTTTTGCAGTGTATGGAGTTAAAATAATTTCAGCTGGAATTTTAGCGCAAAAGGCCTATGCGTCTAATGTGCCATTTGAAGCTGTAAGATATTGGGAAAAAGCAACGCAAAAAAATCCTTGGAATGATATTTATAAAGTTAAGTACTCGCAGAGCAATGTCGAAAAAATGATTTTGGGCTCGAATATTAGCGAACAAAAAGAAGCAATAGAAGAAACTACTAAAATTTTGTTCAAAATTTCCGAATCTTCTAACGACTCCATTGTGCATTGGATTAGCGCTAAAGTATATACCAGTTTAGAATCTTTTGCCGAAGGTTCAACTGCTTTGGCTCGGGAATCTTATCTTCGTGCGATAAATTTATGGCCTAAAAATTTAGTTCTTCCTATTGAGTTAGCCCAGTTTTATCGCGAGCATGTAGATACTTTAGTATCAAAAGATATTTCAACAATAACTTTACGCTCCGAAGCACAGGAAAATCTAAGGCGCGCGCTTATCTTGGAGCCAAATTATCTGCCAGCACGCTTAGAGCTTGCTTTAATTCTAGAAGAAGAATCTGGAACTGCCGCTGCAATTGTGGAGCTTGAGCCATGGGAAGATCAAAGCCCCGAAATTATGTATCATGTGGGACGGCTATATTTTAATGATGCGAATTTTGAAATAGCCGCGCAAAAGTTCAGCGCTGTTGTAAGACAGGTTCCTTCTCATTCAAATGCCCATTATTCTCTTGGGATAGCTTATTTCCGTTTAGAACAGTTTGAAGATTCTTTAATTGAGTTTGAAGAAGTGCTTAAATTGAATCCAGGGAACGAAGATATACAAGAGAAGATTAATCAAGTTAAAGCGAAGTTAGGGGAGTAGTGTATGGTAGTATGGATGTATAGATGTTCGGTAGTTTGGATAAATGTGTTGTTAGGATTTGAGGATGTGAGGTGGTGAGATTGTTCCAGCATTGTCATTGCGAGGAGACGTACTCGTTGACGCGACAATCTTAACGTCGCTATAAGGATTATTACTAGTATTAAGCCCTGCCACGTCGTTAAGATTGTCGCGATCAGGATTACCTTCCCTCGCAATGACAATTAATAAAACCCACCAAACTACCAAAGCTTGTCTCGAGTATTCCCAAGGTATTCCATACATCCATACCACTGTATCCCACCACTATACATCTATTGAAAAGAGGGTATTTTTTTGGTATTGTAAACATACATGAAGCAGTCTGAAATAGAGAAAAATATCCTTAAATACTGGGAAAAGGACAATACTTTTGCCAAATCCGTAGAGCGTGATGCCCCAAAGGGTGACTATGTTTTTTATGATGGCCCGCCTTTTGCGACTGGCACGCCTCATTATGGGCATATTGTTGCATCTTTAATGAAAGACATGGTTCCGCGTTATTGGACAATGCGTGGATTTCGGGTTGAGCGCAGATGGGGCTGGGATTGCCATGGTTTGCCAATTGAAAATATTGTTGAAAAAGAAAAAGGTTTTAAGCACAAAAAAGATATTGAGGAATATGGAATTGATAAATTCAACGAGGATGCTCGTTCAAAGGTTCTAAAGTACGCGGACGAGTGGCAGGCAGTAATTGAACGAATGGGTCGCTGGGTGGATTTTGAGAATGATTACAAGACAATGGATTTAGATTACATGGAATCTATTTGGTATGTGTTTAAAGAACTTTGGGATAAAGATCTTTTATACGAAGCGCATCGCTCAATGCATATTTGTCCTAGGTGCGAAACTACTTTAGCGCAAAGCGAAGTTGCACAAGGTTATAAGGACGTTAAAGATTTGAGTGTGATTGCAAAGTTTGAACTAGAAGACCCCACTGTCATTGCGAGGGAGGGTACTCCCGATCGCGGCAATCCCGTCACTGACGCTCCAGTGTTTTTACTTGCCTGGACTACGACCCCATGGACTCTACCGGGCAATATGGCTTTGGCCTTAGGAGAAGATATAGAATATGTTGTCGTTGAAGAGATTGAAAGTTTTAAAGAGTTGGGTCACACCGAAACACCTCCTGCGATACATTCTGTTTATTATATTTTGGCAAAAGATCGTCTTGAAGATGTCTTTGTGGATAGGAAGTTTGAGGTTGTAGGTGAATTAAAAGGAAAAGACCTGGTTGGTAAAAAATACAAACCATTATTCCCATACTATGATAATGAAAAACTAGAAAATCAAGAAAACGCATTCAAAATATATGCTGCCGATTTCGTAAATACCGAGGAAGGAACTGGGATTGTGCACATTGCTCCTGCGTTTGGGGCTGATGAC
>Ga0222697_1001104_pt1 | contig 10647 bp, 10 predicted proteins | sample AntAcemetage1402_FD_179835 | JGI IMG/M metagenome (GOLD analysis project Ga0222697, IMG submission 179835) | Saline water microbial communities from Ace Lake, Antarctica - #1402 | ecosystem: Environmental > Aquatic > Non-marine Saline and Alkaline > Saline | place: Antarctica: Ace Lake... | reverse complement strand
CTAATAGTCATAATAAAAAAAAGATATTACGCGTTACGACTAGCGGATCAACAGGAGAGCCTTTTGTTGTATATGCAGAAAAAAAACAGCTTGAAATGCGATGGGCCGCAACACTAAGAAGCACAGAATGGACAGGATATATTTTTGGGGATAAACAAGTTAGATTATGGCACAAACATCTTGGCATGAAAGGAGTTGAAGTTTTAAAAGAGCGGCTTGATGCCTTTTTTTTACGAAGAAAATTTATACCTGCTTATGAAATTAGCGAAGATAATTTAGATAATTTTTTAAAAAATATAATGCGCTTTAAACCAATTCTATTAGATGGATATGCAGAATCTTATAATATTATTTCACAACACCTGCGTGACAAAAATTATTCTGGATGGAAGCCAAAAGGAATTATGTCCTCTGGACAAACTCTACCTCCTCAAAGCAGAAATAGAATAGAAAAAGCTTTTGGATGTAAAGTTTTTGACAAATACGGCTCCCGCGAATTTGCAGGAGGGATAGCATATCAATGCGCTGAGCAAGTGGGCTACCATATTGTAGCTGAATGCAATATAGTAGAAATAATAAAAGATGGCCGACCAGCCCAACCAGGAGAAATAGGAGAAATTGTAATTACAGAATTAAATAACTATGCCCTACCACTCATACGCTATAAAGTTGGCGATTTGGCCGTGGCAATGGATCCAAATTATAAATGTAAATGTGGCAGAGGACTTCCTTTGATGGGCGATATTCAAGGTAGAAAACAAGCAACAATTATTGGAACAAAAAAACAGCTAATACCTGGAACATTTTTTGCGCGTCTATTTGCAGATTATGATTATGCCATTAGGCAATTTCAGGTTATGCAAACAGAATTTGGATCAATTACTATAAAAATAGTAAAAGCAAATCGATACCAAGATTCTGTACTATCAAATATTACAAAAGAGATAAAAAAACATTTAGGAAATGATTTAAAAATTAAGGTTGAATTTGTTGATGTAATCCCCTTGGGGAAAACCGGCAAACGTCACCATAGTATATCTTTTATTGATTTAGATGATATTAAAAAAAATTAGATAACCCACATATGAAAAATAAAAACACAGAAGAGCTCACTGGCGAATTGTATTCTGATTGTTTTGAAAAACTTAATTCAATAAGCGATTACGTATACTACCAAGGCGAAATGCTTGCAAAAAATGTTGGGCTATCAAAAGAACTTGTTAAAGACAAAATATGTCTTGATGGAGGATGCGGACATGCTGCCCTTACATATCAAATGCTAAAACTTGGCGCCAAAAAAGCATATGGATTTGACCTAAAACCAACCCCTAGAAAAGATTTTTTTTCTAAATTCGAAAATGTTCGCTTTGTATCTGGATCTCTTCTTGATATTCCTTTTGAAGATAATACATTTGACTTAGTTGTATCTACCGGAGTTGTTCATCATACTATTAATCCAGAAAAAGCATTTTCAGAACTTGCCAGAGTCCTTAAGCCAGAAGGTACTCTAATTCTCGGCATGTACGGAAAATACGGCCTATTTCCTTGGTCACTACAGATACTTCGCACTTTTACAGTTAAAATACATTTAATACCTAAAAAACTAGTAGAAAAAATTATTAATCTTATTGGTCTTGACCCTATGATTAGGTATCAGGTTTTAGACTATGCATTTGTACCGCGCCTAAACCGATATAGCACAAAAGAGATAAAAGATTGGTACAAAAAATACCAATTAACCGACACAAAACGAATATACAACCTATCAACTAATGAAGCTGCATATTATCGCTCCAAAAAAACAGTTTACACATACAATCCCAAAAGATTATGGAATAGGATACTGTTTGGATATGGATTTATTGTAATGCATGGTCGTAAATTAAAATAAATAAATTTTTAACTCAAAATATCAAACCAGCTTATAAAAAATATAAAAGTGCTTCTATTTTTATGATTAAAACAGTCAATATACTTCGTAAACTCGGCCTAATGAATACGGCAAACTCGTTATATAATTATTTTTATTTAATAAAAATAAAAATTTATAATCTATGCAAAAAAAATCATCTTGATTATATATATGATGATAAATTTTTTGATAATAAAAAACAGGAATCAATTCTAAAAACAACGCCTAAAATCGTTGCACAAGTTATAAAAAATCTATACAATCCAAAAACTGTTGTAGATATTGGATGCGGAACAGGTATATATATTAAAGAATTAAATAATCTTAGTGTGTCAGTATTTGGAATCGATGGCAGTTCTGCTGCAAAAAAAAATTTTAGACTTCCAGAATCATTATTTTTACTTCAAAATATCACACGCGATTTTAATTTACATAAAAAATACGACATGGCCTTATGTTTTGAAGTTGCTGAACACATACAAAAAGAAAGCTCAAATATTTTGGTTCAAAATATAACAAAATTAAGCAATGTTATTCTATTTACTGCATCACCAAAGGGTCAAGGAGGTATAGGACACATAAACGAACAAGATAAAACTTTCTGGATTTATTTATTTAAAAAATCTGGCTTTATGTTTAATGATGCAGCAACAAAAAAATTAAAAAAAATCTTTTATAAAAATAATACAATATTTTGGATTCACAAAAATATAATGGTTTTTGAACGTATTTATGAATAATTTTGAAAAAATTGAAAAAATTATAGCATGCCCACAATGCGAACATCTGTTAGATATTCATAATAATTTTGTTTCGTGTGCTGTATGCAAAAAAAAATATAAAAAAACAAAAAATTCATATATATTCTTTAGCCCCCCAACTAATACAGAATATAGTTCTGATAATTTTGTATATAAAATAAAAACAATATTTAAAAAATATCCAACATTATATTCTTATTTAGCTTACTTTTTAGGCGGTCCACCAGTTAATCAATCTGCAAAAAAATTTTTAAAAGGTATTCCAAATTCAAAAATTATTATTAATTTAGGATCTGGAACAAAAAATTTAAGTAATGATATTATAAATGTAGATATTGCAGAATATAAAGGTGTTTCTGTTGTGGCAGATGCTTCGCAATTACCCTTTCTTGATGAATCAATTGACGTGATAATTTGTGATTATCTTCTTGAGCATGTACGAAATCCAGATTCTGTTGTAAAAGAAATATATCGTGTTTTAAAAAAAGACGGCATTATATATATTGGTGTTCCTTTCATTATACATTTTCACTCTGCTCCAAATGATTTTTATCGTTGGACAAAAAATGGATTGCGAGAACTTTTGAAATCATTTTCTGAAATAGAACTAAAAGTTGCCTATGGTCCAGGTAGCGCACTTTCTGCAATTTTTGCTGAATGGCTCGCAACATTTTTGTCATTTGGAGTTCGTCCATTATATAATACAATATTGCCGATTGGCTTAATTTTAGGAATACCATTACGAATACTTGATATCTTTATGGCTAAATACACAACATCAGAAAATATTGCATTAGGATTTTATTTTATAGGGAAAAAATAAATATGTTTTATGCAAAATTAAAAGACAAACTAAAAAAACACTATATTGCTTTAATTTTTGCTTTTTTTATTGGGTTGCTATATATAAGCCCTCATATTTTTTTTATTGCGTCACTTGGCGATTCATATCAAAACATACCAATGGCTCAAACAGCTAATGAAGTGGCTTATTTAGCAAGAATGAGAGAAATTTTAGACGGACATCCAAGTGTTGGTTCTTTGGCTTTTTATGAATACAAGCACTATTCGCCAATGACTCCGCCTATTGGAGAAATTTTATACACCATACCAAGTTTGTTTTTTGGTGTTGACATAACACACACGCTAATAGCCACTAAGTTTATATTGCCTGTTATTTTATTCCTCTTAGTTTATTTCTTGATTTTTAACTTAGTAAATGCGTCTAAAAAAATAAGCTCTATTGCAGGCGCGTCTTTAGTGGTTTTAGGATATGATTTAGTTGACTACCGAGGATTATTCAATTTTTTCTTTAAAGATGGCTCATTGTCTGGAGACTTTTTATTATGGTCGCGCCCAGTTAACCCTATCCTTGGTGCTATTTTCTTGTTTTCTTTTCTATTAGCTATTTTGTCGATAATAAAAAAAAGAAGCCACAAGAAAATTAAAATTTCAATTGCTGCACTATTTTTGGCATTAATGATAGTTACTTATTTTTTTAGCTGGGGTATTTCTTTATCTGTATTGGGAATTCTTTTTTTAATATATATATTAAAAAAAGAATATCAAACGATTAAAAGACTAATCTATATACTAGTAATTGCCATATTGATAACTCTGCCTTATTTTTATAAATCATACATTGTCGACCAAAATTCTTTATTCCATGATTCTTCCTTAAGAAATGGTTTAATTTATTCCCACTACTACCTAATGAACAAAATTCTATTAGTTGCCTTATTTTTATATATTTTTATAATTTTTATTCCAATTATAAAAAATATTCCAATAAACAATAAATGGGCTAACTCATTAAAAGAAAGCATAAAACGTACATTTAAAAATTGGCACTTCTTCTGCTTGGCGCTTATTTTGGGAAGCATAATGGCCCTAAATCAACAAATAATAACTGGAATGACAATATGGCCTTATCATTTTGTCCAGTACACAATACCACTTTCAATTGTTGTCTTAATCGTATTACTTAGTAATGGCTTTCTATATAAACTACGTTTTTTTTGGACCTTTATAATGGTATCCATAATTGGCTCATCAATACTCTTTGGCGTTTATTCTCAAATATATACATACCAAAAAAATTATCAGTATTACTCACAAATGCAATCATACAGTACAGCATTTGAGTGGCTTAACAATCAACCAAAAGACAGTGTTGTTTTAATAAACAATGAATTAAAAGGCTATCACGGGTCTGACTATTTAATACTGGCGTATACTCATTGCAATGTGTATACCTCTTCTTACATATTCTCCATGATGCCAGAAGACCGAATTTACCACAACTATCTTATCCATTTGCGCCTCAAAGGAATTAAAACAAATGATATAGAAGAATATCTTGAAAATAATAAATCAGAATATAGATCGTACTTATTTAGCAACTTTGCTGGATTGCATGGAACACCAGAATTTCCTAATTTTCACGATACAAAATTGGAGAAAAAAATAGAAAAATTTCCAGAAGATTATAAACAATTTCTAAAAAAAGATTTTAATTATGAGCTAAAAAAATACAAACTTGATTATATCTTGTCATTTGGTGTCATGGATAAAAAAATTCTCAATGAAATTCTTGCGCCAAAACTAGTATTTAACGAAAACAATGTGTATATATATAAATATTAGCTTAAAAAAAATAACGAAACTTTTCAATACTAGAAGAAATATTTATAATAATATTTCTTCTAGCCCACTATGTGCGATTTTGCCAACCATTGCACTAACATCATCTCTAGATCCTTTTCCTATAAATCCAACAATACCACACATAATATTAAATTTCTTTTATTGATGATAAAATGATTTTCGCCCTATTATCCCAACTGTATTGCAAAACCTCTTGTTTTGCTTGTATGGCACGCTTATTTAATAAATCTATATTTTTTATACTGTAAATAATTTTTTGCGACAAATCACTTGCATTATCAGGATTAAAAAATATTGCTTCATTATTTTTTAATACTTCCTGAATTGATGGCAAATCAGAGGCTATAATTGGCCTTTCAGACGCCATATATTCAAATAACTTCATTGGAGATGTGTAATGCGAAGAAATGCGCTCTTTAGCGCTATTTGGAATAACAAGAATATCGGATGATTTAAGCCATATAGGTATTTCTGTCTGTGGCTTATGACCAACAATATGTATATTATCTGATTTATATTGTTCACGAAATCTCTCAACATCTTCCTTTGTTCCACCTACAAAGTATATATGCATATCAGAAGAAAGTTTTAATCCTGCTTGCGCAAGCGTGTCTGCGCCTTTCCATTTATATAAATGACCAGTATATACAATAACTTTTTGGTCTAAAGGAATACCCAGTTTTTCGCGAGCAAATTGCTTGCTCAAATCTATATTAAATCTTTCAATATTTACTCCATCTCTTACAATCAGAATCTTTTTTTCATCAACCCCTAAACTTATTAAATCTTTGCACAGACCATTGCTAATAACAATTAATTCTTTTGATTTTTGCCATGACATTTTATGCAAAAAAGATGCTTTATTTGGCAAGCTGTGTACTTCGTAAAATACTGGTTTTAAAAAAGACATAAATACTGCAACATAAAAATCTCGAGTATAAACAACATCAATTTTTTTTTTATTAAATAAAACATAAAAAAAAGAAGATATAGTAAAACTTACTACCTGTAAAACAAAAGCTAAAAATTTCAAAAAAGGCAAAAATAACAAATCAATACAAAAAATTCTTTTAAACTCAAAAGTATTATCAAAATCATAATATTCAAACGGATTTTGCATATTTACTTTTGATCGTTTCGCAGAAACCAAAGACACCTCAATATCGGGTATTCTTGACATTGCACTACAATTTTCCATTATCTGAATTCCATTTGCTTTTTCGGTTGGAATGCGGGCATTTGTTATGTAACTAATTTTCATAAATTACCACAATTCAATATCTTTTATAAATCTAGGTCTATTTTTAGTTTCTTTATATATCTTTCCAATATATTCGCTAGCAATGCCAATGCTTATAATCTGCAAACTACCGACTAAAAGCGCAACAAAAATTAACCAAGTCAATGTGCTAGATGCAATCAATTTAGTAAGCACAAATATTAATACCATAATTGCGCAAAGAAAAAGGACAAAACCAACAAGCATAATTATACGCAAAGGTATAATGCTAAAAGACGAAATTCCATCTATTGCCAAAGATATTAATTTTTTAAACGAGTATTTTGATTCACCAGCTGTTCTTTCTTTAATTTGATAAGAAATTGTCTTAGTTTTAAATCCAAGATCCTGAAAAATTCCACGTAAAAAAAGATTGACTTCTGAAAATTCTGACAAAGTATTAATAACTTTTTTACTGGCAAACCTAAAGTCAGCATGATTATCAATAATTGGTGCACCAAATAATTTCATTAAATAATAAAAAATTTTATTACCATATTTTTTATATATTGAATCACGTCTAAAATTTTCTTTTAATCCACACACAATATCATAGCCATTTTTGTGTGCATCTATAAATTTTTCTATAACTAAAATATCGTCCTGTAAATCTGAATCAATAGTAATAAAACAATCAGCTTTATCTTTAGCATTTAACAATCCCCCCAAAATAGCATTCTGATGACCAAAATTACGCGACAACTTAAGGGCCTTAATGCGCGAATCTTGCTTGTGCATATTGCTAATTAAATTCCAAGAATTATCGCCACTACCATCATCAACAAAATAAATAAAACTCTGCTCGCTTATTTTAAATTTTTTTATTAAATCATCTAAAACATTAATCAACTTATTAGCAGATTTTTGTATAAGTAAGTCCTCATTATATACAGGAGAAATTATGGCTAATTTTGGCAAAAATTTATTCATAAATTAATTATTTTTCTAATAATATATAACGATCTATTCTACCCATAATAGTATAAGAAGTAAAGGCATTAATATCTTTTTCTAGTTCTGGTCTTTTTATAACGATAATATCTGGTTCCTTGTTTTGAATTTTTTCTATTTGATTCTGTCCGATTAAAAAAGAATCAGTTATTTCTAGATATTGATAATAATTATTATGCGGTAAAAATACTATTAATTCAGGAGAGTTATAAAAAAATACACTTTTGTCTTTTTCAAATTCAGAAAAATAATCAGATAAAATATGTGTTTTATTACTACTGTAATAATCAGCTACCCAAGAATTAAAACCCAATTGATAGAATTGAAACACAATCAAAATAAATATCGCAATCAGAGGTGCAAATAATTTTTTTTTAAAAAACTTAAAATGATTTTTAAAAAATATATAAATAATAAAAACTGAAGATGGAGTAAAAATCAAAGTTACTATATGGGCAACAAAAAAATATCTATACCAACCAAATGTTCGAAAGTATGCAATAAATATTAGCAACGAAAATATAAATGCTATTGTTTCGGTAAGGGATAAATTTTTCTTTGTCTTAATTCTAATAATAATTGCTATAACCCAAATTATAAATAAGCCCAAAAAATAAGTAGGCGTTAATTCGGTAAAAAAACGACCTAAGTTAATAAAAATTTGTGACCAAATATCTTTAATTCCATAAGGGTTGGAATAATATCCAAAAACATCAGAAAGCACCTCACTGCCCTTAAATTGAGTTGAAACCCAAACAAAAAAAGGAATAAAAAATGATAAAATTCCTAGACAAATTTTTTGCCAATAAAAATCTATTTTACGTCTAAATAGTATTATTGATAAAAACACTGCACCTAGTAGAACTAAAAATAAAGGCTTAGTGACAACACATAGCCCAGAGAAAACACCTGCTAAAATATAATAGAATGTTTTTTTGTAATTGTGTTCTATCTTATTTATAAAATATAAAAATAAAATCAAAAATAATAAACCAGGAACTTCTCCTAAAACATTTTTACCATTTCCATACAAAGGAGGAAAGCTAACTAAAAGCAGTGTTCCTAGGCTAGCATATTTAAATCCAAAGATTCTTTGTGCTAGCAAAAAACTAGCGCATACAAAAACAATTAAATAAACCAGCATTATTAAGCGTGCATTTAGCAGGCTAATGCCAAAATATTTAAATACCAAACTTATTGGATAAATTACAGTATATCCTGTTGATATAAACTGGGCCGATATTTGCTCACTTGGAGAAATTTGAACAAACATCCCTCCTAAACGTGCTAAATTAATAGCTGGCTGCAAAATAATTCCTTCATCATACCAAGTTGGTGGTGATTCAGTTAATTTATATGTACCAAAAAATAAAGTTATTAATAAAAGGGAAATCGGCACTAATTTAGTTATGTATTTATTTTTCATATTTATTAAATATACCAGGAACTAGTTTAAAAAAAGAAAACTTATCGCTAAACGACCCAATAGATGCCCACCCATAAAATCCTAATAATTGCATTTTCTTTTTTGAATGAATTTCTAACTCATTACTTACAGATAAATCTCCAACATAAGCTGGCATTATTATTTCGTTGTCTTTTTTCTCCAATCAATATATCTATCCATGCCTTCGTAAAAATCAAGCTTTGGCTCCCAATTAAGCAATCTCTTTGCTTCAGAGTAATCTGCCACCATTTCAGTTGCTTCCCCTGGACGAGAATCAATATTCTCTACTTTCCCATTTAATTTCTCAGCCACATAATTAGCAATATCAATAATACGAATGCCTTTTCCACTACCAAAATTAATTACCTCTCCAGAAAGCTCTTTGTTGTCCAATAAAAGACAATAAGCATCAATAATATCAGAAATGTGTATGTAATCCCGAGTTTGCTCTCCGCTACCAAAAACTTTGATTGACTCGCCTCTAAGCGCTTTGCCAACAAAAATTGGTATTACTGCGCCAAAATTTGATTCTTTTTGTCGCTCTCCAAAAATATTAAAAAAACGAGGAATAATTACATTAATATCATAAGTCTTAGTATAAGCGTAGCAAAGCCTGTCAGCTGCTGCTTTGGATGCTGCATAAGGACTCATTGGCTTTAGTTCTGTAGTTTCTGTAATTGGAGTTTGATCGGGTCTTCCATAAACCTCGCAAGTAGAAGCATGAATAACACGAGATCCTGATTTGCGCGCTGCTTCTAAAACATTTAAGGTTCCATGAACATTTACTTCAATTGTTTCCCAAGGATGCAAAATTGATTCATCAACATTAATGCGCGCCCCAAGATGAAATACCACGTCTTTACCACGTATTGCCTTTTCTACAACCTCTTTGTCGGTAATAGAACCCCACACAACAAATGCTTTTTGTTGCACATATTTTTTATTGTTTAATGCGTTTGGAGTTAAGGTATTTAAGATTGTTACTTCATGCCCTAATTCGCACAATCTATCTGTTAAATGCGTACCCTGAAAACCAGCACCCCCAGTAATAAGAATTTTCATAAATAAAATCTAAATTTATTTTGACTTATGCATATTATACGAAAAAGCCCTTTTTAACAAGCATTAATTAGGAATCCCTCATCTCCGCTCATCGTTGGTTACAGTGACTCACGGAGCCTGTCCCGAGTATTCTCGAGGGAATCGTGATGACAGCCTTTTATATACTGATCATACCATAATTGCCACATAAAAATAGCCCAAATAATACTTAAATTATACTGTTTTTGCTCAATATGGTCATTAAGTATTTTTTGGACCTCTTGAGTGTTAAAAAACTCTGAATTAAGATTTTTTTCTGAAAGAGTATCTGAAACCATTTCTTTTAAATCAGTTCTAATCCATTTAGCCATTGGAGTAAACCATCCTCTCTTTTTTTGATTACGAACATGTTCAGGAAGATATGATTCTATTGCATCGCGCCAAATTGTTTTTCCTTGAAATGAACTTGGTTTTGATTTAAAAATATTAATTTTATATTTGCTTGGAATATTTCTTGCGAGTTCGACTAACCTCTTGTCTAGGATCGGAACCCTTGCTTCTAAGCCAAATGCCATTGTCATTTTATCTG
>Ga0222697_1001103_pt1 | contig 10657 bp, 7 predicted proteins | sample AntAcemetage1402_FD_179835 | JGI IMG/M metagenome (GOLD analysis project Ga0222697, IMG submission 179835) | Saline water microbial communities from Ace Lake, Antarctica - #1402 | ecosystem: Environmental > Aquatic > Non-marine Saline and Alkaline > Saline | place: Antarctica: Ace Lake... | reverse complement strand
CATAAGAAACTCCTGGAACCCCTTCAGTAATACTATCTCCTAAAAAAGCAATTTTCATATGTTTTCTCCAATCTAGAAAGATGGTTTTTTTCTACTCATAGTATATCATATATACTATTGATTGGATAAGTCTCCATTGAGTTTTAGTTCCCTAATTTTTTTAATTTGTTAAATGTTTCTTGTTTCATTTTAAAAAAACAAGTAAAAGCAAGCATTCTATTATGTCTAATTTGATGAAATATGGTATTATATTCTTCGTTAGACTATCAACGAAAACAACAAATAAGATTGGGGTATATATGAAAAAAACAAAATGGAATATAGATAACATAAAAGACTTATCTAATAAAATAATAATCGTGACGGGTGCAAATACTGGTTTAGGGTTTGAAGCAACTAAAATATTTGCTAAAAAGAATGCATCTGTTATTATGGCATGCCGCTCTTTAGAAAAAGCAAACACTGCAAAAAAGGAGATTCTTAAGGAGCATGAGGGTTCAAAACTTATTCCTATGGAATTAGATTTATCAAGTTTACAATCTATTACATCATTTGTAAATGAATTCAAAAAACAATTTAATGCAATCGATGTCTTATTAAACAACGCTGGTATAATGACAGTTCCCTATAGTAAAACAAAAGATGGTTTTGAATTGCAAAATGGTGTAAACCACTTGGGTCACTTTGCTTTAACAGCACAATTATTTGATATTATCAAAAACACTCCGAATTCTAGAATAGTCAATGTGTCTAGTCTCGCTCATAGACAAGGAAAAATGGATTTTAACAACTATCTCTTTCAAAATGGGAATTATGCCAAAATGAAGTCTTATGCAAAAAGCAAACTATCAAACTTGCTGTTTACATACGAATTAGATAGAAGGATCAAAGAAAAGGGTCTTTCTGTAAAAGTATTGGCAGCTCATCCCGGCGTTTCTAGCACAGAATTAGGTAGGCATATTAATTCAAAAGGATCTAGTAACCCAATTTTGAAATTTGCTATTAAATTTGGCCAGCCAGCAAATTTAGGTTGCTTATCTGAAGTAAGAGCATCACTTGATGATTCTGCTAATAGTGGTGAGTATTACGGTCCAAGCGGTTTAACTCAAATGAAAGGTCTACCTATCAAAGTAAAATCTAGTAGAACCTCACACAATGAAAATGATGCAAAACAGCTTTGGACTTTATCAGAAAAATTAACAGAACAACCATTTAACATTTAGAAGGGGCTGTAAAGAAACAGTCTAAAGAAATTAGTTTATAAAAACTCAAAACCGGACCCAAAAGGGACCGGTTTTTTGGTATAATTATAGTATGACAAATACACATAATTACATAGAGAATTATACAACAAAACAATTGGTATTACCACTGAATTTAGAAATTATTTTAGAAAAAGATTCAGAAGTATATACCTATCTTGAACTCATGAAAGGAATAAACTTAAGAAAGTACTTCGGTAGAGAAAGCAATATAGGCAGAATACCGAAAAACAGAGTCAAGATAATGAATGCCATATTATTTGGTTACATGATTGGATATAGAAGCACACGAAGGCTTGAAGAAGCATGTAAGAACGATATCAGATTTATGTATTTGATAGAAGGGATGGCAGCGCCGTCCCATACCTTAATCAATAATGTCATGAACGAAATCAAAGAAAAACTTGATTCGTTATTACTTGAGATAAATCAAGAAATAATGAAACGGGAAGATATCGATACAGATAAGTTGTATATCGATGGAACAAAGATTGAAGCAGACGCGAATAAGTATACCTTTAAATGGAAGAAATCGATACTAAAGTTTCGCGAGAAACTATATGTAAAAATAACAAAAGAAATTCCAGAACTAAATGAACTAATGAAACAGCATGAATACAAACAAATCAGAACAAAAGAAAAATATAAAGTTAGAGAACTAAAAAAGATAGTGAATCGATTAGTAGAGATAATCGATTTTTTGGGTATAGAATGCGTATATGGAAAAGGCAAGAGAAAACAACCAATACAGCGGATATATGATGATTTAGCAACATACTCTAATAAACTTCAGGAGTATGAGCGAGATTTATCAATCATAGGACCTAACCGGAATAGTTATGCAAAAACAGATCATGACGCAACCTTTATGCATATGAAAGAAGATCATATGAGGAACGCGCAACTAAAGCCAGGGTATAATGTACAAATCGGTGTTAGCAATGAATATATAATGGTCATTGAAGCTTTTCAAAATGGAGCGGACCAAAAAACATTCAAACCTGTACTAGATAAATACAACCTTATGTACAATAACTATCCAACCTATCCCGTCGCAGACGCAGGATATGGAAGTTACGATAATTATAGTTATTGTCTTAATCATGAAATGGGACTATATCAAAAATATGGATTATGGGCAAAAGAAAGAGAACCACAGTTTAAAAATCAAATATATAAAAAAGAAAACTTCAAACAAGATAGAAATGGCAATTATAGATGTCCTAACAATAAGATATTCGAAAAAGTGCGAGAATATCAAAGTAAGAAGATTACATATAATCACACAATCAATGAGTATGAATGTTTTTACTGTATGAAATGTCGACAAAAAAAGAACTGTACAAAAGCAAAAGAAAATAGAAAAATTACTGAAATCGTTGGATATCAGAAGATGAAAAATAAAGTGATTGAGAACCTTGACTCTGAACTTGGTATAGAGCTTAGAGTACAGCGTTCTATTCAAGTTGAGGGAGCATTTGGAATTATTAAAGAAGACATGAAATTTCGTCGTTTTACTAGAACTACGTTTTCTGGCATTAAACTAGAGCTAAATTTAATCGCAATTGGATATAATTTAAAGAAATTTCACAATAAACAGTTTCGAACGGTTAACTAACAACTAAATAAGCTATAGAAAAACTACTTCTTTAGAGAAGTGTATTTGTTTATACTTAAAAAGGCACTAAAGTGTGCCTTTTTCTTTGATTTGTAAAGAAAGAACCTGTAGTTCTTAAAAATCTTCTCAGATTCTTAATTCTTTACAGGCCCTTTTTTTATTATTTCTTTCATTTAATATATTGATGTATTAAATTAAAATTCCTAGAATACAATAAGACTTCCTATCCTAAATCCAAATCAATAGCGGAAATTCCTTTAATTTCTTTCTCAAAGAACGACATTGCATTTCTAAGATTTTTTTTATGATATGGATAAACTTTGGTATGATTCAATTGAATAATTTGATTCAAATTTTGCCAGTGTTTATACCCAATGTTTTTTAAATCTTTATGCTTGTTACTTAAAATAAAGTAAATGAATTCTCTTCCTTTATAGCGGTGAGTTTTCTTTTTACTTCTTCCATATATTTCTAATAAATTTTTTAGATCTTTTGCGGTTCCAACCAAATCTTCAACTTCAAATCTTTTTTCCATGATTGAAACAGAAACTCTGTGTGACTCTTCATTTATGTCCACAGTTCTTGTTGTCTTCTTCTTGAACCACTCTTTTATTTTACTAGTAAATGCCATTTTCTATTATGTCCCTTCTGTCAAACAAATATCTATTTAAGTGACTTGTATATATATCATAGTACTCTTGAATTGATTTTTCAATATGTTTCTGTAAAAACACACATATTTTGCATATATTAATCAATTTTTTTTCTTATACTGATGAAATTTAAATTATCATACATATTATATCATATGTATAATTCAATACAACATAAAGAAAAAAACACTTCAAATAAAATTTAAAGTGTTTTTAAAATTATAGCTTGAAGAATCCACAAAAAATATTATTCGTATGGAGTAAAGTCGATATCTTCAAATAATGGATCGTTTTTATCTTTGTATCCTGTTGCGAAAATTGTATCATAAGTTAATTGTTTGTTGGTAGCAAGTAATGTATCAATTGGTGAGTAAGCTGTTTTAGCTCCATCAATTGAAGGACCACTAGTTACACCAGTCAAACCATCTTTACCATCAACGATGTTTTTAGCGATTTTAACTGAATCAGCAACTAATTTAGACACGTCTTTAAATACTGTCATTGTTTGAGTTCCCTTACCAGATACTACATCTCCCATTAAACTTGCTAACGTAACGTTAGAAGCATCTTGTCCAGTTGTAAAATATTTGTTATAAGGATTTGTCATAAGAGCAAATTCTTGTCTGATTGCAGCAGAAGTATCATCATTTGGTGCTAGTACGAAAATAGCATCGTCAGATTTATCTGCAGAACCAAGGTTTGCAACAACTGCTGCAGCTTTTGTACCAGCTACTTCAGGATCCCAGTCAGTATCTACCGGTAACATTGCAGCTTGTAAAGCAGTTTTAGCAGCATCATTAAATGTAGCTTCTGTGTATAGTGCTAAAGAACTAAATGTATCATTAACATTGATAATATTAAAAATGTTTAATACAGGTTGTAATTCTTCCATAGCTCCACCAAAGAAGTATGTTGCATTTGGCCAGTCAATAACGCGACCTGCAAAAATTGCTAAATCACATTTGTTAGTTGCAGTACAGCCTTCAGCAACAGCTTGAGTTTTTAAATGTAGACCCATTGCTTTACCAACATTCCAGCTATTAAAAGTAGTATAATAGTCTGCATGATCATCAGCAGATTTAGCCATACGGTCATGTGCAATAAGTTCTACTTTTGCATCATGAGCAGCTTGAACAGCACCCGCTCCTGAACCTTCAGCGGTGAGGATAATAACATCAACACCTAAAGTAATTAAAGCTTCAACATTTGATTTTTCCTTAGCTTCATCACCATCTGAGAATAAAATTAAGTATTCGTAACCAGCGCCTAAAAGATCCAATTCTTTGATGAAAAATGCTCCATCTTGATTTGCCCATCTTTCTTCAGCTGCATCCGGTAATACTACCCCGATTTTGACTGTGCTTGAGTTACCACATGATGCTAATGTAACAACAAGCATTGTTAATAGAACTAAACTAATAAATTTTTTCATTTTCTATCTCCTTTTTATTTTTATTATAAGTACAATACGTGTACTAGTCCCCTATAGTTGTTAAATCTGTGTAATCTTCTTCTTTTGCTTCGCGAATTTTGTCGCGTAATTTATTTAATGTTCCTTGTGCATTTGTGAGTTTATACTCATATTCTAAAATATCTTCTTTGTTTAGTTTGTTTGCATGATTTAATTCTTTTTTTGCTAAACTGAATTCCTTCTTCGCCGTTTTTAAATCATCACGGAATCGATGTTTTGCAAAATGAATTCCTACTAAATCAATCGGTCTAACGTTTCTTGTATAAATATCAAATACAACAGCTAACAACAGAACAGATCCTAAAATAATTGGTTCCATATTTGCCTCAATACCTGATAATGCCATACCATTTTTTAGTGACATAATTACAACTGCTCCAATAACTGCATTTACTACTTTTCCAATTCCACCACTGAAACTAGCTCCACCAATCGCTGCTGCAGCAATTGCGTATAATTCCCAAAATGGCCCATGGTTAGGCGATGTGTTTTGAAGTCTTGAAGCATACATCACACCAGAAATCAGGGCTAAAATACCCATTGAAACGAATACAAACATTGTAATTTTATAAACACTAATTCCCGATAATTCCGCCGCCTCAGGATTTCCTCCCACTGCATATATTCTTCGTCCAAGTGTTGTTTTTGTTGTCATAAAATGATAGACCACCACAACCACAACAGTAATTAATAATAAATATGAAATTCCTTTATTTGAAGCAAATGTATAAGTTAAATACCCTAAAATTCCTGACATAAAAATCATTTTTGTTACAAATAATTCAATTTTTTCATTAGGAATCTTAAGCTTATTATTTTTCCTTCTTGACATAATTCCCGTAAGAACCAGAGCCAATAATGCAACCACTCCAACACTCACAGTGATAATATCAAAACCACCAACCTCAACTGTAGGTAGATAACCAATACCGACTTTTTCAAAGAATACGTTTGTTGTAGGAATATATCTAGTATTTGTTCTAAGTAATAACAATCCTTTAAATATAAACATACCAGCTAGTGTAACAACGAATGCTGGAACTTGTATTTTTGCTACAAAATATCCTTTAATAATACCAACAATGATAGTTATAACCAAAGCGCCTAGAATTGCTACGAGTACAGTTTGACCATTGTTTTCAACAGCAACAACAACCCAAGCCCCCATAAATGCTCCTATATATCCAACTGACAAGTCAATATGTCTTGTAACAATAATCAGTGTCATACCAACAGCAAGTACTGCAACATACGCTGTTTGGTTTAATAGATTTGTAAAATTAATTGGTGCTAAAAATATCCAATTAGTCATGAATCCAAATGTAACAAAAATTACTGTTAATGCTATATACATACCATAATCACGTATGTTTGTTCTAAACATAGAAATTAAAGTTAAGAAATATTTATGAATTTTCCATATAATATTTTGGAAAAATCCAACTTTTTTATTTTCTTCCATCCCAATCCTCCTATAAGGTTGCGCTTTGCATAATTTTTTCTGAGGTCGCATCTTTTATGTCAAATTCAGCGGTTTGAACACCTTCCGCAATAACATAAATACGATCACACATACCTAATATTTCAGGCAATTCAGAAGAGATAATAAGAATACTCATTCCTTGAGCAACTAAATCATTAATTATTGTGTAAATTTCATATTTAGCTCCAACATCAATACCTCGAGTTGGTTCATCCAAAATCAATATTTTCGGATCCGAAAACAACCATTTACCTACTTGAACCTTTTGTTGATTTCCCCCACTTAGGTTTCCTACTTGCTGAAATATTGATGGAGTTTTAATATCTATGTCTTTAACATATTTTTCAGCATATTGATTCTGTTTTGAAAAATTTAATATACTGAATCTTGATATCTTTTTTAAATTTGCTACTGTAATATTTTGACTTACTGTTTCTAATAAAATTAATCCATCTTTCTTTCTATCTTCTGACACATATGCAATCCCTTTATTTATAGCATCTTTTGGTGTTCTTAAGTTTACCGACTTATTAAAAGCAATAATCTTACCAGTAACTCTATATTTTTTTGGATTACCAAATATACTATGTGCTAATTCCGTTCTTCCTGCTCCCATTAAACCTGCAAGTCCAACAACTTCACCTTTATGAAGCTTTATATTAGCATCGGATACAATATATCTATTTAATTGTTTATCAAAGGAATTCAAATGAACAGTTTCTAATACAACTTCGCTGCCTTTGAACACGGGACGTTTTGGAAAAATATCTTCAATTTCCCGACCAACCATATTTTTGATAATTTCCTGTTCATTAATTTCTTCTCGTTCCATTCTCACAATTGTTTTTCCATCGCGTAAAACGGTTATAGAATCCGCTATTGCTTCAACTTCCTTCAATTTATGAGAAATCATAATTGATGTAATGCCTTGTTTTTTTAGTTCAACTAATAATTTCAATAAATTTGCGCTATCATCTTCATTTAAAGCGGCTGTAGGCTCATCCAGGATAAGCAATTTTACATTTTGGCTTAATGCTTTCGCAATTTCAATTAATTGTTGCTTTCCTATTCCCAACGAAGACACTAATCTATGAATGTCAACATCTAATCCTACTTTGTCTAAGAATTTCTTAGCAAGTTCCTTCGTTTTATCCCAATTAACTAACCCGCCTCGTTTTCCCACTTCATGCCCTACAAAAACGTTTTCATAAACTGTTAAGTTTGGAAACAATGCAAGTTCTTGGTTGATGATAATTATTCCTTCTGATACAGAATCTTTTATTCCGTGGAAATGTCTTATTTTTCCATCAAAAATAATGTCACCATCATAATGTCCATGTGAATAAATACCACTAAGCACCTTCATCAAAGTAGATTTTCCTGCGCCATTTTCTCCAACAATAAAGTGGATTTCGCCCTTTTTGACAAATATATTTACTTCATCAAGAGCTTTAACCCCTGGAAAAGATTTTGTTATTGAATTCATTACCAATATATTTTCTTGGTCCAAAATATCACCTCGAATCCCGATATATAGTTATTTATATCATTATAACACTACATATTATAGTCGTGTTATATCAGTTTTTTCTATTACTTAGTTTAACATTTCAATTATGTTTTGTAAAGGGCTTTCACAACAACAATTGTGTTTTATTGTTAGTTTTCAACTAATTATGATTTGGTTTGTAAAAAAGATTTTTTATAGATGGATATATTTCAATAAAATTATTAAATTTTATGTTATATCTATTTGATTGTTCTTCCACCGGCTCAAACTCAGTATCCAATTGAATGATTTTATTACATGCTTCCTTTACGCTTGGAAATTCTTTACAACCAACCATTGCAAGTATTGCTGCTCCCAATGCTGGTCCTTCTTCTGTTGTAATTTTTACAACTTTCACATCAAATACATCTGCTATCATTTGAGCCCACACATTACTTTTGGCTCCTCCACCTGTGATTCTTACCTTATGAATATCTACACCTAAGTTTTTAATAAGATCAAAAGATTGTTTTAAAGCAAATGTAACACCTTCAACTACGGCTCTATCAATATCAGATTTTTTGTGATGAATACCCAGACCAAATAGAACACCTTTAGCATATGGATCATTAATTGGAGATCTTTCTCCCGTTAAATATGGTAAAAAGAATAGAGAATCATCGATTTTTGTTTCGGTTACTCTTTGGTAATATGAACTATAATTATTATCACTAAATATGGTTTCATTCCACCATTTTATCGCACCTGCAGCATTTAGCATAACAGCCATAACATGATACTTACCATTCGCATGAGCATAAGACTGAAGATAATTTTTTTTGTCTATATTAAACGTATCGCTAGAAACAAATATTACACCACTCGTACCTAGACTAATGCTGCATTCTCCAGCTTCAACAATACCCACTCCAACAGCACCTACTGCTTGGTCTCCACCACCTGCTATTATTTTTACGTCATTATGAATATTTAATAGTGTTTTGTGTTCTTTTGTTAATAACCCAATCTCTTGATAACTTTCGTATACTTTTGGGAGCATACTTAGGTTTATGCCTAATATATCAATCATCGGTCTACTATATTTTTTGTTTTTACAATCAAAATATAAAGTGCCTGAAGAGTCGGATACATCACTAACAAATGAACCTGATAATTTGTATACTAAGTAATCCTTTGGCAACATGATTTTGTGTATCTTTTTAAACACTTCAGGCTCGTTATTTTTAACCCATAGTATTTTAGGTGCAGTTAATCCCGTTAAAGCGATATTGCCAGTATAATCTAGTAATTTCTCAATTCCTATTACATTATTTAAATAATCTACTTCGCTTGTAGTTCTTTGATCATTCCATAAGATAGCATTTCTAAGTATTTGATCATGTTCATCTAGTAAAACTAATCCATGCATTTGTCCAGAAAAACTGATACCTAAAATTAGATTCTCATAACCAACCACTAATTCTTTCAATGCGGATATGGTTTCAACATACCAATCATTTGGATTTTGCTCGCTCCATGAAGGCTGCGGAATAATTAAATCATAATTTTTAGATACAGTTTTTATTACTGTTCCATCCGTTGAAACTAATATTACTTTTACTCCAGAGGTTCCTAAATCTATACCTATATACATATGATTTCCTACCCTATAATATATTGATTTAATATTGCTTCTAAATATTCTTGTTTTCCTGATTCGTTTTTATCAAATTCTTTTTTATTTAATAAATATTCTTCTAATTCTTTGAATCCGACTTCATTTGCTAAAATCTTCTTGCCAATTCCAGCATTATAAGAACGATATCTTTCTTTTAGATTATTTTCAAAAACTCCATCTTCTAATAATTGAACAGCTTTTCTTAATCCAGCAGCATAAGTATCCATTCCTGCAATGTGTGCAATTAACAAATCTTCTTTCGTGAAAGAACTTCTTCTTACTTTCGCATCGAAATTCAATCCGCCAGTCTTTAAACCGCCGCCTCTAAGTATTTCATACATTGTTAGAGTCGTATCATATATATTTGTTGGGAATTGGTCTGTGTCCCATCCAAGTAATAAATCTCCTTGGTTGGCGTCAACACTTCCTAACATATTATTATCAACAGCTAAACGCAATTCATGATTCATAGTATGCATTGCTAATGTTGCATGATTTGTTTCAATGTTAAGTTTGAAATCTTTATCTAACCCATATTTTCTCAAGAATGATATCACTGTTGCACTATCATAATCATATTGATGTTTTGTTGGTTCCTTTGGTTTTGGCTCAATATAAAACTGACCATTAAATCCTATTTCTTTTGCATAAGAAACAGCCATTTTTAAGAATCTAGCAAAATTATCTTGTTCTAATTTCATATCCGTGTTTAGAAGTGTATCATAGCCTTCTCTACCGCCCCAAAAAGTATATCCAGCACCATCTAATCTTTTTGCAATTTCAAGTGCTTTTTTGGTTTGTGCGGCCGCGAATGCAAACACATCAGCGTTAGGACTTGTTGAAGCTCCATTTACATATCTCTTGTTACTAAATAGATTTGCAGTTCCCCAAAGTAATTTTATGCCAGTGCGTTTCATTTCAGATTCGATTATGGGAACTATTTCATCAAGATTTCTATAACTCTCTTCTATAGTTTCTCCTTCAGGAGCAATATCGCGATCAT
>Ga0222697_1001102_pt1 | contig 10658 bp, 10 predicted proteins | sample AntAcemetage1402_FD_179835 | JGI IMG/M metagenome (GOLD analysis project Ga0222697, IMG submission 179835) | Saline water microbial communities from Ace Lake, Antarctica - #1402 | ecosystem: Environmental > Aquatic > Non-marine Saline and Alkaline > Saline | place: Antarctica: Ace Lake... | reverse complement strand
TCCGACATCCTTTATAATAGATGAACGTGATATGAATAAATCGTTAGATTTCTTTCTTGAATCAGAACCTAAATCGGGAATTGTAATCAAACTTGCAACTATGAAATATCACTTCAATGGTATTTCAAATGAAATGTTTGATATAAGAAGTAAAGAGTCTTTCGAAGAGTTTAATTTTGTTCTCCAACATCATTTCTGGAAAAACAGTGTTAATCACTATGATCTGTTAATTGATTCTAAAGAATCTGAATTGACACATTATATATTAGAGAGCAACCCGATAGAAGAAAGTGAAATAACATGCACAGAGAAGACTCTACAAGATAAGTCGTGGATGGAACGTGGCCGTGTTGTTGAATCTATTCAACCTAAAACACCTGGAAATAATACTGATAATATACAAGCTTGGATAGGTATTATTGATTCTGGAAAAGTAAGAATTTCAGAAAGTAAGGGTGTAGAGTTCTTTGGCAAGGATCTGACAGGAACGTGGAAACTCAGCAAAGACAACGCTAATGCAACTTTAATTACACTAAAGAAAGAAGAGTTGCAATAGTAAACAAAACGGTTTGCAAAACTTTTTACTTGACATAATAGTAAAAATATGATAGTTATAGATACATAGCAAGAAAGAACAACCTAGAGCCTGCGACTAGGAGTAATAGTGAGATTTCTCTCAACCGACTTTCTGCGTTTGCTTGAAAGTGATAAGCAAGGTAAGACGTGGAAAGTATGTATTATAGAACCAGGCTTATCCCGCAACGGTATATTCTACCCTTCCAAAGTACTACAAGCTGCTAAAAATGTGTTTGAAAAAGCAAAAGTTTGTTACTATGAATGGAAAGGTAAACATTTCGATCACCTCCCCGGACAAATAGAAGAGATGCATCCTGAAGGATTCCCTCGTCAAACAGCTGGTTACTTAGATAGCATTAAATACGAAAATATTACTGTCGAAGGAAAAACAGGAGAAGCTTTAACAGGTGTTTTCCATGTATTCGATAGTGCTAAATGGCTGATAGATATGCTAAGAGAATCTTGGCAAAAAGGCTTAAAGCAGTTCTTGGGACTATCTATAAACGCAGAGGGTACCCAAGCTAACGCCCTTATTAATGGTCGACCTGTAAGGGTCGCTGGAGCTATAAATGAAGTTTTTAGCGTGGATTTAGTCAGTCATCCTGCCGCTGGCGGTAAGTTACTGGCGATGTTAGAAAGTATTAACCCCAACAAGGAGGACTCGATGTTGAAAGAAACTATTGCCCTTATAAAGGCAAAGAAGCCGGAACTTTTAGAAGGTATAGACCTTGAAAATATCTCTGAAGAAAAAACTAAAGAGATAATGAAGTTATGGCAAGAAGCAGAGGAAGGCGAAAAATCTGAAGCAGATAAGAAAGCCGAAGCAGATAAGAAAGTAGCTGATGAGAAAGCCGAAGCAGATAAGAAAGCTGAGGAAGATAAGAAAGCCGCTGATGAGAAAGCCGAAGCAGATAAGAAAGCTGAAGATGGAGAAGCAAAAGAGTCTGATAAGAAGATATCTGCTCTTGAAGATAAAATAATCGAGATGGAAAAAACAAGCAAAATACGTGAATGCAAATCTGTATTAAGTGTACTTTTAGAAAGTTCTGGTCTTCCAGAAACAGTAAAAAAGAAAGTCACAAAGAGATTTGCTGAAACTGTATTTGAAGAAGCTAGTTTAAAAGAAGCTATCAAAGACGAAAAAGAAACATTAGCAGACTTATCAAAGGAGGGTACTATTATCAATCTCGAAACAGATGATGGTAATATCGATATCCACATAGGTAGAGAAAGAAGAGATAAGTTACAGGCATCTCTTGATTTGATGATTGGATATGAGCCGGATGAAGCAGAAAAAGCAGACTATAATGAGCTTGATGGTTTCACAAGTTTAAAAGAAGCCTATATAGCATTCACAGGTGACACTGCTATAACAGGTAGATATGCACCATCAAGAATGAAAGAAGCTACTGAAGACAGTTTTAGCTATGCTTTAGGTTACACTATCAACAGAAAAATGTTGAAAGAGTACAAATCTCTTCCTGAACTTTGGAGAAAAATAGCTAATACAGTCCCGGTCAAAGATTTTAAAATGCATGAATTGATTCGTTGGGGAGGATTTGGTATATTACCAGATGTTACAGGCCTTGGCGCAAGAACTACACAAGGTACACCTGTTGATACAGCAACTCCAACTTATCCTGAACTTGGTTTCCCACAAGATACTGAGCAACTCTATGGCGTCGGAACTAAGGGTGGAATTGTCACTCTTACTCGTAGAATGATCATAGATGATGACTTAAATGTTCTCAGACAAATCCCTACAAAAATAGCTCGTTCTGCAAATAGAACATTGAATCAATTCGTATTTGATATAATGCTCAACTGGTCTGCAACTGGTATTAACACCGGAGTAAAGTGGGCTAATGCTACAGGTACAGCTAATCAAGTCGCATTGTATATTGCTGCTCATAACAACTATTCAACAACTGCGCTTGGTTTTGACGCGTTGAATACATTGCTAACAAGTATGTACAATCAGGGTGAAAGAGGTTATATGAGTTTAATCACTAATGACCCTCTCACTGATAGTGGAACTACAATAAATGTTACTGGTGGTACAGGTCAATACTTCAAAGCTGGTGACATAGTTGAATGTTACGGTGAATACATGGCAGTAGATGTTGTAGCTACAGATGCTTTAACAGTAAGACGTGGCATCTTAGGAACTACAGCGATTCAACATGCTATCACTACTCAAATTTTCAAAATCACATCAATAATTGGAATAGACGACGTTATTTGCTGGGTTCCACGTGCGTTAAAAGGAACAGCAGATTCTATTAACCAATCAAATTTACATCCTGAAAATGCTGAAAATGGTGTCAATACATTGAAAGGTTTCGGAGATGTATTTGCTTCACAATACCTTCAGGGCGATGTCAACAACTATTATCTCAGTGCAAAGAGTGGAGTCGACCTTATTGAGGTTGGTTTCTTAAATGGAAAAGTAACACCTGAGCTTATAGTTCAAGATCAACCAACTGTAGGTAATGTGTTCTTGTATGATACAATCAGGTATAAAGTTCGCCATGAGTATGGTGGTGTTTTACCTGACTATAGAGCTTTTGCTGCTGGAATTGTATCTTAAAACAATTAACAGCGTTCTTTATCTCCTAAGGTTTAATCGCCTTAGGAGAGGAACGGTAAAAGGAGGTTTTAATGTCACGTTCACGTTTTTCACATGGAATACAAGCCACTAAACTCGAACTAACTAAATCAGATAGCTATACGATAACTGCCGCAGATTGTAGAAAGTATGGGCTAGTTACTCAAACTGGTTCAACTAAAGTTTTTACACTTCCTGCTGCTGAAACATCGTTAGCTGGAGTTGATTTAATATTAGTCGATAAAGGTGGTACTGCATTAAAAGTATATGTTGTTGCAGGTTTTGCCGGTCAAGGTGGAAGTTATGATACAGTTGATGTTCCTACTGATGGGTCAGTATTGTGCTATTGTGATGGCTCGAACTGGTATGTTGTCGGAGCTTCACCTGCCGCAGCTTAAATTAAAAGGAGATAATAATGAGTAGAACAAGATATAAGAAAGGAATTCAGGCTAAGAGAGTTATTTTGACCTCTGCCTTAGATTATTCCATATCTGTTGCTGAACTGAGAAAGTATGGACTTTTCACCGAAACAGGTGGTTCAAAAACACTCACATTGCCTGCTTGCGAAACAGCTTTGACAGGTATTGATCTTCTTTGTGCTGATAAAGGTGGCGGAACTTTTAAAGTTTTTGCTACAGGTGGTTTTGCTGGAGAAGGCGCTTTAGTAGATACAGTTGATGTTCCTACTAATGGCGCTGTGTTAGTTTACTGCGATGGATCTTACTGGTATGTGGTTGGAGCCACACCGACTAATGCATAATTTGATAATAAGGAGATAGAGATATGGCAAATGAAATCCTTAGACCAAATGGTGCAGGAAACGAAACCAGTGTAACTTCGCAATTTCCAGCTACTACTTACCATTGGGATAAAGTTGATGAGGTTTCTCCAGATGAAGACAGTACTTATGTATTTACATCAAATAATGGTTATTTACGCGATGTATATGCAATAGAAAATCCTTCATCTTACGCACCAGGGGACACTATAACAAATGTTCGTGTTACTGCTAGATGTAAAGAAATAACATCAGGCGGTAAAATAAAGTTAAGTGTAAGAACAAACGGAGTAGATTATCTCGGCGCAGAACAAGCGATTACAGACGCTTATGTAGATTATATAGAAGATTGGGCAGTTAATCCTAATACAGGTACAACATGGACGAATTTAGAAATTGAAACTTTAGAAGCAGGTGTTTCAATAACAAATGATGATGGTAACGCATCTCATAGTACTCAAGTATTTGTCACATTGACTTATACTGAAGGTACAACTACATCTACTTCTACGACAAGTACATCTACTTCTACGACAAGTACATCTACTTCTACGACATCTACGACATCTACATCGACGACAAGTACATCTACATCTACGACATCTACGAGTACGACATCTACAAGTACTTCGACTACAAGTACAACTACTTCAACGAGTACTACAAGTACAACGACTTCAACATCTACGACAAGTACAAGCACAACAAGTACAACAACAAGTACATCTACAACATCTACTACGACATCTACAAGTACAACATCTACGACAAGTACAAGCACAACAAGTACAAGCACAACAAGTACATCTACGACATCTACGACATTAGATATTAATATTGATAATCAACCTATCATATGTACTACAGTTGGAAAAGTGCCTGGGCAACCTATAAATGTAAAGGCATTTTTCTTCTATGCAGCCAATGATGGTGATGAAGTTAGAGTTATTGATGGATTGAATAAAAGACAAGTATGGAAGGCTACAATAGATGATGTAACATATGGCCACACAGATAAGTTAACTTTTGGCGGCAACATCGGATGTTCATTTACTAATGGACTTTACATTAGGAGCATAACTGCTGGTGCTGCATTATACATTTATAGAGCATAAGGAATTGAAATGAGTATAACTAGAGAGAATTTTAGATCATTATTGAATACGTTTCTAAAAGACGATGCCGAATACCTTGGCGCTGAAGAAAGAGAACGTATGATTACTTCAGGTAAGAAGATATATGATCAAGATAGGCCTAGAGAGATTATTAAAGATGATGATTCTCCTGATGGTACGGAATATGATTTTGATTTACCATCTGATTGGTTAGATGGTTTTTCAGTTATATTCCCACCTATAGAATATCCAATTAAATCTAGTGATAGCTGGCAACAGCCACAGTACGTAGATGATAATTCTTGGATAATCTATAAAACAGAAGACGATAGTAAGCTTAGGTTTATCGGGTTTACGCCTGCGAGCGGGTACATCTTTAGGTATACTTACACAGTTCCTCATACTATAAGTGAAACAGTTTGTACAATAAATGAATTTGATTGGGAAGCAGTTTGTCATTTAGCTGCTTCCTTTTGTTTTACTTCTTTAGCTGCAAAATATACACAAATAGAAGAACCTACAATAGAAGCTGATGTTATAGATTATCAGCGTAGGCATGATGAATGTATGGCTTTAGCACAAGGCCACGAAATGTTTTATAGGCAACATATGGGTATAGGACAAGATAAGAAGCTTACCCGTACTGGTGCTCAAGCAACACACGATTTAGATATAGGATATTCCTATGGGGCGAGTTATTTAACACACCCTAATAGGTCACGTTGATATAGCAGTACAAAACGTCAGGCGTCGCATAAATACATCCCTGACGACTAAATAAAAGGCGACGACTAAAAGGAGTTAGAATGAGTTTAGCTACTGTACGAACAGAGGTGAAAACCTTATTAGTTGCTACTGATGATATTGAGAATGTTTATGATTATCGTCGTTATACACGTGACTACGCTACATATAAGGATCTATTCAAAGAAGGCTCACATATAAATACTTGGGAAATTACAAGACCTACCTTTACTAGACTTGTTCATGGTTCTGATGCTATTGAAAGAGTTGTCCATGATTTTCTTATTCGCGGGTTTTATTCATTAGATGATAAAGCAGGTAGTGAAAAAGTTTTTCAAGACTTAGTTGAAACAGTATGTCAGATATTCAGAGATAAGCCTACATTAGAAGGGTACGCTGAAGTAGTTAAATATCCTATAGTAGGGAGGGTCTATGAATCAATGTTTGGAAGTGTTCTTTGTCATATTGGAGAGATCGAAGTGCATATTCAGGAACGCATTGCATTCGGTTGATTTTGCGAATGCGATTTTTTCCTGCACAGCCTTGGTATTAGGAATATACCTATGGCTTGTTAGAAAAAGTATAAAATAAAACCGGAGGTGTAAGATGGGTGGATTGATCAAAAGAAGGTCGCAGGTCGCAGGTGAAGTAGAAGGTACTAAAGGCACTGCTGAAACATTAACTTCAGCACATGCTAAGATTTTAGCTTATGAACCTACTTTAAATTTTAATACAACACAATTTAAAAGAGATCCGTATAGAAAGACTTTATCAAGAATGTATTCAGAACCCGGTCAAAAGCCAGGTGAGATGACATTTCGATGTGAGCTTATGGGACCTCCTTTCGCTAATATAGGCACATCACCTACTTGCGGGAACTATCTACGTGGTTGCGGTTTCGCTGAAGCAGCTACAGGTGGTACAAGCACTGTATACACTCCTGTATCTACTGATTGGGAGACTATAACAGTACAGAAGATGGATGATGGTATATTGAAGAAGTTATGTGGTTGCATGGGTAATGTAAGATTCATATTTACAGTCGGCGAGCCTATAATGTGTGAGTTTACTTTTTATGGTAAACAGTCATCTCATTCAGATGCATCATTATTATCACCGAGCTATCCAGCTGAGAAACCATTAATTTTCCAAAATGCTACAGTAACTATCCTAGGCGACGTGTTGATATTGAATACACTTGAATTAGATATGCAGAATACTATATCTATGCTACCTAAACCAAGTGATTCAACTGGTATAAGCTATGGTCAGATTGTAAGCAGAGATCCTGTTATATCATTCGATCCTGATTTAGAATTAGTTGCTACTCATGATTTCTTCAGCAAATTGAATTCTACAACTGAAGCGGCGATTAGCATTGTAATGACCGCACCAGATTATACTCAATGTACATTTGCATTACCTAAGTGTAGATATACAGCATTAGGTGAAGCAGATAGAGATGGTATCAGTACTTTAGCAGCAACATTAGAAGTTGATATGAGTAGTGGGGATGATGAAGTTACATTGACCTTTGCAGGCACGACGCCTACATCTATTAGCACTACGAGTACTTCAACTACAAGTACTTCTACAACAAGTACAACCAGTACAACTGCATAAGGGAGATTGAATGGTTGAACTAGATTTTAACATTGAGAGTGATGTTGATTTTACTTTTTTCCATAAGCTAAAGCTTGATACTCCTTTAAGTAATATCGCTATGGCAGTACAAAGAGATATTCAAAGAAACTTACGCCAAAGCAGAACAGCTAAAGGGCCTTATATGAAAAAGTTAGCTAAGAAAACTATCAATGAAAAAGCTAAATTAAATGTTGCGACGCCGTCAAAACCTTTAATGCGTTTTAGAAATATGTATAAAAACGTAAGAGTACATAAGGTATCTCATAATTTTTGGCAAGTTGATTTTGCTACAAGCGAATCTAATGATAAAGCATATTATCATAATGTAGCAGGAGCAAGTAAAGCAAAAGTAAAACGTCCATTTTTCGGCGTGTCTAAAAAAAGAGAACTATGGGCAATGAATTATCTGCAATCTTGGTTCAGAAATAAGTTAAGGGCCGGCAGGTATAAACAGTACGGAACTGTACTGAAATAATTAACCAAGGAGGTTTACCATGATTAACCCTATTGCTTTAGGAGAAACAGTAGAGTTTATCTTACCGCAGGACAAGAAAGATCCAACTGTGTGGTTGCTAGGAGCAATCGATTCCATTTTAAAAACAAAGCTAGAGAGTAGCTTTATGGACATTAGTTTTGTAGATGGTAAAGTAAGTAGTCTTGTACCTAAAGTACCTTTACTTGAACAAAACAACAAAATAGTTCAGTTCGGTTTAAAAGGATTTAAGAACTTTATTTTAAATGGTAAAGAAGTGCCATGCAAACTAGAGAAGCTTAAATTCGCTGGATTAGAGTTAGAGATTATGTCAGAGGAAACTATTAAGTATATTCCGAGAAACGTAATTGTAGAGTTAGCAAATGAGATCTGGAAAGAAAACCAAGTTTCAGAGGAAGAAGAAAAAAACTAAGAGTGGCGATTGAAGTTTCTAAGTTAAACCTTGATTGCCGTAAATGCACAAAGGAGCAGAAGAAATGGAGAGGTTGCGAAGGCGGAGCAAAACAACCTTATGTTATCGATGGAGAAGAATCCGAATTCTGTCCTGTAAAATTGATTAATGTAATGACATATAAATATTTAGATATGTACCACTATTATAAACAAGGATGGCTTCCGTTTGGTGGTACTATCTTAACTCAACCTGCTAAGTTGTTAGACTTATTTAAGATAATAGAAAAAGAATTAAATAGGGGAAATAAGTAATGGCTGAACAAAAAATGAACATTAATATAACAGCGCGAACTGGTGCTGCTAATGCTGAGGTAGATAGACTAAGTAAGAAAATTGAAACTCTAAATAAGACAATGGGTAGAGTAGCAGAGTCTTCTAAAACAGCAGCAAAACAAGGTGCACACTACAGCAAAGAAAGTAAAAGAATGCGACTTACTACAGAAGGTTTGCGCTTCCAATTAGGTAAATTAAGAAACACACTATTACTTGTCACTTTTGCTTATCAAGGGATAAAACGAGTTATAGTTCCTGCCATTAAAGCTGCATTAGAACAAGAGAAGCAAGAAAGAAAGCTTTTAATAGCGCTTAAAAATACTACGGCTGGATATATAGGGGCCACCCAAGAATTGATAACATATGCCGGAGAACTACAGAGGCTTACTACATTTGGTGATGAACAGATTATATCAGCTATGACAATGCTTGGTACGTTCAAATTAACAGGAGAACAGATAAAAAGAGTTATACCAAGAATACTAGATATGACTGCTGCAATGCAGAAAATGGGCAAAGGTGAAGCTGATATACAAGCTATCTCTATTGCTGTAGGAAAAGCTATAACAGGTAACATGGGCGTACTGTCTAGGTATGGCGTTGTTATAGATGAAGAAACAATGAAATCTAAAGAATTAAGTAAGATATTAGAAGCATTAGATAGCAACTTTAAGGGTATGGCAGAAGGGCTGCGCACTACGTCTGTAGGAGCATTAAAGGTATTTGGGAATGCTTGGGGCGATTTAATGGAGCAACTTGGTGAAAAAATGAAAACAGATACAGGCTTCTTGCCAGTATTTGTAAAAGCTATAGTTTTATTAACAGACTATCTAAGATTAAATACTGAAAGAGAAAAAGCAGAAAACGCTGTTAGTAAAATAATATCCTCTCAAATGGATTTATCTAAAGAAAGATATGAGAAAGAAGTAAAAGCGCAAAATTGGTTCTTAAATATTATGAATAAACGCCTTGACATTACCTTAAAAGGTATGGATCTTACTAAAGCAGAAATTAAGATAATAGATCATGGCAGAATATCGTATGAAGAATGGACAAAAGCATTAATTGAAGCTGATGAAGAGAAAAAGAGAGGACTGGTAATTAGTGAAGCTGCTGCTAAATTGACTGGAGAAGAAACAAAAGAATATAAAACGTTAACTGCTATCGCACAAAATTTGAATGATTTATATTTTAATGAAACTAAAATAAATATAGAAAGAAGGAAGTCTGTAGTAGACTACAATGAAAAATACAAAGAGACAATATCGCTAATAAAAGAGTGGAAAAGTGCATCACAAGAAGGCAACGAAAATATAGTTGAGATAACACAATGGGTTGCTGATAGAGTACAACAAGTATGGGGTATGCATCTCAATGATATGACAACAAGGTGGCAAGACTGGTATAAAGAGCATACAGGTTTTGTAACAAAACAAGCTACATCATTAGCCACAGCCACTCATGGTGCATGGAAAACGTTTTTCTTCGATGCAATGACAGGAGAGTTAAAAACATTAGAAGATTATTTTAGAGATTTTGGTAGGTCTATATTACAAATATTAAGCGATGTTATAGCAAGGCTAATGTTAGCAAAAGCATTAGGGGGGTTGTCTGGTGTATGGGGTGCTGCATTTAGTGGGCTGGTTCCTACAGGGGGTGGAGGTGGCGTAACAGATTCTACAGTTAGTGGCATTGGTGGCGCAACTGCTGTAGCACATAACGGCGGCCCAATAAAGCCACGTCGTTTCGCTAATGGTGGTGGTGTTCCTATTATGGCAGAAAGCGGAGAGGGCGTAATAAATAGAGAAGGTATGCGTGGCTTAGGTCTTGAAAACTTAAATAGAATTAATCGTGGAGAAGGCATGAGCGGTGGCGGCACCACGAATATATATAATATTGTTGCTATGGATGCATTATCGTTTCAAGAATATCTTCGTCAGAATGGTGGCGGCGTAATCGAAGATACAATGAGCA
>Ga0222697_1001100_pt1 | contig 10661 bp, 9 predicted proteins | sample AntAcemetage1402_FD_179835 | JGI IMG/M metagenome (GOLD analysis project Ga0222697, IMG submission 179835) | Saline water microbial communities from Ace Lake, Antarctica - #1402 | ecosystem: Environmental > Aquatic > Non-marine Saline and Alkaline > Saline | place: Antarctica: Ace Lake... | reverse complement strand
TGTCGGGTTTCGCTGTGCTCGTTCTCGCTGAGCCTTGCGCCTGACAAGGCGCTTCCTTGTTTCATTAAAGGCGCGTAGCGCCGTCCATTACAAGAGCTTTAGCTCTTGTTCCTTGCTCCCTTGATTATTTATGTTTTTTATTCAAAAAAAACTTTACTGAGAATTACCTTTCCGAAAATTCCGAACCCATGATTGATTTTCCGTAATTACGGAAAAATTAAATAAAAATTCACTATTTTTAATCAAAATAAGCTATTGTTTCGGTAAATTCGGAAAATTTCCGGTAAATGCGGAATTTGCGGTAATTTTATCGGAATTTAAGGAAAATACGGAAAAAATTGACATTATTTTCGGAAGATACGGAAAGTTATGGAAACAAAAAAAAGAAGTTTAACTGTAGATGAAGCAGCGGAGCAGTTAGGGGTCGGGGTAAGAACGATTATTAACTATCTTCATTCAAAAAGATTACTTGGAAACAAGGTTGGAAAAAAATGGTTCATTAATATTGATAGTTTTAAAGAACTACAAGGTATTCGGCCGGAAGAACTAGAGTTTTCAACTAATAGCTCCACTCCACTAGGTCCTTCGATAAAAGATGGGCCATGGAATATAAAACTTTCGGCATTTAAAAGAATTTTAGAATGTTCAAAAATTATTAGTGAAGATAAAAACCTAGATTCACAGATTTTAGAAAAGCTTTCTCTAAATCTGGAGTATTCTCTTGAAATGATGATTAATGGTTACTTTAGTTTTGGTCAAACTAAAGTCAGTTATTATGAAAAATCAATGGAAGGTCTTGCTCGGGGACTTGCCATTCTTTATGTTGAGTTAAATGAATTGCATCCCCTTTCTCAAGCGTATCTTGAGGCCATTAATGCCACCGTTGCTTTAGGAAAGAGGATTCAAAATGAAAATAAAAAAAGAAACAAAAAGAACAGCTAATGGGTCGGCAATATTTTTGCATACTTTTGAACTTACGAAAGAAATTTATGGGATTACTAAGAACTTTCCTCGTCCGACTCGTTTTGTTTTAGGAGATAAAATTGATCGTTTAATTACAGACTTTCTTTTAGTAATAAATGCCACAACTTCAAAGAGAGCAGATATTAAAAATTATTCACTAAGGCATAAGAACTTTACTCATCTTTCATTTAAGCTGGATGAGCTTCGAGTTCTCCTTCGGCTTGCCTTTGAGGTTAAAGTTATTTCTATTGGTTATTATCAAAATATTTTAGAAAAGGTCGACATGATTGGTAGGGAGTTAGGAGGATTAACAAAGTATAATCTCAAACAAATGGAAAGAAGTAATGAGGACTTTACTTGCAGAGGTAACTGATCTTGAGAATTTAAACCTTGCTTTTTATCAATGCTTGAGAGGCAAAAGAACTGCAATGGGGGCCCAAAAAGTTTTTCGACACTGGGATAAATTACTATTCTCTTTGCAAGAAAATTTGTTACTTGGAGACGGTTATCCATGGGGCCAATATCGAAAATTCTTTGTTTCTGATCCTAAGAGAAGATTGATTTCAGCTGCTCCTTTTATTGATCGAGTTGCACACAGAGCAATCCATAATACGTTATACCCATTAATTGACCCCATTTTTATTCCTACAACATTTGCTTGTCGAGAAGGAAAGGGAAATGGACGAGCAGTGATATTTTTAAGGAAGCTTTTAAAAGAATATCCCAAAGATTATATTTTAAAACTTGATGTTAAGAAGTTTTTTAATTCAATTAATCAATATATTCTTTTTAGAAAACTAGCGAGAGCTTTACCTGACAAGTCCCTGTTAGGATTAATTCTTGGGTTATTAAAATCTCACCCAGATTTAAAAAATGGTAAAGGTCTTCCTCTTGGAAATTTAACATCGCAAATATTTGCAAATTTTTATCTTAATGAAATTGATCAGAGAATGTCTCAATTGACTAATGGGAAATATATTCGTTACATGGATGATATTATTATCTTTGGAAAATCTATTAAGGAAATAAATTTTTTGAAAAAAGAGATTTTAACAATTGCACGTCGCGAGCAGTTATTGTTTCCCTTGAAAAAGAGAGCTGTTTTTGCACCAAATACACCGATACCATTTTTAGGCTTTCTAGTTGATAAAGATAAGGCCATACCTTTGTCTAGGAATCGTAGAAGAATTAAAATGAAATTAAAAAGAAAAGTGAATTGCAACTGGGAGGATTACAAAATTTATCAATCTATACTTTCTTATGAAAGTTGGAGAAATTATCCAAACTTAATTTAGGGATTTTAGCAAATGAGAGCATGTTGCTGCTGCTGCGCTACGTGGGGGTAATTGGAATAACGGCACGAATGCCGGTGCTTTTGCGCTCAATCTCAACAACTCGGGCTCGAATTCGAATTGGAATATCGGGTTTCGCTGTGCTCGTTCTCGCTGAGACTTTTATATTATTTGAAGGGACAAAGTCTTTAGGAGGTTTTGCTTCATTTAAAAGGCAATTGCTAAAGTTCCTTGGTCTGTTTTGAATCAAAACTGTTGATTTGAGGGAGTTTTGTTTACAGGACTCCCCAGACCTGAATTTCTTGAAAATAATACCATTTCCGCTTAATACTCTAGCAAACATTTGCCCAACTCCTTATGTGTAGTAATGCTATAGGTTAGAGGTCTCAAGACGGCGCCTTCTTGGTTGACGATTTTTTATAAATTAAAACCGAGGAGTTTACTATGCTACCAAGTGAAAATGTTTCACCTAAACACAAAAGTCAGAAGCGTTATTCTGCTGATGACAAACTAAAAATGATTAATCGATCTAATGAAATCGGAAACAATGCTGCAAGTGAGGAATTAGGAGTTACCAGAAATAGTATTAGAATTTGGAAAAAAGAGTATCAAGAAAATGGATTAGTGGCATTAATGCCAAAAAAATCCAGACCTAATCACTCACCTAAAAAAACATCTCAATGGGTTGTCGATAAAATTATTGATATCAAAAAAGATAAACCAGAGATGGGATCGAAGGCCATGTCAGAACACTTAAAGAGATTTGAAAGTATTGATCTCTCTTCCACAACGATTAGAAAAATATTCAAAAAAAATAAGTTACAGGATGGAGATGCTGGTTATGCAGAGAATAGTTATATGGTTAAGGGTGATAAAGATAAACAACTAGAAAAAAATATTGAGGCCGATTTAGGAGAATGGGAGAGGTTCTCTCGCCCCAATCCAAATGACCTCTGGCAGATGGATATCATGAGTTTTTATATAAGAGGTCAGCATAAAGTATATCTTATATCTGCTCTCGATGATTGCAGTAGAATGATTATAAACTGGGGACTTTATAAAGAGCAAACAGCAAATAATGTGTTGGAGACTCTTCGAGGAGCTCTTGCAAAACATGGAGTACCAAAAGAAATTCTTACAGATCAAGGTGCCCAGTTTAAACACTGGAGTGGAGTTACAAAATTTGAAAAGATATTAAAAAAACTTAAAGTTGAACATATCAAAGCTCGAAGTCATCATCCTCAAACTTGCGGAAAAATTGAGAGGTTCCACAAGGTAAGCGCCCCATTAAACACACCATTGCCATTTTTTGAACTATGATTTAGATGGCAATTTCACATTATACGGCAGTAACTCCTCTATTTCTTCCAAGGTCTCTCTTTTTGGAAGTTCTTCGAGAACATACCTTAAATAATCATAAGGATTCAAGTTATTTGCTTTGGCCGTTTCAATCATGCTGTATAACGTTGCACTGGCCTCAGCTCCATCAACTGAAGTGCTGAAAAGCCAGTTTTTTCGGCCCAGTGCGAAGGGGCGAATTTTATTTTCAATAAAATTATTATCAATTCTGATATTTCCATCTGTTAAATAGACTTGGAGGTTGCCCCACTCATTTTTCATATATAGTAGAGCTTTTCCAATCAGAGACTTTGGTGGGACTTTGCCAAAGTTCTCTTTTAAAAATGAGTTTAATTTATCCATTGTTTTTACTGCATGCTCTTGACGATACTCTCTTTTTTTATCAGGAGTTAACTCTTCACACTCATCTTCAATCTTATACAGTTTATCTATTAGTTTAATCGCACGATCTGCTTTCTTTTTTTTCTTAGAATTTTTAGCTGCGTCTTTAAAATACCTACGGCAATGCGCCCAGCATCCGGCCCTAACAACGTCTATCAACTTACATACCTGATTGTAACCGGAGTACCCGTCTACCTGTAACACTCCTTTAAAATCAGTTAAAAGATCTTTGGCCACATCTCCACTTCTTGATGGATTATAATCAAAAAGTACTATTGGACTTGGCCCCGCTCGGCCTCTGACCCACATGTATGAGTTGCTCTCCGCTGTTTTTCCTTTTTCATTTAATACCTGAGTTCTTGTCTCATCCATTCCAATATAGCTTCCAGATAGAAGATCCTCTGACATTAAGTTTTTAATAGGCTGAAGGGCCAGTGATACTCTTATTAACCAACGTGACATCGTAGTTCTAGTTAAATCTATACCTATCCTTTGAAATATTTTTTCAAGACGATATAGAGGAAGAGCGTCCATATACTTGGATACTATAATATATGCGAGTAGACCTGCTGTTGCTAGTGACTTTGGTAGTATTGAAGGCGGAAGGGCCGCTGTTTTAATCGATCCTTCTCCGTTTGGTAATCCATATTTTTTTCTTACTGTCCTTATAACTCTTATTTTACTTGGGATGATATCAAGTTTTTCAGATACTTCTTCACCAATTTCTACAAGAGGTGTTCCATCTTTACTAAACTTCTGATCTTCTGGAAGATCGACTATAACATCTTCTCTTTCAAGTTCTACAGGCAGTGGTTTTCTTTTTCCCCTCTTTCGAGTATGGCCATCAACAGTTATATTATCATCATCTCCAACACTCTCTTCTGCTTCATTAAAATTACTAGTGTGTTTCCCTTTGCTTTTCTCACTACTTTTTCCGAATAGCATTTGCTGATAGTACTTTACAAGTTCATTGAGTCGATCTATTTCAGCTTTGCTTTTATGGATTTTCTCTTCTTTAGCTATTAGTGCATTTATAAGTGATTTGTTTTCTTTTTCAAGCGCCTGCTGTTTTGTCATGCCAAAATCTTAACAAAAATAAAACAGCAGGCCAAGGCCAAAGTTTAATTAATTTACAGATTTATAGTGAAGCTCTCTATGCGGTCTCATCTTCCAATACTGAAGTCCATCTAAAAGTAGTTCTAAAGAATGCCCCTCTAGCTCCAGAACATTATCTTCAAAATGTTTCGGCCACTTAAATCTCTCTTCTTCTAATCGCTTGTACCAAAGGCAAAAGCCACTCTTATCCCAGTAAAGTATTTTAAGACGATCACTCTTTCGGTTGCAAAATACAAACAGATAGTTTTTAAATGGATCTAGCTCCATACTGTCTTGAACTATCTCAGATAGACCGTTGATTGATTTTCTAAAGTCTGTAAACCGACGATGTAGATAAATTTTTGAGAACTGATCTATCGACTTCACTAAGCAACTCTTCTAACACTACATAATAGTTCTGATACCCACTCAGGAGATGGAGGGGTGGTAAAATGTATAGTAATTACATCATTTATTGAGAGAGTGATCTGATTTTCTTGTGTAGCTAAAGAACTCTTTTTAACTTCTACAAAAGGATCGGCCTTCTCAAGTCGCATTATTCTTAACTTCCAGTAGGACAATTTGCCTGGAGAAACTTTGTTCTTTTTTGAAAAATCTCCTACTGACAACCTGCTCTCATTTAGCTTCTTTACAATTCCTCTCCAATAAACAATTTTTTGTCTGCTTTCTAAGGTACTCACTTAAACCTCCATGTTTTGTGATTACTAGTTCAACATTAGGATATCAACTGTTTAAATCTGTAAATAGATGTGTTTAATGGGGCGCTTACGAATAAAAAAGATACAACTTGTTTTAAAAAACAAATTTACTTGGCCTTTAACGGGCATTTTGGAAGTTCGAAAAAAAATAAAAAAATGCTTACATATACTGTTGACTGAACCACCTGTAAAAAGGGTTGTATGCCCCAGTGATTTACTTGAAAAGTAAATCACGATTGGTATAGATTGGTATAGATTGTTTCGTATAGTTGAGTTTAAAAGATGTTTTGCCTTAAGATTCTGAGCAGATACAGAAGAAATCTATAAAAATCTATAATTCATTGAAATAAAAGCAAAACAAAGAATATAGTCAATTCGCGGAAACACTTGTGGTTTCCCGGCCATTATGTCCTCTTAATTTCACAGCGATTATGTCCTCTATCGTCTGATGAGTTAAATCATTAATCATTTATGCAGCTTTTCTAGATAAGGAATTAATTTCTACAATGTTGTCAGAGGCCCTCTTGACCTTTATGAGCCGCGAACAAATGTCATAGCTCGTGCTACCATCAATGTGTGTATTTATATTGATGGAGCGAAATCTGTAGTTCTCAACCTCATCTATTATGTAAATTTCTGAATGAAGGCTAAAGCTATTGGACAAATTAACTTTTCGTTTTTCTTTTTTGCAAAAGACATTGTCTAAGTCGTACTCATCGCATGTTTTAAAATGACTTTCTTTTTCTCTTGGTGCTACTGAAAACTGTTCATTGAATTTTGGAATAAATTCTTCTTTTAAAAAAATATTAGCTTCTTCTATTGTTTCAATTTGATAGAATTTCAGCTCTGCAACTAGTCGATCTTGCAAGGTTCCCCAAAGTCGCTCAATTTTTCCTTTTGCTTGCGATGAACCTGCAATTAATGCTTTCGATCCGATTTGTTCAAGCGCTCTTCCTATTTGAGTTTCTGTATCTCTGTCCACTTTTCCAAAGTACCCTGCTCCGTCAAGGTAGTAAGCATCAGGAATTCCGTAGTTCATAGTGATTTCTTTCATGACTTTCATACAGTGTAAACTTGTCTCTCCATGAAAAAATTCAAGACCTACAATTTTTCCCGTGGCATCATCAATCCCTCCTATGAGATCACAAATAATATTGCTAAACCAAGGATGAACGGATCCATCAAACTGAATTAGCATTCCTTCGTGTGGAAGTCTGGCGCGTGGTTTATGAATTTTCTTAGACGATCTTCTTTTAGGATTTTTTACGAGTCCATTAAGGTTTGCGATTCGATGAATAATATTTTTTCCAATTTCAATACCTTCTTTATCAATTAACATTTCTCTAAAATGAGTAAGGTTGAAATCTTTATAGTCATTTTCTAAAAGAGATTTCACATCGTCACAGAGAGCTTTATTTGTTTTATTGTGAGGTACATTATTAAAATTTCCATGCCTAACTCCAGGCATACCAAGCTCCTTTATTCTTTTGATAATTCTACGAGATTGCCTGTAGGACTTATCAATTAGGATAGAAAATTCTTTAATATTGAGCTTTCCATGGATTACCTCCTGAGCTAAATTGTAGGTTTTTTGGTCTTTTTTCTTCATATAAACTCCACTCACGGTCCAGCCTCCAGTTAAATCAACTAGACAATGCTAAACTATTTTTATTGAAGAGGACATAATGGCCGGGAAATTAGATGAGGTCATAATCGCTGTGATAAAACAAATTCGCGGAAACACTTAAGTATATCCATTTATTTGCCGATTAGTTGGTATGTTACAGAGATTTTATGTAATACAATTTTTATTGATCATATTGGTATTGGTATCTTGCGATCCAAGAGGCAAGATAATTATTAAGGGCCAGAAAGATGGTAATGAACTTCCAATAATCAATTCAGTTAATATTACAAGTGGAACCATGACTATAAATGGAGAGAACTTTACTGGTGTCACCGCTAAAATTACTGGCAACTCCGTTAATCAAACTTTGGCAATAACTTCACAAACAGATAGTGAGATTCAAGCGCAAGGAAGTAGCAACTTAGAACTAATAGTCGGACAAGTTTTTAATATAATAGTTGAAAACGCCTATGGGCAATCGACTTATCCGATAGAGATAATTTTATCCGATGGTGTAGTAACGGCAGCGAAGCTAAGTGACATGGGTGCTAGCGATGGCGATGTTTTGCAGTGGGATGATACTGGTTCAGTTTGGTTTCCAAGTAGCTTATCGGGAATGAACTATATTGGTACATGGGAAGCAGATAGTGGTTCATATCCAGTATCTCCATCCAATGGAGATTACCATATAGTCTCAGTAGCTGGAACTTATGATTCTAAAACATGGACGGTTGGTGATTGGGCAATTTACTCTGATTCCGCTCCCGGTAGTGGCTGGCAAAAGATAGATAACACTAATGATGTTACCTCGGTCTTTGGTCGACAAGGAGCAGTTATCGCTGCAACTAATGACTACACTTGGGCACAGATTAATAAAACCACTTCAAGTATAGGTGATATTGCTGATGTGGATTTAACCGGATTGGCAAGTGGAGATATTTTAAAGTGGGATGGAGCGAAGTGGGCAATAAATGATGATCTAAATGGTGGAGTTGCAGGCTCCGTAACGACAACCGAAATCTCCGATGGAACAATTTTGGATGCCGATATTGATGGAGCGGCAGCGATAGCTCAAAGTAAAATCTCAGGACTTGCTGCTTCTCTTTCTGGTAAGGAGCCAACTCTTACAAAAGGAAATCTTACAGAAACAACCTCCTCCGTTTTGACAATTACAGGTGGTGCAGCTGCCATTATAGGTGCCGGAACCACCATCCAAGTTAAAGGGGCAAATACCACGACAAGCGGTTACCTTTCAAGTACTGATTGGAATAGTTTTAATAACAAAGTTTCCAGTGATACTAATGCCGGAACAATATGTGCTGACGGAAAGTTTTTAAATGGTGATGGAACTTGTTACACTGGTTTTTTAGATGCAGATGGAGTTGATGACTACAATGCAGACTTTGATACCGAGGCAGAAATAGATGCGGCCGTTTCTAATAATGGTTATGGAACAGGAGACTTAAAAGCGGATGGTAGTGTTGCTATGAGTGCAGCATTGAACGCTTCTACTTTTGGAATGAAATTAAAAGATGGCGATACAAATTATGTAACCTTAAAAGCAAATTCCACGATGGCAGCAAACTTTAATTTTATTCTCCCAATAGATGCTGGAACAACTGGACAAGTTTTGAAAACTGATGGTGCTGGAAATCTTGCTTGGATTTCTCCTTCGACTGGAGGTGTGACAACTGTTACAGGAACTGCCCCAGTTGTTAGTTCAGGAGGAGCAACTCCTGTAATCTCCATGGCGCAAGCGAATGGAACAACCGATGGTTATTTAGATAATGCTGACTGGACAACTTTTAATAGTAAGCAGACTGCCATTACCGCAGGAACGACAACGCAATATTTAAAAGGTGATTTGTCACTTGGAACTTTTATGACAGATGTGCGTTCAACTACATTGGCAGGATTTAGCTCCGGTGCAGGAGCAGTTGCAACAACAGATACAGTTCTTTCAACAATAAATAAACTCGATGGAAATATTGCCGGAAAAGAGCCAACTTTAACGAAAGGAAATCTTACAGAAACAACTTCTTCAGTTTTAACAATTACAGGTGGTACAGCTGCCATTATAGGTGCCGGAACCACCATCCAAGTTAAAGGGGCAAATACGACGACAAGCGGTTATCTTTCAAATACTGATTGGAATAGTTTTAATAACAAGCAAGCAGCTCTTACAAATCCTATAACAGGAACAGGAACCTCAGGACAGGTCGCCTACTTTAATGGAGCAACAGCAGAAACCTCTTCGGCAAATTTAACTTTTGATGGCACCAACTTAGCAGTGAATGGAGATATCAAAATAGGAAATGCCAGCGCGACTTGTAATGCAGGTAATGAAGGAAAACAAAGATATAATTCAACTTATAAAAATATGCAATTTTGTGATGGAACGCTTTGGCGCGAAGTCGGTCATGACTTTTGGGCAGACTCCAAGGGTTGTATTCCGGCAGAAAACAGCTCTGATGAAATGGTACCTGTTGGTGATTACTGCGTAGATAAATATGAAGCATCGGTCTGGTCTGATCGAGCAGCAACAGGTACTCAATACTTCTCTGACTCAACTTCAACCACTGACTTTAGCTATCCTGATGCTACAAATATTCCAGTAAACTTTAATCGAGATGGTTCAGGTTCTAATAACGATGTTTACGCCGTTAGTAAAGCAGGCGTAATTCCAGCGAGAGGAATCACTTGGTATCAAGCATCCATCACTTGTGCCAATTCCAAAAAAGAACTTATTCCAGATCATATTTGGCAATTAGCAGTGCTTGGAACAGTTGACCCCGGAGCAGGCACAGGAACAGGTGGAACTGGCGGCGGCTCTTCTACAGATGCGGCAGCAGCTCAATGTAATATAAGTAATACTCTTTCGGGAACTTGGTCAAACGCAGCTCTTGGTGTTCGTCCAACTAATCGCGCTGGAGCAACCTCTAGCAGTACAGATAGTTGCATTTCACGCTTTGGTGTAGAGGATATGATAGGAAACCTTTGGGAATGGACCTCTGCTAATGGTATTCAAGCAGGGGCAGATCAGACAGCATTCACTCAAGGAAAAAGTAATAGTGCTGGAAATCCATTTTCAACTGCTGATACCTCTTGGAATATTAATGGCTCAGCATATGGTTGTGATGGAACTGGTTCAACAAAAGGGACTTGTGCTTGGAAAAATAATGTTGCTGCTGCTGCGCTACGTGGGGGTTTTTGGTATGACGGCAC
>Ga0222697_1001097_pt1 | contig 10676 bp, 15 predicted proteins | sample AntAcemetage1402_FD_179835 | JGI IMG/M metagenome (GOLD analysis project Ga0222697, IMG submission 179835) | Saline water microbial communities from Ace Lake, Antarctica - #1402 | ecosystem: Environmental > Aquatic > Non-marine Saline and Alkaline > Saline | place: Antarctica: Ace Lake... | reverse complement strand
TTCTCAACGACACGTGGAGCTGCAGGCGGCCCGCCTTATATTGCTGTTGGATCAATTGAAGTTGGTCAGATTAAGACCACTTCTCAAACGCCGGCAGCGTTAACTTCAAGCGAAATCTTTCAGACACCCGGAACACACCAGGAGCGCGCCGATTATCCGCTTTACCGCAGGCCTCAGAACTTAGGGTATGGGGTCCTTGCTTCGTCAACTTCACGCACGAACGCCCACATAGAATTCTACAGCGCTTTGAGTCTTTGCCATACTGGGGATTTATGCAGGGGAGTCTATCTTAAATATTACACTCCGACATTCACAGCAATAGAATCGAATGGATTTACGCCTGCTGATAAACAATCTTCACAGTCATACGCTCAACGATACGACAAAATGCTTGGGTATAAAACAGACAATCTAAGATCAGCGGCATTCAGAGCAGAGCTTACTGATGGAGTCAGCGATGCGCTCATAGCTCTCGATGGTGAAATGTTAATTTTTAAAACTTTTCCGGATTCGAGCAGTAGTCCGTTTATGCTTACGATGGGAATATTGCGGTTCGATTCCTCCTTTCCGCAAACTGGTCCGATATCCACTGGCTGCACAGTGATTGCAAAACTGCCTACTGCTCGTTTTTCATCTTGATTTAGCGATCAATCTGAGAAACAAGATTAAAAGCAAGCTCGTTTTTCATCTTGATTTAGCAATCAATAGGACAACATAATGGCAGATCTTTCAACGGAAATTGAACTCGTATTCATAGAGGCGCCTAAAAAAGATATAAATGATCCGGATGATAAGGAATCGTTTCCGAGAGTCATGGTAGACATTTCAGGCGTAGAATCAATCATTCAACCTCTTATGCTTCGAATTCTTCAATTAGTTTATGAAAAATCCATAGAACGTGGAGCAGAATATTATTTTTCTGTAAGATAGTGATCACATGGCTGAGAGCTTTACAATTTCATTTCAAGGCATTGAAGAAGTAGACAGTTTAATATTGGACATAAAGACTGGATTCGAGAACTTAGACAATGTTGTCACAAACGAAGCAGAAGAAGATCGATGGGTACCGGAAATAATTGTTACATCAGAAGGAGCTGAAGCAGCAATAGAAGAATTCCTACACGATGTGCTTTTGAAGATTCAAGAACGAAGTACGGAAAGCGAATCGGAATTTGAAGAACACTCATAATATATCGACGGTTTTCTAATGGCAAAGTTTTCAAAAAATATTGAGTTTACATTTATCGAACCTCCAGAGCAGATAATCGTTGACCCGGAGGATGAAAGCACTTTGCCGACTATAAAAGTTGATGTCTCCGGTTCAGATTCGGTTTTACAGGCGCTCCTGCTTCGCATATTGCCATTGATAAAGCTCAACTCACAGGAATATGGAGCAGAATATGTTTTTGAGGTCAAAGAATAAACGATGGCTGAAGATCTTACAATTACGTTTCAAGGAGTTGACGAGGTATCTTCTAAGATTACGGAGATCTATAATAAGCTTAATGAATTACCGGATGAAGATGCTGTCGATAAAGAAGACACCGACTTTGAAATTACCATAGCTTCAGATCAAATAGAACCGGAAATAGAAGAAGTGATGTGGGACGTTCTCGATAAAATTAAAACAAGAGCTACTGAAGATGAAGCTGAGTTCCTTCTTAATATTGAATAACTATTAACAGAATGGAGAAACGATGATCGCAGTTATTTCAAAAACCACAGCGGATGCCGATATGCCGGTCACCTTAGAATTGATCGAACCAGCTCTTTATTCAGGATCCAGACGAGTTTCTGTCTCTAAGACTCTTGATCAGGATGCCTCGTTTTTAGATATGGGTTTCGCTATCGCAGATCGTCGATATCAGATTAAGGCAATTGTTTCTGAAACGGTCGCAGCGAGCCTAAAGACATTAAATGAAGATAACGTAGAATTGACGCTCGCGTTGTGGGAAGGGCTTTTCAAGGTAACACCGATGAATTTAAGGATAAAGGGAACTGGTATCGCAGTTTTTACGTTTGCGATTAAATCACAACTTTCAGCATAATAGAGAGGTAATAATTATGGCAAGAGGAGACGTTACCATATTTGAAGAGGCACTTGCGAAAATGTTGTCGGGTGATTGGGCATCGACTGATCATTTCTGGTGTGCGATCTGTGACAATACGGCTACTCCAGCAGCAGCTACAGCTACACCGGTGATTGGGGATTTCACTCAGGTTGGTACTGGTGGTATTTATGTGTCTGGGGGGTTAACTCTTGGAGCGCTGTCTACTTTAGTAGTTGAAGCTGCAGGAGTCATGACGTTTGACAGCGCTACAAACCCAACATGGGCGCAAGATGGCGGTAATGATGTCGATGCGTACTGGGGGATTGTCTACAATTACACTGACGCCGGGAAGGACTGCCTTTGTTTTGTGGATCTTGACGGACCGGTGGATATGAGTGGTGGAGATTTGACGATAACTTGGAATGCGAGCGGGATTTTTACTATTTCGTAAGGTGATACATTGGGTTGGTTATCAGGCTGGGATAAAAGAATAAAGCTCACCATAGACAAGGATGTGGTCGATACCGCAGCACAGACCAACTTCCCTGTCATGGTGTATCTGTCTGCGGCATCAGGGATAGGTGATGTAGATGTCTCAGCCGTGTTTGATGAACTCACTTCAAACGACAATCGCAAGAAGATAGCTGTCACCAGCGCTGACGGAACCACGGAACTATATGTTGAGATTGAACGGTGGGATGATGCCAATGAAAAGGCATGGCTCCACGTTAAAGTACCTTCAGTAGCCTATGATGCTGATACCATTCTTTACCTCTATTATGACGCTGACCATGCAGACAATGACACCTATGTAGGCGACACGACCGATGCTGTAACGCATAATGTTTGGGATGCTGATTTTAAAGCCGTGTACCACATGGCTCAAGATCCTAATGGAGATGTCGCAGATGCGATAAAGGATTCAACCTCTAACGCCAATGACGGAACTCCTGCCGGAACTATGCTTACCGCTGATTTAGTTGACGGGAAAGTAGGTAAAGCTATTGATTTTGATGGTGCTGATGATGCTATAAACGTTGGCACATTTGGTGCTGTAAGTAACTTTACTATTGAAGCGATTGTGAACCATGATGACACTGCGTTGGACGCGGTTGTGAGTAATTACGCTGGTAATTTTGCAACGGCTTATCATTATGGATTACGAGTAGATGGTTCAGACGTAAAATGTTTTATTGATGATGGATCAACATGGAACCAAGCTCAATATGCTGGGGACGCGTCTAACGGATGGCAGTATATTTATGGAACATTTACGTCCAGCGTAAGTATCATCGCTGGTCAACAATCGGGAACGGCTATTGATTCCGTAGGACTTCCTGCTTCTATTACGCCCGGTGATGATCTATATATAGGTCGAGATGGTGGACCCGCAGGATCGGCCACTGCCCAAGGTTTTTGGGATGGTAAAATTTGTGAAGTAAGGATTTCGTATAGTGTCCGTTCAGCCCCCTGGATCAAAGCCACATACCACAGTCTTTGGGATTCGCTGATTACGTTTGGGGCGGAGGAGATTAACCTTGATATTAATGTATCAGCGACCACCGCAACTCTGACGGTTACTCCGAATGCAGCGACAGTAATCGGAGCAACCGGCGTATATCCAAGCACCGTCGCATTAACGATCACTCCGAATGCAGCAACCGTTGCCTTTGGAATACCGGTAGCTGCTACCTGTGTATCCCTCACTATAACTCCAAACGCCGCGACGGTAAGTTATGATGTTGTAGCTTCAGCTTCAGTCGCATCCTTAACTATCACACCCAATGCAGCAACAATCAGTTGGAATCTTGATATCTCAGCTACTCTGGCAGAACTCACCATCGCTACTCATGATGCAACAATCTGGGAAGGAGCGACCTGGGCAGCGTGGATAGCGGCAAACGGTGATAAAGTCGTAATAAAATACTATTTCACTCTTACCGGTGACGGTGAGGACCCGGTCGTAGATGACGTAGAAATCCCTATTGCATCATTTCAATGTAGGCGTCGCAGCGGATCCCCAACGTATCTCAGTGTAGTTATCAGGGGTACGGATTACGCAGATGAAGTGAATGCACGATCAAACGGAGATCTTAAAGTAGAAATGGCCTACGAGCTATATGGCTCTGAAATATATCGGGAAACCGTCGCGATTGTTGATCTTGAAGATATTCAAGTTGATGAAGGCAGCAGCAGCGCATCGATTGTCTTAACTGGTCATAGAACTATTACCTATACTCCAAAACAAATGACGCTTCGGGATATTGTTTATTATCAGCTTAAAGATGGTAAATACCGATTCCGTTGTTCTATACCGAATTTATATCTGGCCCCGGGAGACACAGCAATTGGAGATGGAAACGAATTCACTGTAGATGAAATACAATACATTGTTTCATCTGAACTCCAAATGATGGAAGTTAAGGAAACTTAAATAAATGAGCAAGGGAATTAACATAAGCCACATTGCAGACGGAGAATACAGCGTAGAGATTGAGTTGGATACATCTGCTATTGATGCTGAGATAGTCAAGCTTGATGAGAAAATCGCTGCCATAACAGATGAAATTGATTCAATCCCAGACCAGATAACAGATCTTGATTCAGATATAGTAGATAAAGAAGCAGAGATTTCTCCTGTAAAAAGCGACATAAATACAAAGAACTCCGAAATTTCAGTTATAGATGCCAGGCTTCTTGCGATACCAGGTGAGATAGTGGCTTTAGATGCTGAAATAGCAGTCCTATACGATGAAATAGCAGTCTTATACGATGAAATAGCAGTCTTAGATCCTGAGATGAATTCATTGGTTTTCTTGCTTGCCGCCATCGCGGATGAAATAGCTTCACTTGGATCACAGATATCGATTTTGGAAGCAGAAGCTGCCGACCCTGAGACAACTCCGGAAAGATTAGCTGAAATCACAATAGAGCTTGCTTCTCTTAATAGCGATAAGGATGATCTTACTGCTCAACATTCTGAGGTATCAGGGGAATACTTCATTCTTTCAGATGAAAAAAGCGCTCTTGAAGCAGATAAGTCAGCGCTTGTGGCAGATATAATAGCGCTCGAAGGAGCCAAGGCAGTACTTGAGCTTGAGGTAACAACGATTACAGCGGATAGATTGGTGCTCGTAGACGAAGTGAGCGATCTTGAATCTGAGCTCGATTCGCTTAACGCTGAACTCAAAGAGCTACAAACTGAGCGAACCAAATTGCAATTCAATTTAAAGATATTCACCCTTGAAAAAACAGCATTAGAAAAACGGAAAGCGTATCTTGAGGACCCTGCAAATGTCCCTGAAAATCCAGTTGAGAATATTTGGTGTGTAGATTTAACTGAAGACCTTTCCGGTGATGTTGGTATTTTAGAGATCGCGGGCCTGAGAGACGGCGGACAGAATATTCAGCCAGGCCACGAAGGAAACGCAGTATACGATGGGGTCAGAGATGGCAAACTCAGGCCTGCTATTGCTACGCCTTCTCCGGAGACTTACTGGGATTGGGCTATGCAGGGAGGCTGGCAGAAGTGGAAGCCTACGTATCGATGGGGAATCATAACAGCAATAGATCATGATTTAAACACGTGTGATATTCAATTGGATCCCCAGACAAATCCGGATTCAGGATTAGATGTAAACCAGACTGATACGCTTTCTGATGTTGAGATTGAATACATGAATTGCGATAGCTCTGCATTTGATGTAGCCGACATAGTTGTTATTGAATTTGAAGATAATGACTGGAGTAAGCCTAAAGTGATTGGGTTTAAGAGTGATCCGAAGGCGTGTCTCAAGTATTGCGTAGCAAAAATAGGCTTGTATTCCACTGTATTTAATATGATTTCTGGAGAAGTTGCTGACGATATACCCACTAATGCCGACCCCGAAGTTATGGCTACATTCCCTGTTCTTTCATCAGAGATTTCAGACTGGGTTAGTGGCAAAGAAGAAAGAACGCTCGATAGTTTGTTTAGCAGTGAATCTGAAAGTGGCGATTTTGGTACGATAGTTTTTACTAACGATAGAACTCCTTGGAACAACGACGAGCCTTGTGAGGGAGATGAATGGAAGGAAGATCATGGAAGTGATGCTATTCAATCCTGGATTGGTAATAAAGTAGGAATATTTGGAACTAATAGTTACAATAAAAATGGAACTGATTCAGGCAAATTTTACGCTGATTGCCCAGAAACGCTATTTGGAGAAGGATATTGGTGGAACGATAATGCATTCACATTGACATCTACCCAGTATATAGGATTCAGACTAACGGCCTTAAATGGAAGTGAAGATACATTAGATTGGAAAGCTGTTGCAACCGTAACCAGTAGTAGGAGTCGTTACACCCATTATGAATCTTATACTTATGATTGTGATGGGTATACGTACGATAGTAATTATTCCAAAGTAGTTTCTAAGTCTGGTAGTTATTTTAGCATATCTGGAAGCGGAACTCAGAATATAGTTGGAACGGCATCGGGGTGTACTGCTGGGGATCCTAATGATATAGCATACGACCCAGATGATCCAGCAGTTTCAACAGATATAGACATTGGTTATGCCGCTCACTATTCAGAAACATATAATGCTGTCATACAGCTTTTCGTTTATAAAGATGATGACGACGCATATCATGGTTATGGGCAAGCTGATGTTGGGTTAGGAGATTATTCCGTAGCTCCCACCAGTTTAGCTGAAGTAGGGGCTTTAAGTTCCGCCTTGGGAAGTTTGGCAGTTGCAGCGGACAGCAATGGTATTTCTGCGAAATATTATTAATAAAAAGGAGAAACACAATGATGACAAAAGAAGATACAAAGGCAATCGAAAAGGAGCTTAGTCTCAAAGAGATTAGAGCATTCTTTAAGAATATAAATTAAACAACCACACGCATAAATAGGTTCAATAATCAATGTCAATCTTAACTTGGAAAGATACTCCTGCATTTGGATGGCGCAACAGAACTCCGTTTAGTTGGAGAGATGCCGGCGAAACACCCGTCGCAGTAGGTAGCTTAGATATCACCTTCGGTAATTTGGCACCTGCAATCGCGTTTCAGGAATTAATACCTGACATTGCGTTCACTGGTCTATCTCCTGATATCACCCTTGCTGAGTTGAAACCCTGCATTGCTTTCACAGCATTAGCGCCAGGCATTTCCTTCGCTGAATTAAAGCCAGGCATTGCCTTTACAAGTTCGTTGCCGGGCCTTGCTCTTAGCAGCATCAAACCAAACATCGTATTCGTCGATTCATCTCCCGGGGTCGCGTTTACTGAATTAGAACCGGATCTTGAATTTAGCAGTTTAACGCCGGATGTCACTCACTCTATTAAATAAAAAAAAGGTATAAGCCATGGCAACAAAACTAAGCATCAAAGCCGACGAGGAGTCAACCTATATTGTTACCGCAGCATTTACGGATGCAGACGGAGAAGCGGTTACTCCGACAACAGTAGTGTGGGACCTGACGGATACCAAGGGGAATATAATTAATGAAAGAGAGGACGTCGTGGTTACACCGGCTTCTTCTGTTAATATTGTCCTGACCGGAGACGATTTGGCGATTGATGAAGCCGGGGATGAAGTATCGAGAATTATAACGGTCAAAGCTGTCTATAATTCAGATTACGGAACTGGTTTGTATCTTAAAAAAGCAGCGATATTTACTTTGAAGAACCTCGTCGCAATTACTTAAGGAGAATAATCAAGTGACTGTATATGCCATCGGGGCTACGGGGTTAACGGGCGGCGCAGAAGGAGATCTCGATTTTGAATTTGCAGAAGAGGTTCAAAATGGATATCCTGCATTCGTCACTATTCAAGATGGGAAGATTTATCACTATATTGCTGATTCGACATCGGGTGCAGCAGCAGATGGTCTTAATATCATTAAACCTCTTTGGGAAAGCGAAGGCGTTGCGTACACCGGGGATCTAAGATGGATCTTACACGATGTTCATGCTTTTGAAGACGGCACAAACACCGGCGACATAATAAGGTGGAACACTGTCACAGAGGCATGGGAATCAAGTGCGGAACCGTTGGACTTTACCCAAATTAATTTAACCCCTCAAGCGGCAGCGGTGGAGAATACCGAGGGTGGGGTCTTTTATAAATCTACTGATAAGGCTGTGTATATTTGCACGAACGACACTTGATAATAGGTTGACATAAATGCTAAATTTGGCTATAAATAACAAAATGGGAACAAGCGTGAACTTGCCCCCATTTCTAACCTTAACCCCATATATAGGAGATATGAGCGTCATGGCTAAATCCAATGTAGCAAAATCAAAGAAGATTGCAAACAGAAAAAGAACCTATATCGAAAAGGGTATGCGCTTCGGGCGGCTAACCATTATTGAAGAGGTGGAGCCTTACATAAGCCCCGGTGGACAATCCAAGCGTAAAGTGAAAGTTAGATGCGATTGTGGGAATGTCGTAGAGTCTATGTTGCCTCAGTTAGTAACTGGGAAAACTAAATCCTGCGGTTGTTTAGTGGCAGATACAATGTCCAGAAACATGACAACCCACGGCCTTTCTCGCCACCCCCTATTTCGCGTATGGGACGCCATGAAACAACGGTGTACGAATCCGAATGATAATAATTTCAAGAATTATGGCGGACGCGGAATAGGGGTATGCGAAGCATGGTTGGATGATTTTGAAACCTTTTACAAATGGGCAACCAGTCATGGCTGGGAAAAAGGTTTGGTTATAGACAAGATAGACAACGACAAAGGGTACGCTCCCGGGAATTGTCGTTTCGTTGACCGTGGCTTGAGTGGAAGGAATAAAAGGCTCTTGTCAAAAGCCAATATATCTGGTTATCGTGGAATTTATAAGTATGGGAAGAAATGGGGAGCGAGGATAAGAAGTGAGGGAGAGCGATACTTTCTTGGGTATTTCTATGATCCTATTTTTGCTGCCAAAGCGTATGATGAAAAAGCTAAAGAATTGGATGCAGGGCATCCGTTGAATTTCAGTTAAAACGTAAACACTTGAAAATAAGGAGATAAATCATGGCGGTTTTATGGCGAAAACTCTGTTATGAATCAGACGCAGTATTAAAGAGCCTATTCGATGCAAACACAATCTTGGCTGCGGATACAGACGACACCCCAGCAGCATTAACAGTGGCGGTTCAAACTCTCGTGGGTAGAATCACAGCCGGGAACATTACCGATCTGTCCGTAGCTGAAGTCCAGACATTGTTGAACGTCGCTGACGGTGCGGATGTGACGGGTTCTAATGCCCCACAGGCCCATGCTGCATCTCACAAGAACGCTGGCGGTGATGAGATCCTTTTGGATGAGCTTGGAGAGCCGACCGCTGCTGTCGAGTTCAACGGGCAAGAGCTTCAAAACGCTGTCATCCAGCAAGTAGCGAATGTCGCAGCTGTGGCTGCGTATGCTACTCCCGTTGTTGGGAAAGTTCTGTTTGCGACATCTGAGCTTAGTTTTCATGTATGCACCGTAGCTTCTTGATTATAAGGTTGACATAAATGTTTAATTTGGCTATAAATAATGAAGCGATACAGGGATGTGACCCCATACCGCTTCTAACCAATAACCTCATATATAAAGGATATGATGCCATGGCTAAATCTAATTTATCAAAACCAGTAATAATTTGCAATGTTGAAGATTGTAATTCCGTTTTTTTTGCCAAGGGGTACTGCCAAAAACATTACTGGCAGCAACATAGGCACGGAAAAATAATGGATAGAACCATTTATGACCCTAACGAGTTCATTATCGACGGGGGCATATGCATGATTCAAATATACGACATCAACTGCGAACCAAAAGAAGTCGCTATCATAGATGTTGCTGATATCCCATTGGCTTGTGGAATCAAGTGGAGTTTGGATGGGCATGGTTATGTTACAAGAAGTACAGGCAAAAAGAGAACAATACTTGCCCATCTTATTATGAATCCAGTACCAAAAGGGCTTAGGGTAGACCATAAAGATCGAAACCCACTCAACAATAGAAGAAGCAATTTAAGGTACGCAACAAGGTCGCAAAATCGATCCAATGCTTTATACAGAACAAATAAGAGCGGATTTAAAGGCGTGAGTTGGCAGAAAGGGATGTCAAAATGGGTCGCAAATGTACAATATGAAAAAGTTCATTATTACCTTGGTAACTTCAATTCAAAAGAAGACGCGGCTCGTGCTTATAACGCAAAGGCGTCAGAGCTACAGGGTGAATTTGCCATATTGAATGATGTTTGAAAGAGGTCGATCTAAAAATGGATGCGATGACTGCAAAGAAGCCAACAAAGGCTGAGAAACTCCTCCAGCAACATAAGGAGGAGTATGAGGCCGTGTACGCGCTTGCTATTGATGAGGCTACAGCCCATTTATACAATAGGTTTATTGGGTTCATTTCAGAGTCCCGAATTCCCCTCTATTCAGTCTCGGTGGTTTTGGATATTCTAAAAGCTGAAGTTACGGAACAGATACGCAAGAAACAAGGACTTATCTGATGGCTATTACCTGGAAAAAACTATCATTTGACGATGAAGTTCTGCGACTGGACGGAACCCAAGCTATGTCCGGCGCCCTAGATATGGGCACGCAGAAGATAAACAACGTGGTTGACCCGGCGCTTGACCAGG
>Ga0222697_1001096_pt1 | contig 10682 bp, 10 predicted proteins | sample AntAcemetage1402_FD_179835 | JGI IMG/M metagenome (GOLD analysis project Ga0222697, IMG submission 179835) | Saline water microbial communities from Ace Lake, Antarctica - #1402 | ecosystem: Environmental > Aquatic > Non-marine Saline and Alkaline > Saline | place: Antarctica: Ace Lake... | reverse complement strand
TTAGGATAGTGTGATAGTCTTTTGTTCATTTAGATTAGAATACGAAATTCATAAATGGAATAAACATGTAGAAAGTACTCTATAAAGTGTCTTGCACAGGGGTTCGATCCCCCTCATCTCCACCACCCTGATTATACCAAGTTGCTATGTAAAAAAGGTTGTCATACCCAAGCTGCAATGTCTTGTCATACCCAAGTTGCAATGTATTTCAACAAAAAGACCATAAATCCAGTAACTTACAACAAAAAAAGAACTCTTAATTTAGCTAGAATTTCTAGTCTTAAGAGTTTTTTTGTCTTTTTTGTTCAAACTGTATTGATGTGGACAATTTTTATGGTAGAAGTGCCTTGATTTCATATAAATAATTACTGTGTTCAAGATAAATGTTGATATGGTCTAAATATATCAATTGGAAATGGTTTCTTATGAATATCACTTGTTTGAATGGATATCTTATTAGATATCGCATATTTCAACGATTCATAAGCATGATCTCCCAATTCTAATTGATAGTTAAGATACTTCATAAACCTGAACCACATCAAATAACTTTCTAAGTGTTTCGTTGAAACACCCCTAAATCTTTTAAACCAAGTTTTAAGTCCGCTATGATAGCTATTCATAATGCCTAAATTGTAATCCCCTTTTGTGTGTTTTCTAGGTGGCACTTGAGTAATAGAACAATTGAGTTGACTAGCAACATCAACATACGCCGATTTACTATCAGTTATCCAATGACTTCCTTGTTTAACGTGATCAATAAGAACGCTTTGGATATTATCTTTTAGAGGATTACCTTGACCAATAATCTTAGTTAAGACTTGATCATGTTCGTCAATAGCAACCAATACACAAACTTGTTCATTAGATACACCTCGGTAAAGACTAGGCGCACCTTTTTTCTTAGCTTTCCTAGGCATATCTTTACCAGCCCAAGGACCTTTCATATTTAAGAGAAAGTATGTCTCATCAATTTGAATCTCTCCCGATAACTCTATGACCTCTTGATAATCTTTAATCGCTTCAAGGACCTTATGACGCCAAGCAAACGCTGAAGTCTTGGATATACCGACTTCTTGAGCAGTTTGTTTCAAAGTGAGTCCATAAAGCATACATCTAATTAATATTGACCACTGTTCATAAGACTTCTTTGTATATTTAACAATAGAATGTGTCGTATCTGATTCTGTTTTACCAGTTTTAACATTTAAGTATCTCTGACGACCTTTTGAGGTTTTACCATATTTAACTAAGTCATCTTGATTTTTTCGTTCTCTAAAAATAATTTTATGAAGTGCATCTGTAGCTTCATTAATCATTTGATGATCTAAATTCATTTTGGCTAACAATTGATTATAATCATCTGCACATAACGTCTTAATGATTTCATATAAGTTATTTTCTTTAAAAGTGTTCATATTTGGTAGACTCCTTAAAAAATAGATGTCCTTAAGCAACCAGCTTGAAGGTACGTTTCTTATCGCCAAACAAGAAATAGTAAACAAGCTGGTTGATTAAAGATATCTCTAGAATCATCTATTCGTACTATCTCCTGTTTGGCAATATGATTCTACCAAACTATTTAATTTTTCACAATAAGTTTTTTACAAATCAACATTTATCTTGAACACAGTTTAAATAATACAAAAACACTTAATAATCCGTCATTATCCACCAGGATGGAATTCAACCCCTATTTGAAAAATACTGGTTGTATCGTTAGATAGATGCAATAGCAATCTTCCATTTTTATAGATACAAAATCTTTTATGTCCTCTCACACATTCTGTGTTGAGTGAACCATATAGCTTGAAAAAAGGGTGTTGGTGTACTCAGAAAACATAAATATACCCATTTTATGTTTACACTCACAAGCAATAAAAAAATCAAAGAAATATTTTTAATCTGAATATAGTGTTCTTAATATGGCTTGAGTGAAACTCGTTTATGGATCAAAAATTTGACGTTATGTTATTAGTACGAGAATAACTTAAATATATTTTTTAATCAATTTTTTCTAATAGTTCAGCTAAATCATCTTTTGTAAATAATCGTATATCTAATTGATTAGCACCAACTTTTGCTTGTTTTGTAAAATCATTTGCTGTTGTAACTACCCAAGCTTCATTACACCCATAAAAATTTTTTCCAGAGTATGCTTCTTGTATAGCTTTATAGGGAACATTGTTAGTATATCTTTTAGCTTGTACTCCTATTTTTGAATTATCTTTTTCTAAAACAAGGTCTATCCCAAAGTCTCCCGAATTACTAGTATGAGTTACTTTATATCCCATCGAAAGGAATCTTGCATACAGAAATTCTTCAAATTCATAACCGTTCATTCCATCTATGTATTGCAAACCTGTTCTTCCAAGTCTTTCTATTCTTTTTCTTTCTAGTTCTATTCGTTCTTGGTTTAAACGATATGCAGCTAGAACTCTTATTCTATTTTCTTTTGCAATGTAATAATAAAAAGAGATGACAATTATTGATAAAATGATCAATAATATTATACCTAAAGTAATAACTTTGCTGTCTTCTATAAGAACACCAAAGAAGATAATGCCCCCACCCAATGAAGGAGGTATCAAGTATGGATGATTAAGTAAATTTTTTATATCTCTTTGTGAAAAGCCTGATCTTCTCCCCATATAATCCTCTTTTAAATCTATTTTATTTTAATGTACTTCCACGATTTTGTTGGACGAATATCCCCCCCTAAAATATTAAGGTAGTGTCAAAATATAGTATTTTTACATTAATGACTTAAAGCCAGATAATATACTACTTAAAAATGACTCAAGTGAAACAACTTCCTTATCCTCAATAAACGCAAAGTTATGTGTAGGAAATATGATAGTAGATTCACTAGGATTTACTGAATTTGGGATAACTAATGGGCTACCTATCGATAATGAACTTAATGGGCCATCGTATGTTGCTTTGAATGAAAATTCATTTTTATCTATTCGAACGTAAATAGCCGTCAATCCATTCGATGTTAGTATACTTTCAATATGAATTTCAGAATTCTGAATAAATATTTTATTTTTTATTTCAATTTTTCGGGTATCATCTAGATAATCAATTTTCATACGTGATGTTGAAATTTCTAATGAAAAGATTGGTTTTCCGTGTTCTTCATACTTTAAAACTTTATCGTCACAAAATTTTTTATACTCATATATATAATACATAAATGCTCCTTTAATATTTATTTTTAGTTTGAAACTTTTATTGTAGTTATAAAATTTACTTCATATATTCGCTAAGATTACAGTAAGACCCTTCTGCTTTTATTAATACAATCTTCATTAAATATGACTTCATTATCTTTTTCTCAATTATCGGTAAATAAATCAATTTGGAATGCCTTTTCCATAAAGCATAATATTTTGTGCTGGAATGGTTGTGAAAACATAGAGTTGTGAAAACGAATTATCCGTATACCATCCACCGAATGTATAACCCGAGCAGGTTGGGACGAGTTCTATGATGGTAGCCCCAAAATAATATGTGTCAGATTGAAACAAAATTAGAGGAATGAATGTGATATTCGTTGGCGTGGCTTTGGATATGGTTGTTCCATCGCCAAGTTGACCATAATAGTTATATCCCCACGCAAACACGCGGCCGGTGGAGGTGATTACTAGAGAATGATTAGTTCCCGCTATGATCTGCGTGACGGTTTCGCCGGTGGCTAAGCCGAAACGTGAGGTGATGTTCGTTGGGGTGGATTTATCGGTGGTTGTTCCATCGCCAAGTTGACCATAAATGTTATATCCCCATGCAAACACGCGGCCGGTGGAGGTGATTGCTAGAGAATGATGACCTTCCGCCACAATCTGCGTGACGGTTTCGCCGGTGGCCAAGCCGAAACACGCGGTGATTTCAGTCGGGGCGAATTTGTTGCTTGTTGTTCCATCGCCAAGTTGTCCATTACTGTTATTTCCCCACGCAAACACGCGGCCATTTGATGTGATTGCTGAAGAATGATCGTCGCCTAATGAAACTTGTGTTATTATTTCGTTGTCATCAAGATTAAATCCACTTGTTATTTCTCTCATTGAACTTCCATATACACCACCTATTACGCTATGCCCCAATTGTCCAGAAAAGTTATATCCACCCCATGTAAAGATTCGTCCGGTAGAAGTGATTGCTGAAGAATGCGAACCTCCAAAAGATATACTGATGATTCTTTCATTATCACTAAGACTAAATCTATTTAGGATTTCTCTAGGTGTATCTATATTGCCGATTTCATAATGTAGAATTTGTTTTAAATCATTAAGTCCCCATGTGAAAAGACGTCCGTTGGCAGTGAGTGCCGATGACTGATATCTTCCTAAAAATAAATCAGTGATTATTTCATCCTCATTAAGATTGAAGCTACTTGTAATATCTATGGGTGTATTTCTATTAGTACTCGTTCCATCACCAAGTTGTCCATAATAGTTAGATCCCCAAGCGAAAACACGTCCAGTAGAAGTGAGTGCTGATGAATGCCAGCCTCCTAGAAAAATTGATGTGATTTTTTCTCCCGTACTTAAATTAAAATTTTCTGTAATCTCTACAGGTATAGTTTTATTAGTCGTTGTTCCATCGCCAAGTTGTCCAAGCCCGTTACCTCCCCACGCAAACACGCGGCCGGTTGAGGTGATTGATAGAGAATGATTAGATCCCGCTACGATTTGAGTGATGGTTTCGCCCGGCATCAGTGAAACATCTGTCATAGGATCAAAGTCCTCAGGCATGTAATAGTAGGTCACATCATATTGATTAATCTCCCATTTGACATAGACTGTAATGTTTTCTGCCGGTATGGTCGTGAACGTATATGCATTCTCGAAAGTAGAGTCGCTATACCAACCGTCAAATGTATATCCTGTTTTGGCTGGATTGGTCGGTGCAGTGACGTTGGTTGCATAGTTTTGCGTCTTTGATGTTACTACCGAGCCTCCGTTTGTTTCAAAGGTAATGGTGTAGCTGTTTGCGGTCCATTTTCCATAAAGCGTTATATTTTGTGATGGCATTGATGTATATGTACAAGGATTAGTCAATAAAATATCGATATACCATCCTCCAAATGAGTATCCCTCACGTGTAGGAACAAATTCTACTATCGATGTTGAGTAATCGTATTGTGATGTTTGAAGCAATTCTATCTCTCGTGCAAACGTAATATCTGTCAGGATGGATTTGTTGACAGTTGTTCCATCGCCAAGTTGTCCATATTCGTTATTTCCCCACGCAAACACGCGGCCGGTTGAGGTGATTGATAGAGAATAATAATCTCCCGCCACTATCTGCGTGACGGTTTCGCCAGCGGACAAGCCGAAACGTGCGGTGATTTCAGTCGGGGTGGATTTACTGGTGGTTGTTCCATTACCAAGTTGTCCCTCACTGTTATATCCCCACGCAAACACACGGCCGTTTGAGGTGATTACAAAAGAATGTCCCAGTCCTGCTACGATCTGCGTGACGGTTTCGCCGGTGGCCAAGCCGAAACGTGAGGTAATGTTCATTGGCGTGGATTTGTAGAAGGAGGTTTCTCCATCGCCAAGTTGTCCAAGCCCGTTACCTCCCCACGCAAACACGCGACCGTTTGAGGTGATTGCTAGAGAATGCCAAGCTCCCGCGACAATCTGCGTGACGGTTTCGCCGACGGACAAGCCGAAACCAGCGGTGATGTTGGTCGGAGTGTATTTAGATGCGATTGTTCCATCGCCAAGTTGACCGTTATTGTTATATCCCCACGCAAACACGCGGCCGTTTAAGGTAATTGCTAGAGAATGATAAAATCCCGCCACGATCTGCGTGACGGTTTCGCCAGATGCTAAGCCGAAACTAGTGGTGGTTTCAGTCGGGGTGGATTTATTGGCACTGGTTCCATCGCCAAGTTGTCCATATTCGTTATGTCCCCACGCAAACACGCGGCCGGTGGAGGTCAGTGCGAAAGAATGATTAGATCCCGCTACGATCTGCGTGACGGTTTCGCCGGTGGCCAAGCCGAAAAGTGAGGTGATGTTCATTGGCGTGGATTTTTGGGTGGTTGTTCCATCGCCAAGTTGTCCATATTCGTTATTTCCCCACGCAAATACGCGGCCGGTGGAGGTGATTGCTAGAGAATGATAAAGTCCCGCTTCGATCTGCGTGACGGTTTCGTTTACCAAATAATAGGAAATGAAATATTGATTAATAATCCATTTGGCATATAGAGTAATATTTTCTGCCAGCATCGTCGAGAATGTGAAAGCATTGACGAAAGCAGAGTCGCTATACCAACCGTCGAATGTATATCCTGTTTTGGCTGGATTGGTCGGTGCAGTGACGTTGGTTGCATAGTTTTGCGTCTTTGCGGTAACTGCTGACCCTCCGTTTGTTTCAAAAGTGATGGTGTAGCTCTTTGCGTTCCATTTGGCATATGCTGTCATATTCGATGCCGACATGGTATTAAAGGTGAATACTGTCGAAAACGCGCCGCTAGTATACCATCTTGCAAAAGTATATCCTTCTCTTGTAGGTTCTGATGGTTCTGTAACTATCGTGTTGTAGTCTTGAGTGATTGAATCAATAGAACTACCACCATTTGACTCAAAGTTAATTGTATATTGATTGATTTCCCATTTTGCATATAGATTATTGTCTCCATATGAATTTGTTGCTATTTCAGCAACTAAATCTCCAGTTAAATCTTCTTGTTGATACCATCCAATGAAAGTATAACCGTCTTTAGTAGGATTTTCTAATAAGATAGTATCTGATTCATATGTAAATGTGCTTGGATTGCTGATACTATTTATCCCATTATTCAAGTGATAAGTAATCGTATATGTATTGATGTTCCATTTCGCATATAAAGTAATCGCATTAGTAACTTGTGATGTGGTAAAGGACCATCTCTCATCTAGTGTTACTCCACCATTAACACTTGTGTACCATCCATCAAGTGTATATCCATTTTTAGTCACGACAGGGATAGCAATCGTATGACCAATAAGTACATGTACGGGATCTATTACAGTTCCACCATTTGAATCAAATGTTACTTGAACAGATCCAGGTGGTATGTAATTGTCATCTTCATTCCATTTAGCATAAACTGTCATATTACTTGATAGTGGTGAATCAAGTAAGGAATTAGCTGTAAAGGGTTGACTAAATGTGTTGTTATCCCAGTACCATCCTCCAAAAAAGAATCCTTCTTTGGTGGGGTCACCAGGAATAGTTATTGTTGAACTTCCGTCTGTAACAATTGCTGCGACATCTGTTCCTCCATTACTATCAAAATTAATGGTAAATGATACTGAAGTTGTACAACCTGTTAATATGATTGCAAGTAGAAAAATACTTAGTCCAAACAATTTTCTTATAGCTTTCATTTAATCTCCGCCTTATACGTAGTATATTTATTCTATTATAATACTTTTATTCATTCAATACTATTTTTTATGTGATAGCCATTAATGACACTATCAAAAACAGAACAGGTATCAGTTAAAAATCACCTAACCTTTTTGATACTTGAGTTTTAACTTGTTGAGGAATTATTGTCTTTACAGCATAAAACTCATCCATGTAATAATGTGCAAAAGCTATTGCATCAATCTCAATTGATTGAGTTAGATATTCCATATCTTTTTTGCTATTTTCTAATCCTTTGGTAGGCACATAATTTTCGAAGTCTTTCTTCCACTGCTTTACAGTTTCTTTCGATTCCCTGCCTACAAAAAACTCGGGAAACTCAATATTAGCTTTTTGATATGCATGTCTAGTCTCGTGAAGTGCAGTTACCATAATTTCTTCAGGAGTTGCTTGACTTATCCATGCTTCATTAAAGTAAATAATATAGAATTTATCGTCAAAGACTGCATTGATTTCCGGATGTGAAAATGAACTACTAGGTTTGAATTCAACGAGTATCTCACTTAGTCCTAATATCCTTGAAGCTAAGGCAACTGAGTCTACTGATTTCTTTCTTTTATTCATATATCCCCCAAATCAATTATCGTATTGTTCATTATTAATTATTTTATCATATTAGGTTTATATAAACAATGCTATTCCGGATATCATTATTTGAAAATAATGTGAAAAAAAGCGCCAAATCTAGGTTTAGTCCTAGAGATGGCGCTTTCTGCTATTTAGATATTTGTTTTTGGATGAGTCTTTCAGCTTCAGATAAAGTTGCTTTGCCTTCCATTTTATTGCTGAAGGAAATATAATCTTCAATAACTGAATCAATCCTACTTTGATTTGTTTCTACAAAATTAACTGCATTTTCAACAGATCCTGAGACATTACTAACCCATTCACTTAACCTTAATAATACAGCTTTCTTCTTATCATCTCCTGATAGAAAGGCTTCACCTTTATCATGAGCTAACTTGTTTTTTTCTTCCACAATCATAATAAACTCTTTAATTGCTTTTTGTACCGATTCGTCAAACACAATATTCTTTGCTTTTGAAACAAGATCTGCAATGTTCGCTGAAGTTTTAATCAGATCTGATTTTACTTCCTTAATCACTTCATTCAGATCTTTGTCTTTACCAAGTTTTGATGTGATATAGAGTGCTAAGACTGCAAGTAATGCAATTAATAGAATAATATCAAGTGTTGTCATTTTCTTTCTCTCCTATTTTTTTATATAGTGTAACGTGTGAATCTTCTAATCTGTTAACTCGATGTTCCAAAACATTAATATCTTTTTTCATGACTTTAATATCTTGAGAATGCATTTCTAACAGATTTAACATTTTTACACTTTGTTTATCTATTTTTTGAAGATTTGTTAAAATCTCTTTATTACTCGTTTGACTCTTCTCGCCTTGCTTATTGAATTGCTTAATAGTAGTAAGGATAACCACAACCATCGTTACAATCCAATAAATTAGGTTTTCCATTCTAAAAAATATCATAATATTATCCCAGTTCATTTATTCACCTAACAATCTTCTGCATTATCGAAGCCAATTGCATTTGCTTTCAACCAATCATATAATGTCGTTAACAAAGACACATCATTCGAACTTGCATGAATATCCAATTCAATATTGACGTCCATCGTTTCAACAGGGTCTTTGTCATTTCTTCTCATATATTCTGACAAATATGAAGCAACCGAAAATGCAACCCTTTTTGTGACCCAATTGATGTTCGTAGATATGATTCGATGGTAGTTCACATGGATTCCTGATGGTGTTTGTATTTCATGTTTTAAAGCCATATTTTCACATCCTCTAATGATTTGTGTCTATATAAATCGTTATTAAAACACCTGTCGTATATGATTCTACTTGAAATGTGCTCCCTATAACTCGAACATAAATAATGCCTTGCTCTATCTGCATGCTATCCGGATTAGCCCAAATCAAAGAATAGTAACCATCCCCATATAAATAATCGTTCGAATTGTTAATTTCAGTGTTTGAGGTATTTCCAACGATAATCTTGTTTGGTATGATTATCTGTCCTATCTTGAATAAAATACCAAAATCCTTTTCAAGTACAATCATTATGGATTTAGCATCATCAAGATACGACGATGACATCGATGATACATTTGCTTGTCTGTTTGTCATTCTTCTCCATGCTTTTCCCGCCAACCGTACAATCGACGTCCCATCATGTACATATAACTGATTACTACTCTTATTGTAGCTTAGCTCGTATGATTGAGTGTTTGCTGTTGTGGGAATTGAACTACCTCTACGCACCTTGATAACAGACACTAGAAGTTTCCTCCATCAATCACACTTTGTGGTGTTAATACCATGTTTTTGTTGACACCCCAACTAAGAGTTTTTACAGGAACACCACTTGATGTATTAATTTCCTCGTGGCAAAGAATACTATAATTAATTGCTTCACTTGCGAAATCTATAGCATCAACCACTGCATGACCCCAACTTTCAGGATTTTCAATTCGATAGACTGCGCTTATAATATCTCTTTGTGTCTGCGTAAGATGTAGATTACTCGCTACATGGGTATTATATGTAGTAGTAGCCAACCCACCAAGACCTGCGAGAGAAATCGTCACTACGCCAGTTTGTCCGTTAACACTTGACACTGCATCTGTTGGTGTTTCCAGGACTTGCCAGTTTGTTAAAGTGGATGCTGGTGTCGTTTTTAGAATGAAGGTTTTCTTGATATCTGTTCTAACCGCAACATCTCCCTCTTGGGCTTGTGACAAGGCTAACATAGCAATTTCTGTGGCAACAACATGCGTATTTGTAATTGCTATTTTCGGAATAATCGAATCAACCAGTTTTCCATTTGCATCCAAGATTGGCACATTCCCGCTTCCTGTACCTACATTTTTCGCAGCCGCAGTTCCTAATCCTAGTCCTATTATTGCATCAGAGATAAGTGTCTGAATTTCAGGAGCGCTGATAAATTCCACATAATCAGACAACGTGATTGGTATTCCTACAGATGCTGTCTTTGTTGATTTCGCTACAAAGAGCTTTTCTTGATTAAAATCAATTTGTGGTTCTGCTTGATAAATATTTCCAGTGTTTCCTACTAATGGTCCAGAACCAACGGTTGTTCTTCGTTTAATTTGTATGACTGCCATAATATCCTCCTATTTTATAATCCATAATTCTGTTATTTCATGTGTTGCTTGAGCTGTTGTAATAGTTACTGATGTATCATATCTTACCATCTCAGCT
>Ga0222697_1001088_pt1 | contig 10779 bp, 10 predicted proteins | sample AntAcemetage1402_FD_179835 | JGI IMG/M metagenome (GOLD analysis project Ga0222697, IMG submission 179835) | Saline water microbial communities from Ace Lake, Antarctica - #1402 | ecosystem: Environmental > Aquatic > Non-marine Saline and Alkaline > Saline | place: Antarctica: Ace Lake... | reverse complement strand
TATAAAAAATATTTTATGGAAATTAATTCTGAGATTTTATGGCCTTCAGAAAATAACTCATTTAAATCTATTAAAGATATGCTTATTAAATATATTAATATATCTAATCATATTCAAAATATGCATTTTTTAGATCAAAATAATAAAGAGAATAGTTTTACTAATTTTGAATCTTCTGGATGTGGCTTATTTTGTAAATCTATTGATGTTGAAACTGAAGGTAATTTAATTAATTGTAAAAATTATAATAATCTGGATAATATTTCTAATCAGAATAAAATTTTAGAAGAAATTATTAAATTAGATAATAAAACTTTAATATTAAAATATTCAAGACCACACCATCCAATAACTATGAATAGAAATTTTTTAGCAGGAGATCATATATCATCATTTTTTGGTTTCCCATTAATGGGAGATAATAATCATTACAATGAGTGGCATATGCCAATGGATGGAATATCATTAAATATTAATTTAATATCTTCTAAATATAGTGTTTTATATCCTAAAAACATTAAATATAAATTTCATTACTCAATTAAGCTACGTCATTCTTCTAAAGAAGATTATTCTTCTAATAGGGTTAAAGAAATTTTAAGAATTAATAATGAATTAAAAAACATTCTTAAAGAAGATAAATTAGTTTACGCACAACCCAACACACCCATAAATATATAAAAACAAACAACAATTCTTAGTGTAATGAAACAAACAAAGCGTTATTCTGGAAGAAAGCAAAGCTACTTAGGTATTGGTGTAAATAAAGAACTTATTGATGAAATAAAAAATATTAAGTTCAAGAAGTCCTATGCAGGTGAAGAGCTTAATATTTTTGTAGGAAGACATGGTTATCCTAATTTGAATGTTGGTTTTCTTGGCAATGAACAAGTTGAACAAATATTTGATGCTCCAAAAGAATGGGCTAAAAAAGATTTCCAAATACCTCTAATATCTGGAATGAGAAGCTCTTTAATAAATTCAAGGTTTAAAGCTCAAGTAAAAACCCATAACACAAGATTGCTTGATAAAGCACAAGAAGTTGCACTCAGCAACAATCCTGTTGATGTTGATATTGAACTTGTAAAAGATCCTAAAAAAACACTTAACCTGCACAAATTCAGTTATCCTACCGGACCAGCTGCTGAATTAAAAAAAGTGACCATCACAAGCAATCCAAAAATTCCAAAACAAGTCGATTATGTTGTTTCAGATACAGATCTAAAAGCAGATAAGGCAGTTGTTTCATTGTATAGAAAAGGTTTTGATGAGCATTATTTAACAAAGATATTATCAACTGCAAATCTTGGTTTAAGAAGTAATAGAAAACTTGTTCCCACAAGATGGAGTATAACTGCAACAGATGATATTATTGGAAAGCAGTTAATAACTGATGTTTCAAAATACCCTAGCTGTGATTACAAAGTAACTTTTGGTGGTTATCTTGGAAATTATTATATAACAATGTTTCTGCCAGGACCATTTGCATATGAACTATTTGAAATAGAAGCTGATACTGGGCATTATGAAACAGATTATGAAACAAGTTTTGGCAGAAAAGATTATGCAAAAAATTGTGTTGGTGGCTATTATGCTAATAGGTTAGCTGTTCTTGAAAAACTAAAATCAATAAAAAGAACAGGCACTATTATCACAATAAGATTTATCACAGATAAGTATTACCAGCCACTAGGTGTCTGGGTTGTAAGAGAAGCCTCTCGTAAATCTCTCAATGAGAGAGAATTAGAGTTTGCAGATAAAAAGCTAATGTTAAAATATGTTATTGGTGTTGCAAAGAAATATTTTAACCATAATCTTAAAGAGATTCTTGCAAAAAGCAAATTATTAAAAGAAGTTACTTTCCAGAGGAGATTAGGTGAATTTTCAAAAGGATTTAAATACTAGGTTAAATTTACAAAAAATATGAAAACAAGTATTGATCAAGAAATTTTAACTTTTCCAGAAACAATAGATCCTATTAAAAAGGAAATAAGTAACAATACAAAATTAATTTTTATAGATTTCCCAGAATTAGACAGTAAAATATACAGTAAGAAAACTACTAAATTAGTTGAATTATATTTATTAGAAAAAAAAACCCCAGTGGTCATATTTGGGAACCTTAAATATGAACCCCTCCATTGTTCTATGTTATTACTTTACCTTTATAGGATATATAAAGATACAAGCGAAATACCAGAGCAAAAAAGTCTGGATGGAGAAAGGTCCCTTACTGCATTAGAAGGGGATAAATACCAAGTTACTGGAATGGGAAAAATTACTTTTGATGTTAAAAATAAAAAAATGTCTTACCCCTTTGGAAAGAGTGGAGATTATGGAAAAGAAACAGACAAAGAATTTAACCCCCTAATTAAGGGAAAAATTGAAGAAATGGGGTGGTCCATTTCTGATGAGTATTTCAAGAATAATCAAATGAAGCAAGAAGATAATTCTAAAATGAAAACTTTTTAAACAAAGAATGTTAATATATTATAAAATGAAGGGGTTTAAAAAAAAGAGGTTAATTTTAATTATAAGTATTATCTTATTTATTACTATTTTTTCTACTAATATTAATGCAGCAAATAATAATATATCAATCATAGAAAAAATACAATCTCCAGAAATGACTTTTCCTTTAATTATAATTATAATAATAATAATAATAAGTGACATAATTCTTTATTTAAAAAAGAATTTAGAAAATAAAAATAAACCATCATCTGAATATGTAAATAAAAAAGATCAGCAAAAGGAAGAAAAGTTAATGCCAGAAAATCATAGTAAAATTAATATAAGAACAAAACAAAAAAAGAAATTAAAAAAAGGCAAAACAAAAAAAGAAATAGTTGATTATATAATTCAAGCTTCAAAAAAAGGGTTGGATGATGAAAACATAAAATCTAACTTGTTGAATGCAGGATGGAAAAAAGAAGATATAGAAACAACATTTGATGAAATAAATAATTTATAAAAATATAAATCCCAATAATTTACTTCTATAAATCAACTACAAATTGTAACATTACTTTTTTATCTTTTTCTGCAAAATCTTGATTAATAATCATATCATTATAAGTTATGCTTTTTACATTTCCAGAAACACCATATTTTTTATAATTATCTCCTTGAATTTTGCAGTTTAAGTTTAATTTGCCCTGTTTTTTTTCAATTTTTAAATTAGTAATCTTGCTTAATAAAAATCCTTCAGTATCAAGCAAGAATAATAATTCTTCAATAAAATCATAAAGTAATGAAGAATACTCTTTTGATTCAACATTTATATCTTTATTTATTATTGATTTAACTTCACCAGGATTTTTTAGTATAGAAAAAACAGCTAACCCTGCATTCACAAATGCTTCTTTAATATTTTGACCATAAGATCTTATTTTTGCATCTGCAGTGTGATCAAGGAATTCGTATTTCATTTTATTGTTTTCTCGCTACAAATATGGTAAATAAAGGAAATTTACAAAATCTTTCATAATCTATTTTAGACCTTTTTTTAAATTCTTTAGTAGGTTTACAATCAATTAAATCAATTAGTTCAAATCCTGCATTAATTAAAGATTTTAATTGAGTCCTAAAAGTTTTATGATAAGTATACATATCCATTCCCGGAAGCATATCCCATTTAACTTTTTCTTCTTTAAAAGCATCACCAAAAAAATATATTTTGCCTGTTCTTTTGTTTTTATAATGTCCAATACCCCTAACAAAAACATTTTTATCTTCAAAAGTGCCTCTAGCAGTAGAAAACATACTCTCATTAGAATAATAAAATAATCCTCCTTTTTTTAGTACTCTTGCAACTTCTTTAAAAGCTTTATCAAGATTATTTATATAATCTATTATTAAACTAGCAGTGGCTATGTCAAAAGAAGATGAATCAAAAGGAATTTTATTTATACTCCCCAATTTAAATTGAACACCCTGGGCCCTTTCTTTTGCTAAATCTAACATAACTTTACTTATATCTAAACCAGATACTATAGCACCTTTTTTTAGGTATTTTTTTATATGTACTCCTGCACCACACCCAATATCCAGTAATTTTTTATTTTTTATTTTACCCACAACTCTAATCATATTAGGTAATTCCAAATATTCATTATAAATTCTAGTTATACTTTTTTTATCTCGGGTATCTTGATATTGTTTGCCAAACTTATTATAAATTCGTTTAGTATATTTTTCAGTATCCATTTTCTAATAAGGCATTATACTTATTTTTTCTTCTGGTTCATCTAAATCATCATCTTGATTATTGTTTGGTTCATTTCTTAGCAAAGTTTCTGCATTACTAAAATTATCTGTTTGGTTATTACTGTTATTATCATCTCCGAACATGTCAAACATTCCTGCACTTGGTGTGGGGATATCATCTGGTTTGGTTTTTTCAAAATATGTATTTTCACCAACATGATGTTGTAAAAACTTTATTAATTTTCGTAAATCTTCATGAGAATCTTTTGATGTATCTATTGTTATTATCATATTTCCACCTTTTATTTTTTTATTAATTCTATCTCAACTTCAAGAGCATCTGATGTAGGATATTCCAAAACAACTGCGCATTGTTCAGGTATTAATTCAGAAAGTCTTCTTGCTATTCTTTCAGAAGTAATTAACCTTAATTTCTTAGAATCTATATGCAGTTTTGATTTAGGGATATTAAATATTTTTATTAATCTGTTTTTTAAATCTTTAATTTCATCAATTTCTTTTTCAGAATCAATTTTATTTAAACCAAATATTTCCATTTCATAATTTATTCCTGGAACCATTCTACTATATATAACCCCTCTTTTTAAGAGTCCCTCTCTTGTAATTTTATCAACATTAAGTTTTGCAGATTTACTTCTTAATTTTATTCTTTTAGATAATTGCACTTTATCTTTTAATCTAACAGAGCATAAATGACAATTTAATTTATGCTTTTTGCAATAATCTAATAATTTCATTCCTAAATCCATAGAACCTTTAATTGCATATGACTCATTATCCGCAATTTCATAATTTTTTTTAAATCGAATAACATTTTCATTATCACTCATTTCTAATTCATTAAAATTAAAAAAATTAACTTTGTCTTTAAAATATTCCAATAATTTCATTAATTCGTTTTCTTTATCTGGAATAATAGGAACTTCAATTCCTACTAACCAATCAAATGCTTTTGCATTATCTATATTTTTCCATAATATATCTGTCTCAAGATCTGGATGAAACCGAATTTCATCAAGACCAGAAGCATATAATTTTTTCATGTTATCTACTGAAGTAAGATTAAAGCTAGTGTAAAGATGAATGTGAAATTTCTTACCTAATTTTTCTTTTAATATTCTTATAAATCCTATGGTTCTTGAAAGCTTAACCAGAGGATCACCCCCTGTTATCCCAACACCTTTAGATCTTGAATCTTTTATCTCTTTTATTAGGGATTTTATATCCAGTTGGCCTATTTTTAATTCATTTATATAAATAACATCATTATTCTTTTTTTCATCAGAAATTGGGCAAAAAAAACAATCCCTTGGACACAACCCTGTACTGAATAAAACAGATTTTCTACCTTTAACACATAACTTGCAACCTTTTGCAAGTTTTCCTGTTTTATAAGAATAATACCTTGTTTTTTTAACCATAATCATAATTTAGAATTTCTTATATTTAAAAGTTGTTATTTAGGCTAAACCGCCAAGAATAGATCCAGCAATCAAATTAAATATCAATATTACTGTTCCTGCAATGAATGTGTAAAGTAAAGTGCTATTAACAAGGTTTTTTCCAAGCTCATATTTTTCACTAAACTTATCAGCCCCGTTCATAATTCTATCACTTATTATTGTTAATATAAAAATTATTTGAACAACATATAACCCAATAATTACTTGGAAATAAAAAGTTGGAACTCCTGCACTAAACATTTCTAACAATCCTGCTGCCTGTATGCCCTGAGCACCACTCTCTGTTCCAATACCTTGTAATAATTCCATATGCTCTGATAATGAACCTAAAATCGTTGTTATCATGCTTGTTATTCCTATAACAACACCTGCAATAATCGGAGTTAAAAATTTAATCTGTGCTTTCATACTTGAAACAACATCTGTCATTAAATCTCTTAATCTTTCATCAACTCTATGCATTCTTTTTACATAATTAGACATATTGATTATTGCTCTGCTTGCAATTAATGATCCTTTTTTTGCTGATTGAATAAGTATCTTCATTGAAGTTTCAATAATATTTGAAGGAAAATCATTTATTGCTCCATGTTCTTTGTCAAAAATTGCTTTTTTTACAGACAACCCTAATTTTCTAATATTAAGAGAAACCTGCTGAAAGAACTGCCCAGAAGCAGTTCCTTCCATTACCGCACTAACCTTACTAAAAGCTATTTCAGCAGGTAATCCATCACCTAATCTATTACCCAATTGAAAAAGAGATGAAGCAAATTCATCTTCAAGTTTTTTTGTTCTCTCTCTTATTTTTATCATATTCTTAGATCCTAATCTATAATATAAACCAAACGAGAGCCCAATACCTAACGGGATTAATAATGATAATAAAGTGGCCCCTAAACCAAAAGGCCCAATCATTCTTCCTTGATCATTTTCTCTGTAACCTAAAAAAGAGTGTTGAATTGTAGTCTTATCTTCTATTTGAGACAATTGTGAAAGTTCATAACCACCTGAAACTCCAACAATAACTAAATCAAACTCAGGGTTAATAGCATGTAAAAATAAAGGAATAAAACCTATTAACAATAAAATAACAGCAACTATTATTGCAAGGTTTTTTGGCTCAAGATTAATTGTTTGCTTTCTAGTTTTTGCTTTAATATTATTAGAATTCATAATTTTTGCTTTATTAGTAAGATCAACATGCCCATAACCACTAGGTCTTGTAGATAAAATGTTTCTCCCAAGATAATAAACTGAAACAGGCAAGGCAATATTATAAACTGCTGCAAGATGATACCATCTTACTTCAGGCATAAAACTAACCATTAAAGGAAGAATAACAAGACCTAAAACAGGTAGGACAATACCAAGCATATTAAGGGTGTCAAGAGGAGTCTTAAGATTATGTGCATAATGCATCATTTTATCTTCTGTTTCCTCAAGAATAACTTCTAAAGATTTATCTAATGCATCTAATCTTCTTGATTCAGAAGTCTCATATAAACTTGACTCAATAAGATGCATTGATTCTATAAACTCACGATTATAATTTTTCCATTGATCAAGATAGATTTCTATAGAATCTTTTATAGAATTATATTTATGGGTTTCAACATCCCATATAACTTTTTTTAAATCCAATGATAGAGGAGGAGAAAGATATTCTGCTGCAAAATCAATTGCTAATTCTAAATTAGAACTTTGTCTCATATATGTAGAAATATAAAATATTGCTAAAACCATTTGATTGGTCGCTTTCATTCTCCAACTTGTAGCAAGAAAATGGGGCACTTTTCCTAAAGGAATGATTAATATTAGTCCTAATAAAAAAGAAAAAACCACAAAAAAGAAAGCCCCCTCTGTTGTTCCATCAACGAGAAAAGCAAATAAATATCCAAAAATAGAAAAAAATACTATGAATAACATGGGCCCAAGAACTGAAAAGCTATAAACACCAGTTGGGGTGCAATTTAAATGGCAAGTATCAAGATCCTCTTGTATTTTGGGCACTTTTTTAGAATCAGGAGTTAATTTAAATGCCTTTTCTGAAAAATTGCATAATTTTTCATAAATAGAAAAATTATTTGGCATAAATGACTTTCTAAATTCATCATACTCTCTAGAAGTTACTGATTCAATTTCAGGAGAATCATCATCTTCTTTAAAATCTTTTTTTATTTCACTCTCTATTTTAGATCTAAATTTTTGATAAACCTCATTCTTAAGTTCCTTTTCAGATAATGAATTTTTAGATGGCAAGATACACCTCTTACTCCTCTTCGTTTTTCATTTTAATTTTCTTAATCTCTTTATCAAACCAAGTCTTCCAGCTAAGGAATATTTTTTCAGAATCAATATCAGTTCCTTGTTTTCTTATTTTATCAATTGTCTTGTGAAATTGATCAGTTGCAAGAATAACAAACTCTGCTTCTAAAATTTCAGGTAAATCATTTTCTTTAGAAACCTTAACAATATATTCTTTTGTTTTTGCTCTTAATTGAATATTGTCCCATACAGCATCCCAATCTCCAGCCCATTCCTTTATGTTTGCTGCAATACCTTTTATTACTTCACAATCTCCATTTAAAAGAGCATCTGTTGGTTCTAATTGATCTGTTTCAGAAGAGTAAACCATTAAATCAACAAATCCATGTTCTAATAATGGGTCTTTTTGCCAATCTTTTCTTACTTCTGTTATTTTTGTTACTCTTCTCCATCTATGAAGACCATCTGCAGATTTTATTGGATTAACAATTATAGCAACATCTAAAGCTTTAAAAGAATTGTTTGCTATTCCTATTGCATTCACACACCTATCATATATCCCAAATGCACTATCTGCATGAAATGTTCCTCCAACAACATTTGCTCCTGCACCAACTCTCATTGCTTCAAATAGGGCAACTGCTTCTTTACTTCTTACTTCTCCTACAAATAATGCTGAATCTCCTAATCTTAAAGTTGATCTTATTCCTTGTGTTGCTGTAAACTCATTACTATCTTTTGATAGGGCTGCAGCAACTTGTAATGTTACCACATCATAACCTAATTTTCTGAGTGCAGGAGTTGGTAATTCTAAAGTATCCTCAACTGTTATTATCCTATATTTCCTCATTATTTCTATAAGAACGCTACCTAAAAAAGATGTTTTTCCAGAACCTCTAGTTCCTGCAACCAACAGGGTTCTGTTTCCATCAATAAAAAAGCTCATTAACCCTGCTGCCAAAGGAGAAATCATTTTATTTTTTATAAATAATGGTAAAGTCCAGGGTTTATCTCTCTGTCTTCTAAAAGAAAATGATAATCCAGAAGAAGATAATGGTTTTGTTACAACAGAAACTCTAGCACTTGCAACATCTGGAATTAATATTTCTGTATCCAATATGGGATTTGCTTCATCTAAACTTCTGCCTGAAATCATTCTTAACTTTGAAGCCCAGGATTCTGCATCTGCTTCTGTTGGGATAATATTTGTCAAACATTCATCATAATCTTCATGGACAAGAAACATAGGAGAACTTCCGTAAGGAGAATTTATAGCTACATCTTGGATTTTAGGATCCTCTAATAATACTTCTATTAAACCAAATCCTACTGTGTAACGAACAAGAATTTTTGTTAAATCATCTGTTTGTTCTTTGCTTAATTTTACACCTTTATAAGAAGCAAGATCCAGGATCAAATCTCTACCTACATTAGAAAACACTTCTCTCATTCTTTCTGGATCAACAAATTCTTGTTCTTTTGGTTTATGTTCTGACATTATTTTTCTTGCAAGATCAAGAATTTCATATTCATCTTCGTTTAACTTAAATTCTGGGGGCATTACATGATAAACAGGTTGAACATTTTTTGGTATTTCAAATATTACTACCTCATTATCCCCCACAGAATAATTATCTAACTCCATGCCTTGTTTTGGATAGAGTGCCATTAATTTACTAAACATAAAATCTGGTTTTATTATTGGATTAAATATCCTCTTGTAAATAGAACGATCTCCTTCTTGGTGCCCAGGAATAAATTCTTTAACAAGTTTTATTATTTTTAATTGAGACATTTGCTCTATTAAGCTATCAATAAAAGATAATATTTTTTCAATTTCATCTCCTTCATCTTTTGTTAATGACCTTTGAAAAGCAATTTTTATTTCTCTGCTTAAATGTTTAAGATGAGTATATGCAGAAATAGGATCACTCTTTAATTGCACAATAATAATATTTTTTATTTCTAACAACCACCTGTTTACTGAAGCAAGATTTGCTCTACCTTCATAAATTTGTATAGAAAACAATTCTGGTTTCCGAGATAAATCATTAAAGAAAAAAGCTACTTCTTTTAACATACCTACCTGTTCTTCATCATACTCATAATCTCTTTTTTGAGAAAAACGAATTCTTGTTACATTTTTATTCTTTATTAATTGCTCAATAATATGTGACATTAGAACAGGATCATCTTCTAAACTGGGAATTCTTAAATAAGAAGTGGCATCTACATCCAAAACTACAGATTGGCCTTCTCTCTCTATAGAATACATGCAAGTTCCAAATTTAGATTTATTCATTAAAACACCCTCTTTTTAAACACCCAATTCATTAATTATATATAATAATATATAAGTATTATGTTTATTTATAAAGTTTAAGATATAATATGGGATTAAATAATAACCTAACTAGAGACATTAAAATAAAGTTTTAAATAATCCGAAATATTAATAAACATATAATGATTCCATTAAAACATGAAATTATATTCACACAAATACCATTTAGTAGGTAACAAATCCACATTAGATAAACTTCTTAAAGAAATTGAGTCCAAAGGTTGGGAAGTATCAAACCATGATGAAAAAGGCCCTATAAAAGGCTCTATATATAAACCAAATGAAAAATATGGAGGAGGGCATTATGAAGATAGACACATCCAAATAGGGCATGTTAACTTTATAGAAACTTATTGGCGAATGTAGTGAGCTTTAGGGTTTAATACCCCGACCTTTAGGTTGTTTATTTCTTTTTTGTTTTTGTTTTGTAGTAGAAGTATTTTTATTGCGGCTTCGCCGCACTATAATTAAATAGTG
>Ga0222697_1001079_pt1 | contig 10796 bp, 23 predicted proteins | sample AntAcemetage1402_FD_179835 | JGI IMG/M metagenome (GOLD analysis project Ga0222697, IMG submission 179835) | Saline water microbial communities from Ace Lake, Antarctica - #1402 | ecosystem: Environmental > Aquatic > Non-marine Saline and Alkaline > Saline | place: Antarctica: Ace Lake... | reverse complement strand
AACAATATAATCTACATATTGAGTTCGTTTTTCCTCCCACCTTTCTCTCTCTTCTTTTATAGTTTCTTCTATGAAGTCTTTAATTTCTTTATCAGCATCAACCCAACATTGGCAAGAAGCATATAAAGCTCGTTTAAATCTTTCATCAAATCTCTCTCTCCAGTCTTTGTTGTTTTCTTTGTAATTTTTCCAAGCTGGTTTTTCTTTTGTTCCAAAATTTATCTTACTCATAAGATTTTATTTCTATACAAATTGGCTCACATTCTTTTCCACATTTAAGGCATTTCTCTTTCCAAAGTCCATATGGTCTTTCAAATCCTAGAGGGTCAAAATCAGCGTGGCAACAATCGCTTACAAAATCCCAAGTATCTTCTATTTTTTCTATTTTTTCTTTGTTCATAATGGTTATTTAATATATTCTTTAATGTTTACATATAAGCCTCTATGAAATTCTCTATCTTCAGCTTCTCCCTGACAAGGAATTACTATCGTATCGAATTTACCTTTTATAGCATATTCTAGTTGCTCTGTTATATCATCTTTACATTCACTAAAAGAGTGAGTCCAATTACAACTATGGCACTCGGAATATTCATCCCAATCTTCTCGTATCTTTTTTAAAATTTCTTTCTTACTCATAAAGTTTAGGGGGTTAGTTTAAATAAATTTTTTATATCTTCTCTTAAAATATACCTTCCATTAGACCTTATTTGGACTTTCATACAATCATTATCTTTAATCAACTCAATTCCATCTATCTCCTCTATCTTTTCTAGTAAACCAGCTCTTGCATCTTTTTGTCCAGCTTCAAAAGCTAACACTTCTGATACTCCTACTTCTCTATTAATTTCCCACTTCTTCTTTTCTTCTTTCAAAACTTCTATAATAGCTTGGCTTAAATATCCATAAGGTAAGACATTTATTTCAGAGCCATTAACTATTGCTATTTCAGCTTTTTCAAGCCATTTAAGACGAGCTTCACTCGCTACTTTTTTAATCTCCTCTTTGTTGTTTTCTTTCATTTGTTTTCTATTAAGATTTTATTTAGCTTTCCTTTTAAATTATTGAAATAAGCTTTTTTGTCCTGTTCTTCTCGATTAGGTTTTCTAAATCCTCTTAGTAAGTCTATCGTTGATTTTTCTGCATCAATTAAAGCACATAAATAACTTACCTCTTGTCTAGTTAATTTCTCACTCATATTATTTTACTAAGATTTTACTTAAAAATTCTTTTATGCCCACTTTCGTCAGTATCTTTATTTATAACTTCTAAATCATAATATTTCTCCCATTCGTGAACTCTAGCTATTAAAAGATTTCCATTTATTATTTCTCCTACTTTTGGTTTTTCTTTGTTCATAAGGGTTATTTAATAAATTTCATTGCATAATTTATTGCTTCTCTTATTTCTTCCTTACTAACCTTTACTCCATTATTTTCTGAGATTCTTATTATATCTCTGATATTTTTTCCTCCATAAAAAGCACCTAGTATTCCTGCCACTGTTAATCTTGTTCCTTTAATTCTAGGTTCACCACCACATATTTTTTTATCTTTTTCTATCATAAAGTTTAGGGGGTTAATTTGTCTATTTGTTCACATACTTGGATAATCCAAGCCAAATAGATAATTATTTATTATTTTTTATAAATATTATTTAAAATATAAATTATAAATATATATATTTCATCTTTTATTCTTTTCCACATAATTTTGTTATAGTTTCTAACTCTTCAAATAATTTTTTTTTCTCTGATTTTATTACTTCTGCAATATTACAAGCCGCTAATAAAACACTAATTTTTTTAGTTCTACAATCAGACAATATTTGTAACACTCTATATTCTTGATCTTTATCTAAGCTTTTAGTCCATGAAAGATGTGTCATATTATTTAATTATTAATTATCCAACTTGTCTAACGTTATTTCCTCCAATTTGTTTTCCTGAAGTCGTTTCATATTGAGTTCTTTGACTTGACCTAAAACTAGAAACTTCGTTTTTATGCTCATTTATAGTTGATCTTCTAAATGAATTTATTTCTTTATCTATTTTTGATTTTTTATTATGAAGTCTTTCCTCTTTAATCATTCCTTTATAATTACAATATGGACATTTATCTATAGTTTGATTATTATATTTTGTTAAACATATTTTGCATTCAATAATCATATTTTTATTTTAATCTTTAATTTTTATAAATACTTTTTTTATTTTAAAATCTCTTGATTTATGCATTTTTTCAATATAAGTGAATTCTCTTTTGGCTACTGTAAAATCAAAATAAATTGCCATTGCTCCAGGTTTGTCTCTATAAGCTGGGATTCCTTCTTTATCTACAATTATCCAATAGTTTTGTTTGTTACTCATAAACATTCTGATAAACTTAATAAATTATTCTCTTCAATACTGAAATCTTTCAAGTGCATTGGACATTTCCTATATAGTATAATGCTTAATTTATCTAATGGTGCATATAGCTCTTCTTTGCAAATTGGGCAATATATAGATCCTGGCTCTCTTGCATCGTCATATCTTTTATCCATATTTTTATTTTAGTTTTGAATTATATTCTTATTATAAACAGCTATTCTAATATTGTAAATAGGCTACCTGTTAATAACTATTGTTAAGGCTTTAGATAAAGCATTATTCTAGTCAGTATATAATCCTTTTTTAACCTGTTTATTTGATTTCCAAGACCTTCTAAATATTCTTTTAAGTCTATCAATACAAGTTTTAGATGTTCTTCTCCCAGCCTTACAAACTTTACAACTACATAAACCTAAGTTATTCTTTTTATATTTATCTCCACTCATATATTAACTTCAAATGATTTAACATCTTTAATTTCGTAACTATATACCTTGTCATCTAGATCACTCTCAAATGATACTTTCTTGCCAGGTAGTGTAGACTTATAGTTATAATGTATTGAACTGATAGAGGTCAATAGAGCACTCTTTCTATATTTAGAGTTATTGTAGAATTTAATTTCTATGTTCATATTATTAATGATTATCTATATAAAAGTCTATTATTTCATCTAATTTCCCAGCCATAGTTCTATGAGGCCATTTTGTTTTATCTATGTATTTATGTTTTTTTGGTTTTATTCTAATATGTTTAGTAAATTCAGAACTATCCCAATCGCGTGTATTTTGTTGTTGTTTCTGTTCATTCATAACGTGTTAACTATAGTTTACTATACCTACCTCCAAGGTTATATATATTTAAGAGCAGAATACGTATAAATATTATAGTATTCCTAGTTGTTAGTTTATATAGCTTTCTAAGACTATTATTAATAAAGAGCAGGTTTTTTCTCTCATTAAATACAGATTGGAGCCAGGTTGTGAACTATTATGTTGCCAGAGCCTGGAATTGTATCTATATTCAATAAGTATTCGATTATTAAAGGGAATCGATATATCGTAAACCTAGAAATGTTTAACTGTTTTAAGGGTAAACAATAGAGATAACAATTAAGAATTTTCGCGGTTTTTCAATTATTGTCTCTGAGTTGATCCTTTATTTTTTAACTGGTTCTTCAATTTTACCACCTTCTTCCGGAGTTCTATTCTTATATTTAAAGCCTAAATCTCTTTCGTTGGTTTTAAAATTATATCCGCTTCCTTCAAATTCATATCTGAATACTTTAAGAATAGCTTCTAAAGTTTGATCTAATAAAGTATTAGGTTCTCCTTTATATATGATTTTCATATTATTTCTTTTTACTCTTTTTAACTGTCTTCTTCGCTTTTTTGGCGGCGGCTTTCCCTTTCTTTGTATAAGGGAAGGTCACTTTACCTACTTTTGGCATAGTTTTGTTTTAATTGATTAAATACTAAGCATAAGAGGCAAGGTTTGACTTGCAGTTGTATTTTATTTTTATGATGTCGGTCAATACTAATCATAACCTTTGCTGACATCGCCTTCTGGTTAAGATTAGTAGCGGTTCACAGCCCGCCACTCTTACACTTAATATTCAATTTTTAAATAACTAAAAAACCAACGATCCGAAGAAGGTTGGTTTAATAGATGATAAAATTGTAGCGTCAGAAAACTTAATTCCTTTGGCTTTGAAAAACTTATTCAGTTTTCTGTTACATAACTTTATCATATTTATATTTTAAACTATTATTTTAGTATTGTACAATGTTGTTTATTTAATGTACACCGTTAGTTATTAACAAGTTATTAACAGGTTATGTACAGTTTCTATTCATAATATGTGAATTACAAGATTATGAAAAGTAGTTTATAATATAAATAGAAAAGTAAATATACTTATGAAAAGATTTATTTGTAAAAAGTTTAGATCTTAAGAACAAAGCTTGGCTTTGATTTTTGTGTTATTTAAATCAATAAAATTATGGCAGAAAATACAAATAATAATCTGGAAAATAAACCAGAACAAGGTAAGAATGGAGGACCAAGAGTTGGGGGAGGAAGACCTAAGGGAAGTTTAAGCAAAAAGACTATAGATCTTAAAGAAGCTGAAAAGCAGATGAAGCAGAGAGTGCTAAGGAGTCATGGGAAATTGATGAGCTCTCAAATGAATTTAGCTAGAGGCTGTCAATATTTATATGTTATTAAGAGTAGAGAAATCACAAATAATAAAGGAGATGTTGTAAGAGTAGAAAGAGATAAACCTGAAATAGTCAAAGATCAAAATAAAATTGTTGACTATTTAGCCGGTGATCTCGATAATGAAGATGATGAGTACTATTATATAACTACGGAGAAACCAGATAATAAGTCAATTGATAGTTTATTAGATAGAACATTTGGAAAAGCAAGACAGAATATTGGATTAGATGGAGGTAGAGATGGAGAACCTATTGCAGTTCAAGCAGTAGAAAAAGCTTTGAAAGGTTGGGGTAATAAAAATATAGAAGAGAAGTTAACTGAAGAAGCAATTAAAGAAGCTGAAATATTTGTTGAAGAAACTAAAGAATAAAATTATGTTTATATTAAGAGATTTGTTAGAAATACGATTTAAGTCTGGAGCTATGAGTGTAGAGGAATATAGAGAAACAAAAAAAAGATACGATAAAGAAGATAAAGAATATGGAAAAAATAATATTAGGCAACGGCAAAGAGATATTCTATAATGATGAACAGTTCGAGACATATAAGAAAGTTCAAGTTCTTTTCAAGAATGAAAAAGGAGATCAAATGTATTTAACTCCAACTCAATGTGATGTGTTTAATGATATATTTAAGAGACGGCACAAACAGATTCATTTAATGGCACACACCAGATTCGGTAAAAGTATGACGGTAGCTATGGCTGTTCTTACTAGAATAACCACATACCCAGAAAAATGGTGTATATTAGCCCCTACTAAAGAGAAAGCTAGAATTATAATGGATTATATTATTCAGCATTCATTTGATAACGAATATTTTAAAGGTAAATTGATAATAGAGAAAGGGGAATCTGTTGAAGCGTTAAGAAGGAAAAGATCTAAAGATAGAATAAATTTTGTTCACAGTGATGGAACATTAGGAGAAGTATTTATTATTGGAGTAGACTCTAATAATAGTAATAAAGCTGGAGATGCTGCTATGGGATTCGGAGCTGCTAACATTATATTAGATGAAGCCGCATTAGTAGATGATGAAATAGAATCAAAGATATTCCGAATGTTAGGAGATAATGCCGATGATTACTTCTATTGTAAGATTGGTAATCCCTTCAAGAGGAATCATTTCTTAAAGGATTATAGAAATACATCAATCTTCCATAGAAATATTACGAGTGAACTGGGGGTTAGAGAGGGTAGACTAAATGAGGAGTTTTTGAATATAGCGAAGACGAAACCTAATTATGATGTGTTATTTGAAAATAAGTTTCCACCAGCCAACATGGTTGATAAAGATGGATGGACAAGCCTACTAACTGAAGATGAGATTGAAAAAGCGATGGTTGATGGTAAAGTAGAGATGTTTGGAGAAAAGAGATTAGGTTTAGATCCAGCAGGAGGAGGAGGTTGTTTTAATAGTTATGTGTTACGATCAGAGAATTTTGCCGCATTGGTAAGAAAAGACGAAGAAGATAATACAATGACTACTGTTGGGAATATGATTCAAATAGCTAGACGATTAGAAGTCCCACAAGATAATATATTCATGGATAAGATTGGATTAGGTAGAGGAATTCATGATAGATGTAGAGAACAATCAATTCCAGTTAAAGGGATTAATGTAGCAGAATCTGCAATAGAGAAATTGAATTACTTTAATTTAAGAGCAGAAGGATATTGGAACTTAAGAAAATGGATTAAAGCTGGAGGTAAATTAAAGAAGCATTCAGATTGGTATGAATTAGAGAATATTAAATATAAAGCACAAGACAGTACTGGTAAGATGATTATAATGTCTAAAGAAGAAATGAGGAAAAGAGGTATTAATAGCCCAGATACAGCAGACGCATTGATGTTAACGTTTACAACACCTAATACTTTAAGAGTTAAGAAGTTTGTTAGGAACAGAATTAAAAGAATTAGGAAAGATCAGAATAAATCGTATAATATGAAAATGGCATAATCAAAAAATATAGAAAAAAACCAATTATTATTGAAGCAATGAAATATAATGGTAGACAAGATAGTTATGAAGAAGTATGTATTTTTATGGGAGAGAAAAATGATTTAAAGGTTGATGACGCTGTTATATTAATAGAGACTTTGGAAGGTGATATGAAAGCAACATCTGGAGATTATATTATTAAGGGAGTGAACGGAGAATTTTATCCTTGTAAACCAGATATTTTTAAAAAGACATATGATGAAAGCTAAGAAAAATATAATTTATATATGGAGAGAGAAAGATATATTCTTTGGTGCTACTAATATTAAAGGTAAAGCATATGGATGTGGATTCGAGATAGCACCTGACCCTAATTATAAGTTAGGTGATAGATTCAATCATAAAGTAATGTGTGAAAAAAGAGCTAAACGAGATGTAGAAAAGAGATTGCAAAACACATTAAATGCTGTCAACTTATATGGAGATAAAGTATTCAATAAAGATGGAAGAATAGAATTTGCTAGATTTGAGTTATGTGAATTAGATGCCTCATACGAATATATGAAAAAGAATAAAGAGAAATTAGACTTAAATATGGATAAAGAAATGATTAAGTATAAAGTTAAGGATATTACACCAAAAGGTGCTAAACAATTAGGAATATCAAATGATTCAATATAAGCCATCTGTTGGCGATTTAGATACAATAAATAGAGTTTACGATAATTTTAAAGATGCAGAGATATTAAGAAATCAGAGATGGAGATATTTTAATGACAGAACACTAGTCGAATTTATCAATGATTCTGAATTAAGATATAATGGATTTGTACCATCAAGAGAAGAACAAGGTAAAGAAACTTGGCAAGCTAATGTATTTCTACCAACAACAAGAAATAAGAATGATGCAATATTAGCAGGGATAGCATTAGAAGTCCCACAAAATAAGATTGTAGCTAGAAATGAAAATAATGATATTAGTAATTCTGCAGCTTATATAATAAAGAATTTAACTGAAGATAGTTTTAATAAAGAAAATCAAGTAGTAAATAACTTTGAACAAGCTCACGAAGGTTCAGTTAAAGGAACAGTGATTGTTCATGATGGATATGTAAGGACTACTCAAAAGAGAAGAATAATTAAAGATTACAATATAGAAACAGGAGAATATACATTTGAAACTAAAGAAGTTAAGATAGATGAAGGTTGCACAGATTTTGCAATTCCTTTAGAAAATATATATATTGCAGATTTCTTTGAACCAGATATTCAGAAACAGGAGTATCTTATATGGGTAGATTATTTGACAATAGACGCATTCGAATATCAGTTCGGTAAGTTTAAAAAGTCTAAGTTCGTTAAAACACATAATCAATTACTTGAAAATGTTGATGCTGCTAATGCCACTTTCTTTTATGAGAAATGGAGGAATAGATTTAATACACAATCAAAAGATGCAGAGATTCAATATGAAGTAATTAGATTTTATAATAAGTTTAAAGATGAACAAATTATAGTTGCTAATGGAGTATTATTAACAGATCCACCTTTATTGTTAGGACAAACTAAGAAATATTATCCATTTTCTAAAGGTGTTTATAAGATATTTGGTAAATTCTTTTACGGTAATTCTCAACCTAACTCAATGATGGGTGAACAAGATGCAATCAATTCTCTTTACAACATGATGTTGGATAAGACTTATAAGACTCTTGTTCCAAGTCTATTAATTGGAAATTCTAATAAAGATGATTTCGATTTAGAAGATGAATCAATTACATTAGACACTAAGATATATGTTCAAGATATAGAGCAAGTTAAAGAAATGCCAATTAAAGGTATATCTAATTCAGATATTCAAATGATGAACATTGTATCTAAAGGTTTAGATCAAAGTTCAGTAGATGCAAATCAACAAGGAGTAGCAAATAGAGGAGTTACGGCAAGAGAAATTGTTATTGCTAATGAGAATGCTAGAAAATTAAAGGGAGTATTCTTTATGTTTATATCAGATCTATGGATGCAAAAGATTAAAATAAGGATTCTTAATCTATTAACATATCAATCACCTGAAGAGGTCATGGTGACTATAGGTGGAAAGCAAGTAAAGAAATTTAAGAAGATTATATTAGAAAACGCAGAGTTATCTGATGGAACACGAGGTAAATTAGGTATTACTATTGTAAAAGATAAAGCTGATGTTTTAGATACAAAGATTTTAGATGCTAATGAAGAAGACCACACTGCAAAAACAGGAGAAAAGAATTATGAAGAACTATCATATACTAAGAACTTCATTGATAGCTGGGAATTTATGGTAAAGATATTGCCTGATTCAATATTTCAAGATGAGTCTAGTTTATCTATTGCAAAGGTTGAAAGCAAGTTAAAAATTATTGGAGCAGCATTTCCTGAAATGTTTCAACTTAATAAAGAGAAGTTATTTAAGAATACTATTACTAGTCTTGGAGATGATCCTGATGAATATCAAACTAAAATACCTGAAAAAGAAAAACCAGCAGAGGATGTAGGTAATGGAGAAGAAGCTCCAGCACCAGTTGAAGGAGAAGTAGAACAACCTCCAGTAGACCCTAATTAATTACCACTATTATAATGTTTAAAAAACTAATAAGAAAATTTGTTGAAAAACATTTATATGATGCAGCAGAGCCTATATTAATAGAGAATCTTCGTGATTGGTTATATTCGTCATATAGACATACGGGATTTATTCAATATTACAAATTGAGAAAGAGAAATTTGATGGGATTGTTAGAGAATGGAATTAAAGATGATGAATATTGGATAACTATTGGTAAGTTAAGAGAATTAAAATCAATGAATACTAGTATGAATATTGAAGTAGCAAGAAGACAAAAAGAAGAAAAGAAACAAATAAGAGAAGATAAAAAGAAGGTATAGAGTTTTGATAGGGGAATTGAGTGCGTTACATTAACACTGAATTCCTCGACCAGTACTTTATTATAACTGGGTTTAATTTCTAATATGCTCGGAGAACGCACGAGTTTAAACAAGCCGTTTTAAATTATGTTAGAAGAAAAAAAAGAGTCTCTAAAAGATGAAATGCTTTTAGATAACAATGGTGTACAAATCCCAAAGGAAACTCCTCCTGAGAAAACTGATGCTGAAAAAGAAGAAGAGCGTCAACAACAGGAAGCACAACAACAGCAGGTGAATAAAGAACCTACTGTTGAAGAGTTAAAAGCTCAATTAAAGAAGTCCGAAGAGGATAAAGAGAATTATAAGCAAGGAATGCTTACCTCTAAGAAAAAGCTTAAGTCGTTAGAAATAGAAGAAGAACGACAAGTTGGATCAGAAGAAGAGGAAGAAGAGCAGCAACAAGAAGAGCAACAAACATGGGATGAAAGCTCGCAGAAGTTTCAAGATGAAACTATAACTAAAGCAGGAGAAGCTGCTGCAGAAGCTGCGAAAAAAATTCTCGAATCAACCAACGAGACTGATGCCATTAACGAATTTGTGAATGATAACCCTGAATTAGTCGATGATGCAAACTGGGGATTGGTTGTCTCTAATTATGTATCTAAACACGGCAAAGGAAGTATTGTTAATATTAAAAAAGATCTTAGTAGAGCATTACTGTTAGCTAAGGATGAAAGTCCAGAACTTACAGCATTATTCGAAAAACGAAATGAGGTAGGTGCTAATGATGCTCAGCAAAAAGCTAAAGATCTTAATGCTATTGCTAATACTGGTAATAAAAAAGTACAGCAAGAACAACAATCTAATTTATCTGATGATTCCGTATTTATGGCTAAGAAGATGAAAACTCCTATCGAAGAATTAGAAAAAGAAACCGATAGTCAGAGTGCAGAGATTGAACTTGTATAGATTAATTAATAATAGAATAAAAAAATGATTACACCTTATAGAGGTAAGTTCCATATTGAGGAATTTAAAAAGGTTGTGTCTACAGAATTTGCATTTAATGATTTAGTTTATATTGATGCTAATGGTTATTTAACACCAGCTGTCGACGGAGCTCTTATTAAACCTGTAGGTAATATTCAGCAAGTAATTGCTACTACAGATTCCGATTATGCTTCAGCTACAAAAGTTGCAGTATTGGTTGGAGACACTGACGCCGAATATCTTTGTGATGTAGGTACAGGAACAGCCGCACAAACAGACGTCGGAGAATATATTGATATTGATGATGCTCAAGATGTTGATGTTTCAGCTTCTACTTACGATGTATTATTCGTAACAGGATTAGTATCAA
>Ga0222697_1001078_pt1 | contig 10814 bp, 14 predicted proteins | sample AntAcemetage1402_FD_179835 | JGI IMG/M metagenome (GOLD analysis project Ga0222697, IMG submission 179835) | Saline water microbial communities from Ace Lake, Antarctica - #1402 | ecosystem: Environmental > Aquatic > Non-marine Saline and Alkaline > Saline | place: Antarctica: Ace Lake... | reverse complement strand
ATCTCCTTTAAATAAAAATTTTCCAGAAGTAGGCCGATCTAAAAAACTCAAGATATGCATCAAAGTTGATTTGCCAGAACCACTTGGACCCATTATGGCAACAAACTGGCCTTTGTGAATATCAAAATCAATGCCAAATAGCACTTTAGTTACAACTCCGTCAGTCTCAAACTCTTTGTGTAAATTTTGTATGTCTATTAAAACTTCTTTTGACATTATTTTTCTTTTACAAAAGTAATTACTTCTTCTCCTGCTTCAATTCCTGAAATTATTTCAATACCTTCATCCCCTCTTAAACCAACCTGAATAATCTGTTCCTTGGCAATCCCTTCTTCTAAAACCTCGACATACTTATCTCCATTATTAGATTTTACAGCACGGAACGGGACAAACAGAACATTCTCTTTTTCGTCAGTAATAATTGTAACATTTGCCGTCATTCCAGGTTTTACTCGCCCAGAATCCGAGAATGCAACTTTAACTTTATAATATACTACATCAGAAATTAATGTTTCAGCTGGATCAACAAATGCAACTGTTCCATTGTAATCTTTTTCATCACCAAACGCATCCAAAGTAATTTTTGCAATCTGGTTCACAATAATTTTTGAAATATCTGATTCTGGAATATCAACTTCAATTTCTAAAATAGCATTCCCTATCATTTCTAATACTGGACTAGATAAAGATGCCTGCTCTCCTGCATCATAATATTTTTTAGTAATAGTTCCATTCATTGGCGCGCGAATTGTTGCTTCTTCTAAATTTGCCAAAGCCAAACTTACACCAGATTCTGCTTGAGACACTCTTGCTTTCTGCGAATCAATCTCAAACTGTCTTGGGGGTGATTTTTTTAATTCTAATTGTGACTGAGCAACCTGTAAAGCACTTCTTGATTGGTTTACTGCATCCTGCGCACTTGCTATTTGATCGTCATAATATACAATTCTATTTGTCCAATTTGTTTTAGCTGTTACCAAGCTTACTTGGGATGCGCTAACTTTTGTTTGTTGTGCTTGAATATTTGTTTTTAAAGTATCAAGCTCGGTTTCTGTTAAATAGGAAGAAGTTATTGTTGCGAGCAAGACATTCATTGTATGACCAAGCGCTTCTTTGGTTAAATCCAAGCTCTCCATTGTACTGTCTATTGCATTTAAAACTTCTGTATTCAAAGATAGTGTTGATATCTGACGTGATTCCAAAGAAACCTCATCAACACTTTCTTGAGCTAAATACTTGCTTTGATTAGCATTAGTCACTGAATCACTATCTTGAACACCAAGTGTGGAGGATGCATCTGGATCATCTAATGTATTATCATTTTCTTCTAGAGCAGCATCTACAACAACAATTTCATTTTTTAAGGTTGTTATTGCGGTCTGTTTAAGATTGGCAAGTTCTGTGTTCTTTTTAAGATTTAAATTAATTACAGTATTTTCAGCTGTGGTTAAATCCTGCTGTTTTTGTGCAACAGTGTCTTTGGTAACTTGTATATCTTGGCTTGAGGCTCCAGCTAATAATTTATCATATTCTGCTTTTTCTCTATCAACTTGCGCCTGAGCGTCGCTGACTCTACTCATTAAAGCTCTATTATCTAATCGAGATAAAACATCGCCAGTACGAACAATATCTCCTACCTTGACTTTCATTTCATTGATTCGTCCAGATGTTCTAAAATTAAGTTCAATTCTATCCATTGATTCAACTTTTCCTGTTGCTTCCACGCTTTGAGTTAGTGTTCCATATTCTACTGTTTCTGTGACATACTCAGGTTGTGCTGGCTGCCTAAATTTTACAGCCCAAATAATAGTGCCAATTGCACCAACAACAATAATTGCTATAAATATTTTTTTGATCATAATTTATTATTTATTATTTACTTTGCAAGACGAACACAACAACAGCAAGAGCAAAAAGCGCTGCAACAGCAATCATTACTAAAAATTTTATTTTTGGATTTTTTTCAAGATACTCTTTGTATGTTGTCATTAAAATAACTAATGCCATTATAAGAGTAAGGGTGCTTGCTGTGTCGCTCTTTAGCCAATCTGTTGCGCCAGACATAAGAGTAATTAACACTATAATTGCCGCACTTAATCTAATAGATTGCATACAACTTTCGCAGTTGTTTTTTCTAAAACATTTAAAAAACATATATTTATTTTTGTTAATTTTTATTATTTAAGATAAACATAAACTCCAATAAGCGCAAACATTAAAGCAATTCCTGCAGCCAACAAGACATATATTAGTGATTTTTTGTCTTTTGGTAATGACTCTGGCTTTTTCCATTTGTCTTTGTGTAAAAGCCCAACTGCTGTAAATACAAGGCCTAATATGAAAAAGGTTGAACTCCCTTTATCTTGGATCATCATTGGTATTCCAAATACAAGCCAAATGATGCCCATTGTAAAAAATGTACGATAATCGGGCTCATGTTTTCCTTTTTTCTTATAAGATATTATTGCCACTATTAATCCTAGAATTAATAGAATCACTATTGCAATCATTATCCAAGGTATTGGTGTATCCATATTTTTATTTTATTGATTTATTATACCATATTTTTGATAAAAATAAAAAACCGCCTAGCATATGCCAGACGGTTTTTGTATTACAATTTACTGGATATCTTTCTTGCCTATCCAATCCATTCCTTTGTGTCCTCCAAAATTTGAGGCACCAAATCCGGCTTTTCCAATCTCCCCTTCTACAAATTTCATAACTGGTTCATCTTGCGCGTTTAATCCAAGTTTAACAATCTTGCCTTCGCTATTAGTGTACTTTAACCATTTTACTGGTTGCATTTCTACTCTTTGCTCTTCGTGCTCTTTAATTTTATCTTGAATTTCTTGAGAAAGATTTTCTAAATCTTTTGGAGGTTCTTGCATCATCTTAAATCCAAAAGCTCTTCCTGCTTTACCCATAAATCCTGGCTTTGGCATTTCTTCCGCAATAATTACTTCTAAATCTTCGGCAGCTTGAGCCTCTATTAAAGAATCGGCTAAAGACGCTTTCATTTCTGCATGCTTTGCCTCACGCTCTTCGATGGTCATTTCTAGCATGCCATGAAACATGGGTTCTCCATCTTCTCTAAAATGAACCTTATCTTGAAATTTTTCTTGTAATTCTGCTTTATCTTCTTCAGAAAGATTTGCGAATCGAGCAAATGCTCGCTTTACTGTAGTTACTGCTTCTGCTTGAGCAACCTCGGACGCTGTTGGCCCAAAAATTCCAGCGCCAACAATTATTATAGCTAATGTTAAAGTAGCTATGGCCGTACTTTTTTTACCTAATGACATAATTTTTATATTATCAATTATAAAATTTACAAACGATTGAATTGAAGAACGTTTTTCATGCGCGCTAAGCAATGCCACCTTAAGACGTCTCTTATGGCTTCGCATATTAATTAATTTTGGGTTCTTATTATTCATGTGTTTGATTTATTTTGGACGCGGGACTAATCGCGTCTTGTGTATCTATAATGCCAGACTTTAAATTTGGTTGCGTTTCTGACATTATACTGCGTAATTTCTTTGTTCCTCTAGATAACAACGATTTTACAGTTCCCTCTCTTTTGCCAAGTATTTCGGATATTTCTTTGATCTTTTTATCTTCAAAATATCGCAACGATAGAACCTCTTGATATTTTTCTGATAATTTAGATATTGCTTTTTGCGCTTCTCTCCATTGATCCGACCGAGCAAGCTCTTCTTCTTGGGCAATTACTTCTTCTCTTAAATCATGTTCATCTTCTAATTCTATTCCGCTTTTTTCTAATAATTCTTCTATTGATGCATGAATCTTTTTATTCTTTCTAAAATGCTGATTCATTTCATTTGTTGCGATACGATAAAGCCAAGATGATATTGATACATTTTTCCATTTAAATTGCCACAAACGATCCAGTGCTTTAAAAAATGTTTCAGATGTGATATCTTGCGCAACTGTTACGTTTCCCACTATTTTCAATATATATCCAAAAATAGGACCATAATACTCCTCGTATATTTCCGCAAATGCTTGAGGATCCTTTTTTGCTTGTTCTATTAGTTGTTTTTCTTGTTGTTTTTCCATATTAAAAGCCACGCTATTATACTATAACGCGCGTATTTAGAAAAGGTTGCGCTAAACCACAAATTCCTCTCCCCTCTCAGGAATCTTAATATCTAATTGCGGATTCTGTTCTGCAGCCAAAGAAGCCATAACATCCATTGAATCCTTTTCTCCATGAACTAAAAATAATTGTTTTAAATTTTTTGTTTTTTTAATATAATCTAATAACTCTGTTTGGTCAGCATGCGCGGATAAAGACGGAGCTGTAACTACTTTTGCCTTAACTTTGTAATTCTTATTAAAAATTCTTATTGACTTAGTTCCATCTTGGATTCTGCGTCCGAGAGTATTTGCTGCTTGATAACCTGTAACCAAAATAGTATTATTTGGATTTTCAATATTATTTTTTAAGTGATGCAACACGCGTCCAGCTTCCATCATCCCACTTGCCGATATAATCATCATTGGGCCTTTTGTGGTATTTAGATTGATGGAATCTTGAGTACCTTGAGTAATTCTTAAATTATCAAATACTAGAGGTAAATCGTCTTTTGGATTAAAGTCTTTCCATGTTTGTGAATCAAAAATATTTCTATGTTTTTTAAAGACCTCTGTTACGCGTGTTGCGAGCGGGCTATCTAGTATAACTGGAATCTTAGGAAAACCTTTTGTATTAAATAATTTATGGAGTAGATAGATAAGTTCTTGTGTTCTACCCAAAGCAAATGCTGGAACAATTACTTTTGCTTGATGTTTGATTGTGTTTTCTACAATATCTTGAATAAATTGCTCTGTTTGCTCAAATGGCTCATGTAATCTATCTCCATATGTTGATTCAGATAAAAGTACATCAACATCTTCCTCAATATATTCAGGGTCGCAAAGGATGGGCGCGTCTTTTCGTCCAAGGTCTCCAGTAAATGCAATTGTTTTTGCTTTTCCTTTTTCCTTTACTTGTACAACTATGACAGCCGAGCCTAGAATATGGCCTGCATCATAAAATTTAAATCTTATACTTTGATTGATTTCTGTCCATCTATTGCCAAGTTTTGTATATTGAACCCTTTCAAATCTATTTACTGTTTGTTTGCAATCTTCCATTGTATATAATGGTTTGATTTGAGATTGGCCTTTTTTAAGGTGACGATTTAGATATTCAGCATCATGTTCTTGGATATTTGCGCTATCTTGAAGCATGTAATTAGATACATCGCTTGTTCCAGGAGTCGCATAAATTTTCCCTTGATATCCTTTTTTGATAAGTAGCGGTAAAAGCCCGCAATGGTCTAAATGCGCGTGAGATAATATGACTGCATCAACTTCTTTTGCATCAATTGGAAAATTGCGATTCAACTGTTCTGCTTCCTTGCGATGCCCTTGATGGAATCCGCAATCTAAAAGAAGACGAAATCCTTCGTCTGTTTCTATTAGATGTTTTGAACCTGTTACATTTTGCGCTGCTCCGTGAAATGTTATTTTCATGTATATTTAGTTTATCACAAACCTACCTGTCATTGCGAGGGAGTGTATTCGCGACCGCGGCAATCCCGTCATCAACGCATTGTGCTCTGGTCACGGGATTGCTTCGTCGGCTTGCGCCTCCTCGCAATGACACTAACTACTATTCTACCACAACATTAAATATTTTTCTCTCTAATGGCTGTACGCTTTCCCAAGGCCTAGCATACATAAGATTTATTTCATCTTCTCCTATATCTATTGCTTCATAAATAAAATATTCTGTTCCGCCAGAGCCAATAAGCTCGCCCGAAGATGGAATAAATCCTTCTGTTCTTAAGACAACCACACCAGAGAGATCTCCGGTATTCCATTTAAATCCTGTTGTAGGGTTTGATTCTAATGCAATCACAAATTTATCTCCAGCACTAATATTTATATCATCAAGCTCATCTGAATATGTTTTAATTGCTGATACAACATCTATAGTGTTTGTTCCAATTTCAAAATCAACAAAAACCTTTCTGGCAATATGGCCATCTTCATAAAATACCAATGCTTTATCTTCTATAAATTGTATATCTGTCACATACCATGAACCCCCAAGAACTGGTTCTTCGGGAGCATATTTACTAATATTATCTGTTAAATACATTTGAACTGGAGTAGAATTATCTTCTTCTAGTAATTCTGTTGATGGTTCTAAATCATTTGATATTGAATCCTCAACTAGATTATCAGATTTTGCTGTGCATCCTGATAATATAAACACAGATATTATTGCTATTATAAAAAACGCATTTTTTGATTTCATAATCGATATGAGTGAGCGAAATGAAGAATGTAATCATTCTTTCATTTCCGAACGAATGAGATTATATCTACTGAATATAAAATTTTGATTAATTATCTATATATATTATATACGATTTTTTGGTATTTTGGTAACAAATTACATAAATATCCCTTGCAAATTATTCCTATCACGATACCACATTTTGGGATTATTTTTTATGTATTCACGTACCCGATTTAATGTTTCTTCGTTTCGTACAATTGAATCATAATATCGGGTTTGCCATTTGAAATTTAAATTTTGTTGGTTGCATTTTTTGGTTACGATTGATTTAAATGATCCGATAATCACGGGTAACGTTTTTGGTTTGGGTGATATTTTTGACATATTTGGATGTTTTCCTATATATGTGCGTCGTTCCCCATCCCCGTAGAGACGAGGCAGTGCCTCGTCTCTACCACATGGGTTGGACACGGATTTCGATTGTTTGTTATCCCCTGCAATTATCACATTTTTATCATCCCGTTTTTGTGGATGTTTACAAATTTGTATTAATCCATGTATATGATTTGGCATTATGATAAACGCGTCCAAATTTACATATTCAAAATGTTTTGGAATTTCCAAATAACAATCCCGTGCAATTTTTCCGATTTCGGATAATGCGACGGACGCATCCCCGCCATTATCTCGCATTATGCGTCCAAAATAATGTTCGCGCGCGTCAATGCAAATTGTTACAAAATAATACGCATCTGCACCATAATCCCATCCCTTTAATCGCGCAGATTTGATTCTATATTTGTTTTGATATAATCCCTCCATATGTTCGAATTATACCAAATCTAACGGCTAATCGCATGATTAGGCGTTAGATTATTCTACTAATTGATAATAGGTGTGCTTTCCACTGCCTATTTGTTTAAGTTTTCCTTGTTGCTCTAATTGGCTTAGATAGTTTGTGGCAGTAGCGTCACTGACACCAGTAATGCTCTGGACAACATCATTACTAAGACGCTTATGCTTTTGTGCATAGTCCAAAACAGTAGTCATATTTTGTTGTTTCTTTTTATCCTGCGCATTATTGCGTGATTTTTTCCTCTGCTTCCAGATAAAGTATCCAGCAATTAGGCCAAGAGCAAAAGCGAGGATGATTGTGATGGTTGTTTGCATACTATATACACTATATCATTTTTGTAGTTTTGTGTTTACCCTCCATAGCTCTGTACTCAAGAACGTAGGAGGATGCTTTTCTCAAAATTGCTGACTGATAATGTGATGTGTCCAAGGGGGTCGAGTGACATATATTTTCATATAATTTTCGCATCACAATCTCCCAAACATACCTGATGTTTCATATTCCACCATGCAAATCTCGCATATACCGACCACTCATCAGGTGTTTCAGAGCTTAAAAGTTTTTCCATATTCTTTTTAAAATCCATTTTTGAAATATCACTTGATTCTCCAGTGCTATGCCCTTTTAATAAAGATATAGAAATTTTATTTGATGGATCAAGAAATAATGACGCAAGCTCATCTTCTAGTGGGTTAGATAATTTTGTTTCATGCACAAAAATAAATTCACCAGTGTATCCAATATACGTAAGAGCTCCAGCCTCAATACTTTTTGGACCCAATTCAGCTGCCGAACTACACGAAAATGCATAAGTTACCTTTGACTTAAGTATGTGTTCATTATCTCCTGCTTGAATTAAAACTTCACCGTCTTGACCAGTAACAGACTTAGTATTTCCATGTCCATTAAGCAAAAGCAACATTGGTTCTAATTTTGAAATTCTACTTTCTAATTCTTTTCGATTCGCTTTTTCTTTTTGCAAATCATAAATTTCAAACCCTTTCTTTTTTGCCAGTGCAATTACTTCTTTATTCCAAGAATGTAAATATCGAGTTGTAATCTCATAATTAGGCCTTGTTATCAGTATTCCCATAGTCGTATAATTCTCCACTCTTTAATGATTGTAAAAATTCCATATCTATCTGAACTATCTTTTGTCCAATTTCATCACCTGCGTCTATATGTTCAAGTATTTCATCTTTATTAAACGACCCTTCTGAACCGACGGAAATATTAACATTACTCGGCATGACACTCATCCGAGTTTTTACTAATTCGCGTATATACTTTTCCTTTGCTGTTGGCTTTTTATTTTTTGTTTTCTCTTTTGGCATAATTATATAATTTCCAACTCTATTAATTTCTTTAAAAAAATGTTTCCTAATTTTGTATCGTTATTTATTTCTATATACGCGGCGTTCCATGTAATTGGTCCGCCTTCTTTTTCATCCAAAAGTAAAACCACCTCATTGCGTATTTTGATGGGCAAGTTCGCATATACTTTTATAAATTTAACTTTCTGATCTTCCATATCTGTATCATTACTGTTTAAATTATTATACCATTTTTCTTGAATTAGATAAAATAGTATACACTGTCAATCAATAAAAATCAACTATCTGTTTATTGTACTAAAATCCAACATTCACCCCATCATGAATATTAAAAACCCAATAATCCGTAAAAAAATAACTCTGTATTGCCGCACTAATTATATGATTTTTATGATTTCTTTCTGTTGTGGCTTATTTTTTCTTTGATGATTCAGCAAAAGCAAGAAATGTTGCAAAAATAAGTCCGATTGCTTGGATGGATATAACTAAAAAATCTAAACGTGTTTTCCATCTTTTTTTATTTGCTATGGCTTTATAAGAGGTATCGATAACATTTTTTGAAACTTTTATTGTTGAATTATTACCTCGCATGGTTTTATCATAATATTCTATTGCATTACTCGGTTCTAATGTATCAAGTATATTAACTTTTTCATTGATACTTCTTTTATCGGTATCTCCCAAAGCCTTAATATCTATTAAAAGTTTTTTAAGAGTAAACATTGCTCTTAATGCTTGCTTATAGTTATGTAAATTAAAACTTATTGAAGAAGTATTTGCATTGTGCAATGAAATAACATTATTTTTTTCTTCTCGTAGATTTATTGTTCCTGCATAATATCCATTGATTTCTTCACCAATATTGGATAGTAGCATGCTAATAATGATAGTAATAAAAGCTGTAACAACTATTACCAAACTAAGAAAAAATTTGTCTCTTATTTTTTCACCTATTTTTTTGAAAAGCCAATTAATAAAATATTTTTTCAAAAAAATTTTGAATCGTGTAATCATGTTCATCTAAAATACTTTTTATTCTTCAACTCCTCCGGCAACAAATCATCATCAGTATATTGTTCATAATCTTTACCATAACCTAAATCTTTCATCAACCCAGTCGGCGCATTACGAATATTCATAGGAACAGGCAAATTACCAAAATCCTTCACATCTTTCTGAGCCGCCCGCAGGGCATTGTACCCGCTTCTATCTTTTTTACAGGAACATAAATACGCAACACCGTGGGCTAAATTAATCGCGCATTCAGGATAGCCGATTGTCTCGGCAGCTTGGAACACAGCATTTGCGACCACTAAGGCAGTAGGGACCGCGAGCCCAATATCCTCACTCGCAAAAACAACCATCCTGCGGGCAATGAACTTTGGATCCTCGCCAGAGTCCACCATACGCGCCAAATAGTAGATAGCAGCATTAGGCTGGCCGGCTCGCATGGATTTAATAAACGCGCTAATAGTATTATAATGCTCATCCCCTGCCTTATCATAACGCAGATGCTTGGACTGCAAAGTTTGCTTAAGATTTTCAACATTAATCTTTTTATAAAGATTCTGCGTATTCTCAAGCATGCCAATCGCCTGCCTAGCATCCCCATTAGCCATAGCAATAAGCCAGTCTTTTGCGTCGCTGTCTAATTCAAATTTAGCTTGATTGATGATAGAAAGCATGTCATCGCTAGTTAATTCGTTGAGCACGAACACTCTGCATCTAGAAAGTAAAGGCGCTATCACCTCAAAACTAGGATTTTCAGTAGTTGCTCCAATAAGCGTAATTTCTCCGGACTCTACAAAAGGAAGAAGAAAATCTTGTTGTGCTTTGTTGAAACGATGGATTTCGTCTAGGAATAATAATTTTGGTTTATCATGCTCATCTGCAATTATTTTCCTTATATCTGCCTTACCAGCCGAAACCGCAGACAATTCAAAAAGCTCCGCATCTAATGCGTTTGCGTAAATTTTAGCCAAAGTAGTTTTTCCGCAACCCGGAGGACCCCAGAGGATAAATGAGAACAAATGCTTTTGTTCTGTGGCAACACGAATGGGCTTATCTTTTCCGACTAGATGCTGTTGTCCTTGGAATTCTTCTAGATTTTTTGGCCTTAGTTTGGAGGCTAAAGGTTCGACCATAGTTTATATATTTTACTCTGATTAAAATTTTTGTAAATAAAACAGGGCTGCCGCGCGAAAAACACGACAACCCTTGTACCTCAGAATCCGTACGTGACTCTTACCAGCAACTCCTCCTTTTTAGTGTGATAGAACAACTTTACATACGAAAATGCTTGATGTTG
>Ga0222697_1001073_pt1 | contig 10833 bp, 16 predicted proteins | sample AntAcemetage1402_FD_179835 | JGI IMG/M metagenome (GOLD analysis project Ga0222697, IMG submission 179835) | Saline water microbial communities from Ace Lake, Antarctica - #1402 | ecosystem: Environmental > Aquatic > Non-marine Saline and Alkaline > Saline | place: Antarctica: Ace Lake... | reverse complement strand
AGAGCAAACGAAAGGAGGATTTTTACCGAGTGCTGGCGGCGGCGCGACTAATACATACATCACCGATTATTATTATCAAAGCGGCGGGTGGCGGGTGGCGAGGCTGGGCGGGCGTGCGAATAATGGTTCTCGGGCCGGGTTCTTCGATTGGTTTCTGTATGATGCTTCGGGTTATCGTTATTCAAGTATCTCGGGCCGGGTTGCTTATTAATGCAAGAATTTTAACACTTTAGCGGGTTATTGTGTCTCCACAGCAGGTAGCGAGTAGCGAAACTAGGCAGGAATGCGAATAATGGTTCTCAAGCCAGGTTCTTCTATTGGAATCTGAATAATACTTCAGGTAATCGTAATTCAAATATCTCAGGCCAGGTATGCTTATTTTAAAGATGAAAACAAATTTATACAACATAATAATCCTTGCCCCTTGGCAAAATACAAAGCAAACCTCATTGCAGGTTGGTAGGTTAATTCTCGAATTCTCGAAGACTTGGAGGCGAAATAAGCAGATGAAAAGATACGGAAATCTCTATCCACAAGTGTACGATATGGTTAATATCCGTGTGGCCCATGAGAATGCTAAAAGAGGGAAATCCCATTACCGTGAAGTGAAGCAAGTTGACGCTAATCCTGAAAGATACTTTAAGCGAATTCATTATATGCTGAAGAATAAAGCATTCCACAATTCAAGATACAAAGTCTTTAATCATTTTGACGGCGGGAAGATGCGTGAGATATACAAGCTGCCTTATTTCCCAGACAGGATAATTCACCACTGTATAATGCAAGTAGTTGAACCCATCTGGATCAAGACTTTAATCCCGAATACGTTTGCTTGCATTGCAGGCAGAGGTATCCACAAGGGCGTTGATAAATTGAAAATAGCCCTTAGAAACAAAGAAGAAACGGAGTATTGTTTGAAGTGTGATGTTAAGAAATTCTATCCTTCAGTGGACCATGAAGTATTGAAATCCATAATAAGGAAGAAAATAAAAGACTCTGATATGCTATGGCTGTTGGATGAGATTATAGATTCAGCTCCTGGTATTCCAATAGGAAACTATCTGAGTCAACATTTTGGTAATCTATATTTGTCAGGTATTGATCATAAAATGAAGGAACTCGATGGATGTAAATATTACTTCAGATATTGCGATGATATTGTAATTCTCCATCATAACAAGGAATATCTTCATATGGTAAAAGATAAGCTTATCCTGTATTTAAAAGAGTTGAAATTAATATTAAAAGAGAATTGGCAGGTATTTCCAGTTGATAGCAGAAGTATTGATTTTCTTGGGTACAAATTTTATCATGGGTACACTTTGCTTAGGAAAAGCACGGCAGTAAGATTCAAACGGAGAATAAGTAGGGTCAAAAAACATCATATGGATATGAATCCAATCTCTGCAATCAGCACCGTTATGAGCTATTATGGTTGGTTGAAACACGCTAATTGCCTTAATCTAACACGGACATATATTGATTATGATATCCGCAATATTATCAGAACAATTTGTTTCCAGAATAAGATTCATAACCCATTACCATCAAGAATAATATAGGAGGTCCAATCATGAAAACAAAACGTCTACTTATCGTATTTTCATTGATACTTGCATCATTTATTCTAATGCTTTACAGTACATACGCCTTTGCTCAAACAGCGGAATCGAAATCATCTCCCCCAACGATTCAGAAGATTTCCAAGACCAGTTACTATTATAATTACAATATCACAGAGGTGCAAAAAGAGCCTGAAGGTGGCGGCGAAGCAGAGACCTTTTACCAGTACAATTATGTCAAAATCAAAGGCAAGCCGACAAAGCGTAAAGTCCTGGATGCTATCGAAGCAGCAGAGTCGAGCACAGTCACAGCAGAGGTCGAGGCGGTGGCTACAGAACGATCCACGGCTAAGACACAGCTTGCTGATATAGCTGCGTTGTCGTATGCACAGGTCGATAATTATGTTGATAATACGTTTGGCAATCTTCCAGTGGCACAGAAAACAGCGCTGAAGAAGCTCTACAAGACTGTGCTGGCAATGCTGAAGCAGATGGATTTGAGTAAGTAAACAATTAACAGGAGGAAAACAAAATGAAAAGATTTCTAATTGCAGGTTTATTGTCATTAACTATTGCACTCGGAACTTGTGTTTACTGGGCTAATGCAGCGGATATGGTGATTTCACTAACTATTACGGACAGTCAGGTTTCCAAGTTAGCTACGATGGTCAATGATAAGTATATGAACACGAATGATTGTGGTTCTGGCGTATACGCTTGCTCTGACGTACAGTATGAGACCCAGGAGGCTTGTCAAGCTGCTGAGGAGACGTGGGCACAGGGTTTGCTATCCGTCAAGAACTGCTTTATCAAGAAGATGATTAGGGAACCGATCATAGACCAGTACCTTGGATGGAGGGAAACTGTAGATTGTAAAACCGCTGAAGACACTTTTATCGCTGCTAAAGCTGCGGCATCGAGCGCGGCTGCTAATGATGCGTTTGATTTATCAGGGGAATAAATGAAAATACCACGATGGATAATTGAGTTCACAGGACATACCATGCTGCACAACAGACCTCCTTGGTTTGTTTATCGACCTGATATACATAAGGTCCGTGGTGCTGATGTCCGTAGGATCTTAGATGTAGTAGAACCTGGGGATATTCTTTTAAGACGGTTTGATGGCTATCTCAATACAGTATTTACAAAGGGTTTTTATTCTCATGCGGGTTTGTACGTAGGGAATGATCAAATGGTTCATGCAGTTAGTCAAGGAACTATCTCTGAGGACCTACTTGATTTTTGTAGGGCTGATGCTATATGTGTTTTGAGAGTTAAAGGCATTGCTGAAGGACATATAATTGGAGCAATTACTAAAGCCAAATCAGCTGCTGATGACAATATACCGTATGACTTTGATTTCTCTGGGCTGAATAGAACTTATTATTGCACTGAGCTTGTTGATATTGTATTTGATCGTATATTTTATAATGATTATCAAAAATATTTTGGAAAGTTAGTCTTATTACCTGATGGAATACGTAATTCAAAGAGGGTTAGGGTAAAATTAGAAGTTAAACCATAAACACTTTAAAGTGAAGGAGAAAGAAATGAATTGGATATTAAAAATGGTATTGGGACCAATTATTGATATGATAATTGGGCAGTTGTTATCGAAAGAAAACTATCAAAAATACGGAGATCGCCTTCTCGACTTGTTGGAAGAGGCGATTGCCGACTCAGAAACAACTATTGATGATAAGTTTCTTCCGGTTATTAAACAAGTCAGGAAACTATTAGACATTCCTGACCTACCTGACGAATAACATGTTAAATATTCCCTACCAATACATCATGGTAGGGAATATTTTTTTAAACCACAATCTTATCTATCCCCTCAATTGCACCATTCCTCACTCGGACAATTGCAAATCCAAGTTCAACTGGGGCATACCCGGCCTTCTCTCCATATCCAGAAATTCCATCCCCAAATAATTTATAGAAACTACCTGTATTGATATACCATCTTAGATCTGGATGAATATATTCTGCAGTTGGGTTAGGGGCAGTGTATTTCTGCTTTAACTCCTTCCCATTGTCTACAATATATAATTCAGGATCTGGTTTGCAGATTAGTAGCTTATGGGTATGGCCCATACTATTTAATACAGCATCACCAGACATAAATTTCAGCTTTCTCTTTAATGCCAATTCCATATTAGTCGTCCTGCGCTTTGGATCATCTGCATTGGAGTTAACTGTACCAGCTCCATGAGTTGCGAAGTGCTTGAAGAGCAATTTGCCTTTCTTAGTTACATAAGTAATTTTAGATGTCCAAGTTCCATATGTAATGCCTAGTCTATTACAGATTTCCTCAGTTATGTTACCAAAATTCTTCAGTTTATCTGGGTGGTTCCCCAGATTCATTCCTATCAGTTTACCCTTCATTTCAGCTCTGTCTGCTACAGCTTGGTCCATTTGTTTGAGAATAGAATCTGTTTTAGATGTTCCAATATCATATCTAGGATCATCTACTAGTATAGCTTCTATCTCATCACCAGACTCCCAACCGAAATTTGATTTTACCCCTTTATAACTTGAATTCATCATGTGCAATAACGTTTCCCAACCACTCTGATGGGACATTATTGACCCCTCATGCTTGTCCCCAAATAAGAATAGATTGAAATTTTCCGGTACTGTTTGTCTTATAATTTTCATTTTATGCTCCTATTTTAGGTAAATATTTTGCGTACTTAGGTATCTGTCTTGGCGACGGTTCCCTACAGTATATACATAGTTGTGGCATATATCTATCCCCATTATCCTTATAAGTTACATCTCTTTCTTGATCTAATTCCCTACCGCACTTCTCACATTTGTTCTCTTCCCTTAGTTTTTGTTGTCTTTTTTTTGTTTTCTTGTTAGCTTTATCTAAACATTTTCTACACAATGTCTTACCTTTTTCTGCTATCCTACCACATCCCACACATCTATTCTGACTAATTCCATAAGCATATAACTTAAGATCATACTCTTTGTGTTTGTTTGAACAAGCAATGCATCTAATTTTGCCTTGTTGTGTTATTTCTATAATTCCACCACATTCTATGCATTTATTTTCCTGTTTATACTTTTCTCTACTCTCTTTTTTATCTTTTTTATGGCATTCTCTACACCAACAATAATGCCCATCCTTAGCTCTTTTAGCCTTATTAAACTCCTCAATATCCTTCATCTCTTTACATTTAGAGCATCTCTTTTCCATATCACATCCCAAACACAAAATACAATGCTAATATTAATAATGTCATAGGAAATGTTATAGGTGCCATAGCTATATAAGTAGCAAATATTGTTATTGGTACAGCAGCAGTCAAACCAAATATTTTAACTATTGCATCTAGTATATCTTTCATAATGCCCTCTTCAATATATTACGCTCAAAATCTGTAAGTTCTGGACTAATCTCTGACTTATACAGAAATCCCAGTGGTACATTAGCTTTATAGAGTACCTCAACAACCCTTTCCCTAGCTCCTACCTTACTACTGTTCATTTTTGTGCCTAACGCTCTAAGGGCTTTTCCCCTTGCCAATCTCCTACCAGTTTCCTTACAGGGAATATCGAGAGGACTGCATGTGGAAATTCCCCTTGCTGTGTAGTTCTTTGTAGCCATTAAGCACACAGTTACTAAAGGTACGTTAGTTTCGTCTCGATAGTAATAATAATATGTCTTCATCTTTCTTTCCTCCTTTTTAGGTTTTTATTTAACCTCTCCACTTATCTCCTACCGCAAATATCAAGGTTATCCCACGCGACGTTTTCATCCAACTTATCTAAACCCTTTGAGCACCCATTCCAAATTTTAATAGCATCGTTTGCGTTGATCCGTGTCAAGTCTGGCCTGACTTTACATTTAACATTAGAGCATTCAATGCGTTCTGCGGGTATTTTTCTGATATCATCATAGTGGTTTCCAACATGATCATAATTGCACAATTCAGTTCCCTTGCTATATCTTGGTAGTTCTTTACACCATGGACAAGGTTCTAATTTCTTTACTATTTCATAAATATCCATAATTCTCCTCCTTCATGAAAATTCTATCCTGCAGAATGAATTACCTTCTTCATCTAACCAACAGTCTTTATATGCATGTTCTGGCTCAGTGTTTCTGCAGTAAATAGTATGATTGTGTTCAGCATTTCTCTTATCTTCAATCAAATTTTTAAAGTCGCTCAGTTCTACCTCTTCATCATACTCATCGAATATTTTGCCTGTAGATAATGTTTTAAGCCAGTTTGCATATGAGGATACTCCATTGGGGCCGTGGAAAGAAAATGTCCATCCCCAACTGGACTTTCCTATATGCGTTTCGTCAAATCTACCACACTTTTCACAAATATTTGTTCTATGATAGTAATTTGTTCCCATCATGCCTCCTTATAGCTCACAGGTTCCTCTTGCACACTGTACATCTTCAACCGTTAATGAATCTTCTGTCTCTTTATTTATATATTTGAGAGCCTCCTTTTTAGTTAGCCTATTTAGAATCTGATCCTTCCTACTCCCATCTACATATACTGTTATTCCTATAAGATCTCTAGCATACTCTAATATCCACTCCTTCAACTGCTCATGTTTTGTCCCACTTGGTAGTAGTTGAGTCTTTGATATAGAGGAATCATTTAACCTCTGAATTGCAACTGTGGTTTCAAAATGTTCTTCTGCAGATAGATCAAACGCATCTACAAAATGATCTGGTATATCCTCCTTATTTAATAGTAACTCTTTATATGTTGGATGAATATAAGTTCTTTCCCCTACTCTATCCTTTCTAATATAAGCCTTCATAGGTAGAGGTTCAATACCACTGGTTGTATTAGCTATCAGACTGATTGTTCCCGATGGTGCAAATGCCATGCTGGTGCATTGTCTAATTCCATACTTCTTTATGTCCATCCTTATTCTAGCGGGCAACTTCTTGACAAATTTAGCTCTTGTGTATGGCCACTCACTAAATCCTGGGAAGGGGCCTTTCTCCTTAGCTAACTCTATACTGGCTTTATAAATCTCATTACGCATAAACTTGATAAGTTCCTCTGTTTTATCTAACCCAGCACTACTTCCATACCTAACTTTCTTACTAAATAGGTAGTCCCCAAGTCCCATGACCCCTATTCCAATTCTACGACAAGATTGCGTAGCTTCATACATTTCAGGGAATGAATAATTATTCACATCTAATGTATTATCTAAGAAACGAACTAATGTTTGTATTGTATCTGCAAGTTCCTCCCATCTTGTATTGCCATTAGCTGTTATAAATGATGGTAATACTAAACTACCAAGCGAGCAGCTCTGATCTTTTGAAAGAGCTAATTCTCCGCAAAGATTTAAACTTTCTATTGGGGAAAAATACCAAGAGTTATTCGTTCTCATCTTATCCAAATTTACAATTCCAGGTTCACCACTAACTAACATATTAGCTATGATCTTATCAAAAATATCTGCCGCCCATACCTGTCCATGCTCCTCACCAGCAAAGGATAATGCCCATTTCTCTTTCTGCTCCACAGCATCTAAAAAATCGTTTGTTATGCCCACAGAGATGTTAAAATTATTTAAAGAATCTAAATTATTTTTAGCCTCTATAAACGCTTCAATCTCTGGATGAGAAATATCTAGTATAGGAAGCAAGCCACTATTATGAGTTAATAATCCATTTACATAAAACTCATGTGCACCCTCAACTTCTATATCATATGTCCTACCTATTTTTACATCATACTCTACTGAGATGACTCTGATAGGGACATACCCAATTTTACCCCCACACTTTAAAAATGACTCATAATTCATATAGCCATTTGTTAGTCTAATACCCTTTGACCTGTAATCTTTATCTCTCAATTGTGATCTAACTATATCTTCTGTTACTCTATATCCATAAGTAAGTTTATCTTGTGCAGGTAATTTTTTACAGGAATACTTACCTATAAATCTATTAAATCTCTTGTAGAATCCAATAAGATTAACTTTATATAAGGTATTCCAACTATCCTCTCGCCTATGCTGAGTTTTTATTCTGGTTGGAATACCTAATGAAAAATATAAAGAATTTAGCTCATCGGAAAATTCTTTATATGTAGTAGTAACTAAGTTCACTGGTTGAGTTTTAACTGATCCATCAGAGTCTATCACGCCAGCTAAATAAGCTCCTCGTATATCTACTGATGCACCTAAAATGAAGTCTGGTATGTGGATAGGAGTTGCTGGTTTCTTAATATACGTATAAAAGTATTCAGCTAATCTCTGACTTCGTGCTATGATATCACAACAATTTTCATTGTCTCTAACTTTAGCTTTAGCCTCAATACCAAATTTACTGAGGGTATCAACACATTTTTGTATTATATCAGTATTTCTACTATCAGTTGATAAAGACACTCTAGATCCTGAATCTGAATTATGCTTGTTTTTATTTCTATCAAATACACTCCCATTACCATGACAAAAACCAATTAGCCACGCAATACCTGTGGTTAGTTTGGGTATGGTTATAGCTTTACAGGTTGTTGATCTATCTGGCCTACATTCTGTAAAATCTTTTGGTAAATTAGTCTCTTTCCCAATAACAGTTTGGTTAAATCCTAATAAAGTATCTTCAATTTTTAACTCCCCTATTTCTTTCCACACTTTATTTCCATTGTTTTGAACAGCCATTCTGTGATTTATTGTTGCATAGAAATCACCAGCATCTGTAGTTATTCTACAAATTCGTTGTTCTCCTTGATCAAATATTTGCTTGACTTTCTTCAATCCTTTTGTTGTATGTACCTTAACCTGTGGTTTTATATCTTTAATTTTTACCAACCCATCCTCTGTAAATATAAGAGAGTCTTCTGGTAAACATCTTCTATTTCCGCCAGACTCAACTGTATTTAGCACAACACTTATAGCTTCTAGAAAGCTGAGAATTCCTGTCGAGGTTCCGCCTTTACCCTTTATTTTAGCGCCTTTAGGTCTTAGTTGTGGGTTACATCCTACGCCCCCACCTTCTGCATTAAGCACCAAAGCCTTATGTAGAAATCTTCCTATACCCTCTATTGAATCTGGGAGTTCTAAGACATGACAATTGAATATCTTATTCAACCTACTACCTGCATTTCTTAATATCCTTCCTCCAGGGATGGCTTTCAGATCAAAGATCATCTCTGCAAACTTATCTCTCCAGATCTCTTCAATATCATTACTCTCATTCTTGGCTATTGTTGTAGCAACTCTCTTACAACAATCTTCCCAATTTTCCCCTTCCATAAAATATCTACTTTGTGCTACTTGTAATGCATTTTCACTTAACTCTGTCATTTAATTTCCCCTCTCTCATTGTATAAACTCTCGTATCTCGTTCCAATTTCTTACAATAACTATCCTATTGTTCTCTGCAATATGTCTATTCCAGGGTCTGTCAAACACTAATATGTCACAGGAACATCTGTTATATACATCTAATATAACATCTGGATTATCTTCTATGAATACTGATATGCTATACATGTTAATAATATAAGCTTTGTTTGGTGTATCCATATCATGATGATTCCCCAATAGGAAAACTTTATGTGGTGCTGTTAATCCTATTGCTCTAATATTCTGCATCGTTATTTCTACTAAAGAATAATGCCTGTTGGAGATAAAACAAATGGGCTTATCAAGCATATTAAGTATCTCTACTGCCCTATGTACAGGCTCAAGTATGGCAGTTGATAATATTTCTTTTATTAATGGGACTAAAATATCACTAGACAACCTAAGATTTTCTTCTAAGGAATAAGTATTCAATTTTTCAATGTCTACTGATTTACCAGTCTCTTTTTCTATGGCCTGCAAAAGAAATGGGGCTGTCTCAAATAAAACATCATCTATATCTATACCTAACATTCTATATTCTCCCAAGGAAGAGGTCTCCATCCTAACTTCTTAAGTTCTAGTTCTATGTAAGGTTCAATAACCCCTTCATTTCCAGAGCAATAAAAGTCTAGATAATTCTCCCCAAGACATCTTAATCCAACTATCATTCCTCCAGCATGTCTCCAAGAGCAGGCGTAAAATATATTATGATCTATAGTAGATTGCCATCTCATATTACATAATGCTTTGTAGAGATCTGTAGCAAACTCTATACTGTCCAATCGTTTTTGTAATGATAACATTACATCTTTCTCAAAATTAATCTCCATAGTATATCCTCCTCATTATATTAATAGCCCCAGCCTTGGCATCTTCTTCTCATCATTACATCGTGCATCCTTTTCATACTCCACCCCATGCTTAAACCCATGTATAAAATTAGCTATCAGTAAGGGTTTAATCGAATCTAAGTACCAAGTTACATGATCTTCCGCAGTCTTTTTTGCTGCCTCTTTCCAATCTTCTACCATAATGTACTCCTTATTATTTTAAAAAATTTGTCTGCATCTAACACTACAATAGGATCTTCATGATTCCGTTTGCAGAATAGTAACCAATTATCTCCTTCTGAATTACTCTTAGCCTGCTCTATCCACTGATGAATACTCCATTTTTCTACAGCCTTACATTCCACTGCATAGGGAAAGATATCTCTAGCTCTACCTCTTAAGATAACATCTACTCCAGACTGTCCCATTGGCCTGGAATCTATATCTAAGTCCTTGCCATATGGGATATCTATAGTCTCTGACACCTTCTTGGCCACCCATTGTTGGAATCTTCTCCCCTTTGCTTTACCTGACTTGATAGATATTCTCTTTTTCATATCATCCTTGTTCCTCAAAAAAGTTTATGGTATCATATATATGACAATTTTTCAACTTATCCTCCGCAAAATTTTTTCAATTTTTTCATATCATATTATTCTCTTGGCTTTCTCTTCATTAAATTCTATTGTTCCACCCTCACCTGGAATGATAAATTTTTTCCAGAAATTGGCCCACCTTCCATCATTACACCAAAATGTGAATCCTTCTGATTTCAAAACAATATCTTGCGGTAATCCCAATGAGAACCAACTAGTATCATACTGCTTCTCATAACTCTTCTTATTAAATTTGTTTAGCTTACACCTAAAGTCAAGACAAACATCTGCATGATCACAAAATCCTACATTATAATCCACCTTAAGGGAAATTATCTGCTTTCCTTTAGGCCAATCAGATGGTATCATTGCCCAAACACCCTCATTAAAATGGCATATTCCATAATAAACCCTGGAGAACTTACTCCCAGGTTTAAAGATAGCTCTTCCATCCACATAAGTTACCCCTACAGATGTAATATTTAT
>Ga0222697_1001067_pt1 | contig 10841 bp, 11 predicted proteins | sample AntAcemetage1402_FD_179835 | JGI IMG/M metagenome (GOLD analysis project Ga0222697, IMG submission 179835) | Saline water microbial communities from Ace Lake, Antarctica - #1402 | ecosystem: Environmental > Aquatic > Non-marine Saline and Alkaline > Saline | place: Antarctica: Ace Lake... | reverse complement strand
AAGAAAAAAGATTTCAACTTCATTGATTGTTGCTTTAGTAATAGTATTTCTTTATAATTTTGTAAATCTTAATTCTTCTAGTGGTGTTTATTTATCTCCTGGAGAAAGCGTAGGAATTAATTGGGTTTTTTCTTTTTTTAGTTTTATTCTTGTTTTTTTATTTGTTCTTGCTGGATTGGTTTTTCTTGGTAAAAAAGAAAAGCAGAATGAAATTCAAGAAAAGGCTGTTGAAGTTAAACAGCTGAAGAAAGTTAAAATTGAGAAGGTAAAATGAAAAAAGGAATTATTTTAGTTTCTTGAAAATTTAAGTAATATTTTTAAACTCTTTTTTCATATGTAGTTTATGAAAAAGGGGCTTGTGATTAGTGTTTTTGTTTTATCTTTAATATTATTGTCAGTAAGTTTTGCTTCTGCTAATGTTTTTAGTGATTTTTTTGGAAAACTTTTTGGAAAGGAAGTTTTGTTAAGTCCTTCTGGAACTTTTATTTTTGAATCTGAAAAATATTCTTTACCTTCCGGAAGTGGTGGGCAGATTGGTGTTTATTATGGTGAGGAAGCAGTGAAATTAGAGAATTATGAATTTCATCGATTTTCTGTTTCTAGTTTAACTTCGGGTGTTCCCTATAATGTTTGGATGAGAATTACTAATGATAATGCTAACAAAAGAGGAATGTATGTTTATAGAGAGGGACAGGTTTTAATATCAAAAGTTGCATATGCAAGTAAAGTTGGAAATTGGAGTTGGGTTAAATTTGTAGATAATACTGGAGATAGTAATTTCTTAAAAGATGATTTTAATGGTTATATAATTCCAAAAGCTACAGGTAGTGGATTGGGAAGTGTTTATTTAGATAAAGTTATGATTACAAATGATTTGGATTGTAATCCCAATGTTGAAGAGTGTGGTGGTTCAGTACCTTCTGTTTGTACTGATAGTGATGGTGGATATACTTTTAATGTTTTTGGAACTGTTAATTATAATGGGAATTATTATTCAGATAGTTGTAATGGGAATTATCTTACAGAACGAGTATGTTCTGGAGGAGTATCTTCTTCATTCGTATATGATTGTACTTCCGTAGGAAAGATTTGTTCTGATGGGGCTTGTGTTGAAACACAACAAAATATAACTTGTACTGATAGTGATGGTGAAGATCTTTTTACAAAAGGAATATCTACAGGATGGTATAATTCTCCATTAAATGATTCTGATGAGTTTGTTACTTATGAAGATAGTTGTTATGATATTACTAAAGGTGTTGCTTATGTTGGTGGGTATGTTCGAGAATGGTCTTGTACCACTTTGGGTTCTACTTCTGATGGCCATAGTCCCTATTTAGTACCAGGTGATTATCCTTGTCCAAATGGTTGTGTTGACGGGGCTTGTGTTAAAGTTCCTATAATAAATGAAACAACAAATGCAACATGTACTGATAGCGATGGGGGATTAGACTATTATACTAAAGGCAAAGCATACTCATCTATACAGGGATTTACACAATATGATGAATGTGATGGTAATTATGTAATAGAAAATTTTTGTGAAGGAGAAGTGAGTTTTGAAGAATTACCTCGGGAAGAGGGAAGTAATTCTTTTCTTGTAACAACAACAAGATATCTTTGTCCAAATGGATGTGTTAATGGGGCTTGTATTTCTGGAAATTCTTCTGGTCCGTCTTGTCAATCTTTGATTGATAATGTGAAAAATCCTGAGAGTTTTAGTGAGGGAGATTCAGAGTATACTTTGTCGAGGAGTGATAATTATCAAGGAAATTATTGGATAGATGGAAGTTCTGAGAGTTTCAATGAATATTCTGCTTCTTGGAGTATGAACTATCAAAGAGGAGATGATTATGAGTATGGATATATGAGTAAGAATGTTATGGTATTTGATGATTCTAATTTTGATGCTATAAAGATATTAGAGCAACAGGTTGAGTATAATGTTTGTCAGGTTCATGGATATGGTTCGGATAAGGGAGAATATAGTGTTTATGTTTGTAATTGGGATATATATAATCGTGGTGTTGATGTAAGTTCTTATGATTATAGAAGTGTTGAGGTATTATGGGCTAATGATAATATCTTGGCAAGAATGAGTTTAGGAATGGGTAAGTGGTTAAGTGATGAAGAGGTAAACAAAATTGTTGAAAGACAAACTAATCAGTTTTTGAATGCATTACAAGATAATAGAGGAAATTATATTGGATGGGAAAATTTTGATGTGGGATATCCTTTTAATACGCAAGTGTTTAATTCTTTGGATAGTTGTCCAAGTCAGGTTTCTTTAGATACTTGTAGTCCTAATTGGAATTGTATATTGGAGCCTATTGTTTGTCCGGAGTATGGGGAACAAAGGCAAACTTGTAAAGATTATCAATGTGATAGTAAAGATATTGTAAATACAGTTTTTTGTAATCCAGGAATTTGCTCTGGATGTATAGTTCCTAAGTGGTTTGAGCCGGTTAGTTCATTAGGGAATAATAAATGTATTCCATATGGATTTAGATTTGAAAACCAAATTGGATGGAATTATGGTGGAATCTATGAGGATAGTGAGGCGGATAAATTAAGCATTGCGCAAGCAAATAGTGATGGAGAGATTAATTTAACTATTTCTTCTAATGGTGTTGCTAGTTTATTTGTTGTAGAGTGGGGTCAGAATTATGTTTTCTCAAAAGGAGATACTGTTGAGATTGATGTTACTAATTGGGATGAGGAACTTGCAAGGGTTAGTATGTATATTAATGAAGTCTTTTATGATTTAGATAATTACGAAAATAGTTATATAGATATTACATTTAATGTCTTAAGGTATGAAAAAGAAATTAGTACAATAGTTTCTTATTGTGATTTTGATGGGCGAGTTAAACCTCAAAAGTCAAAAGATCCAAATAGTGGAGACTGGGCAACTTGTCAAAATAATTATGAATGTGAAAGTAATGTCTGTTCTAATGCACAGTGTTACGAAGTTTTAGATATAATAGAAAATGCAAATGCTGTTAAGAAATTCTTTTTTAAATTGATATGTAAAATTGCCAATCCTATTAGTGATTCGGAGTATAGTTCTTGTTTAGTTAATTTTCTTGGATAAGTAAATTTTTATACTCTTTAATTCTTTTTTTAATATGAAAACAAATGCAAAACCTGGAGATTTAGTTGAGGTTCATCTTACTAAACTAATTTATGAGGGAACTCTTTTAGAGAGTCCGGAGAGTGAGAGAGGAATTGTTCTTTTGAAATTAGGAAATGGATATAATTTAGGATTTTCAAAAAAAGAGATTTTAGAAATAAAGGTTTTGAAGAAAGGAAAAGAGGTTGAAGAGATAATAGAGATAAAAAAGCAGAGCAATAAACCTAATATTGCTATGATAATTACTGGAGGAACAATTGCCGCAAGATTAAATCCTAAAAAAGGCGGAGTTGATTGGCTCACGAGTCCGGAGAGTTTGTTTAAATTTTATCCGGAGCTTTTTGAAAAAGTGAATGTTTTGAAAGTTGAGGTTCCTTTTATGAAAGCCTCGGAAGATATGGATTATAAAGACTGGCAGAAGTTGGCGAAAGTTTGTGTGAAATTATTAAACGATTCTAACATACAAGGAGTGATTATAACCCATGGTACTGATTTTTTACATTATACAGCCTCAGCACTGAGTTTTTTTCTTAAGAATTTGAATAAGCCTGTTGTTCTTACATATAGCCAGAGAAGCGTAGATAGGGCCTCTAGCGATGCAAATTTAAATTTACAGTGTTCTGCTCTTGCTGCGGTTTCAGATATTGCAGAGGTTATGCTTGTTGGACATGCCAATAGTGATGATGATTTTTGTTATGCAATGCCTGGAACAAAAGTTAGAAAACTTCATAGTTCAAAAAGAAACGCGTTTAAAGTTGTAAATGCCAAGCCATTTGCAAAAATTGATTATGATAATGTGATTAAAATAAGTAATTATAATTTAAGAGATAAGAAAAAGAAGGTTAAATCTGATGTTGAATTTGAGGAAAAAGTTGCGTTAGTTAAAGTTTATCCTGGGCAAAATGCAGATATTTTAGATTTTTATTTAAAAAATAAGTATAAAGGCGTTGTTTTAGAATTAAGCGGTTTGGGACACGTTCCTACTTCCCGTTCTAGAAATAATTGGATTAAAAAATTAAAAGAGGTTATTGATAAGGGTTTAATTGTTTGTGGAACAACTCAGTGTATTTTCGGAAGGACAGATCCATTAGTTTATAGTAATGGAAGAGAGATTTTAGATACCGGAGTAATTTATTTAGAAGATATGTTAAGTGAGACTGCTTTGATAAAATTGAGTTATGTTCTTGGGCATAAAAACTGGAATGTTAGAGAAAAAATGTTAGAAAATATTTCTGGAGAGTTTAGAGATAGATTAGAAGAATAATTATTTTTTTCTTTTTAACAATAATTTTTTAATTTCCATTATCTCTTTTTCTGCTTTTCTATTTACTGCATAATCATACTGAGCTTTTAATCTGTCTTTTTGTGACTCTCTATTTTGAGACATTAAAATTACTGGAGCTTGTATTGCTGCAAGACAAGATAAAGCTAGGTTTAATAAAATGAATGGGTAAGGATCTACAAGATTTCCTTGAAGATATCTCAAAAGAAACAGCCCATTGGTTGCCATCCAGATTCCTAAAAAAACAAAAAACAAAAATATAAATGTCCAGGAACCAGCCCATTTAGTTATAACATCTGCCGCTCTTTGTCCGAAGGTTCTTGGAAGTTTAAATGTAGGGTGGATTACTTTTAGAAATTCTGGAGTGTTATATTTTGGCTTTTCCCCTTTTTTCTTCATAATTATATTTATTAAAAGATAGTTATAAACTTTTTTGTGTTTAGTATTAAATAGTTATAACTATTAAGGAGTTACAATAGAAAGGTTTTTAAGTTTTGGAAATTTATTTGTTTAATGAAAACTCCCACCATTAAAAAAATTGATAAAATTTTGGGTATTATTAATACTCATCCTGAATTTAGTCAGTGTTTTTTAAGAGAAAGAAAACAAGCAATTTTAGTTGATTCTAGGGTGCATTCAGTAAATATAGAGGGTATTGATAAAGAAGAGGCTTATGTTAATATTAAAAATGCAGAGGAATATTTTTGTAAATATGGTTTAAATGATGGAACGATTCGTAGTTTAGGAAAAATTGTTGAACCAAAAAAATGCGTTTATGGCTATAGGTCAAGTAGAATAGATCCAGATCTTTCTGGACAAATTGTTGATTCTGAGTTTCCAAGCGATTTTAGAGTTTATCCTCCTAAAGCTGTTGAAGTTCCTTCTTTGATAGGCAATTTGATTTTTTACTTAGATAATACTGAAGATAATGATGTTTTAAGGGCGAGTCAGGCACATTTAGAATTTTCTAGAATTCATCCTTATCCTGAGGGAAATGGGCGGGTTGCAAGATTGTTGCAAAATTTTTGTCTTTCTGAGAGGGGATATCCTGCAGCAATTATCGAAAAAGATGATCGTGGATTATATCGGGTTTTGATTCAAAATGCTTTAGAAGAAAGAATGTTAGGTCATTCTAATTTTTTTTGTAGGGGTAAACACGAGGCAGTTTTTAGTGAGTTTATTGCTTCAAAAGTTTTATCTTCTGTAAAAAATCTTGAAAAAGATTTAAGTGAGAATCGGGCTTATAAAGTTCATATTTCTGATTTTTCTGATTTTGGATTTACTCACAGTATTGCAAAGAGGATTAGAGGTATTAGTAGAAGTTCAAAAAGTAAGGGTGTGAGGGTTAATTTGAATAAAAAAAGTAATGGGGAGAAAGGAGTTGATTTAATGGTTATTGGAGATTTAAGTAGAAATGATATAACTAAGCTTTTGGAGGATATTCACAAAAAAAATAGATTTCATTATAGGGTTCAAATTTTGGGTTGTTAATTTTTTTAATCATTAAATTTAATAAACTCTCTTTCTTTGTTTAAATCATGACTAAAGAAACTGAGAATTATTATTCGAAGATTGGATTTAAATCTGGATTGGAAATTCATCAGCAGTTAGATACAAGGAAATTATTTTGTCATTGTCCATCTTTGTTAAGAAAAGATGAACCTGATTATGAAATAAAAAGAAAGTTGCATGCAGTTGCTGGAGAATCTGGAAAGATTGATGTTGCTGCAGCGCATCAAGCTAAATTAAATAAAGAATTTGTTTATCAAGGATATGATTCTACTTGTTTAATTGAATTGGATGAAGAACCTCCGCATGAAATTAATCAAGATGCTTTGAAAATTGCTATTCAGATTGCTTTACTTCTAAATTGTAAAATTCAGACTCTAACTCAGATTATGAGAAAGACTGTTATTGATGGTTCAAATACTTCTGGATTTCAGAGAACAGTATTTATTGCGAGAGATGGATATGTTGAAACAAAAGAAGGCAGGGTTGGAATTGCAGGAATGTTTTTAGAAGAAGATGCTGCGAGAAAAGTTAAGACAGAGGGGAATAAAGTTTATTGGAGATTAGATAGATTAGGAATTCCTTTGGTTGAAATTGCTACTGCTCCAGATATTAAAAATGCAGAACATGCTAAAGAAACTGCTTTAAAGATTGGAGAGATTTTAAGGAGTTGCAAAGTTAAAAGAGGAATTGGGACAATCAGGCAGGATGTTAATATGTCTATTAAAGGTGGAGAGAGAATTGAGATTAAGGGTTTTCAGGATATTAAAAATATTGAGAAAACAATTGAAATTGAAACTGAAAGGCAGATAGAACTAGTTAGTGAAAATAAAAGTGTTTCTGAAGTTAGAAATGCTTTGCCTGATGGAAGTACAGAATTTTTAAGGCCAATGCCCGGGGCTGCAAGGATGTATCCTGAAACTGATTTGCCTTTACTTAAAATTTCTAAGAGTTTTATTGATGAAGCTAAGAAAACTCTTCCAAAACTTAGGGAAGAGGTTGAGAAAGATTTGAAAAAGCAAGGATTAAATGAGGAGATGATAAGGGGAATTCTAAAAGAAGGGAAGTTAGAGGAGTTTAAGCATTTAGTTAAGGTTTATGAAAATCCAAATTTTGTGGCTCGTTCTTTAGTTGTTTTTCCTAGGGATATTGCTGGAAGAGAAAAAATTTCATTTGAAGAGGTTAGTGAGAAATTAGAAGATGTTATGAGTTCTATTTTGAATTCAGTTAAAAAAGAAAATATTTCTGAAAGAGAAGTTAAAGAGGTAATGGAGAGAATTGTTTCAGGAGAGGATTTTGAGAGTGCAATAAAGAAAGAAAAAATGGATATGTCTGAAGTTGAAGAAAAAATTAGAAATATAATAAAAGAGAAACCTGGACTTTCTGAAAAGGCTTACATGGGTTTAATTATGAAAGAATTTAAGGGAAAAGTTGATGGAAGAGATGTAATTGAATTAATTGGAAGGTATGTTAAATAAGATATAAATTTTTAAAAAGAGTTTAGTTTTATTTATATTTATTGTTATATTAATTGATGGTAGAAAAATTTTTAAGGAAAGAAGAGCAAAATATGAGCAAGTTAGAAGATTATTAGTTGATATTGTTGGAAGTAGAAGAGTTTCTGTTCCGGATACTGGATGTAGTAGGAATATAACTATTCATAATTATCATTGATTTGGGAACCCTGTTGAGATAAATCCCTTTTCTGGGAGAATAAATGTTCATGAGGTATCTGAATTACCCTTAGCAACCCAAGTTGCCAGAAAATATGAGCATTTAACGGGTGTGGAAGCTACAATTGAAACAGATTTTGATATTAAACAAAAAGCAATGCTTTATGAGTATATTTCTAAATAGAAAAATTTATATAGTTATATAAGTCTATATAACCATGGAAATGAAGAAAATATTGCATTATCCTCGATTAGATAGTGTTTTGATGGTTGAGAAATTAATTTATAAAACTAGTGGAGAATTTAAGAAAAAACAACTTTGGGAAAAACTTCCGAAGAAAATGATGTATCAAACTTATTCTGTTATAATTGATTATCTTCTTTACTCGGGAAAGATTGCTGTTGATGTTGAAGGGAAGATTGGATGGATTTGGGATCCAGAAGGTGTAGATAGATATCTTAAGAGAAAAGATTTAAGGTGGAAAGGAAAGTGAATAGTCAGATTATTCTGGGAGATTCTAAACTTAAAAAAGAGTTTGATAAAATTGATGATAAAGATTTGAAAAGACAATTAGAAAGGGCTTTTGAAAATTTGGAGGAAAATGCTTTTTGTGGGGTTCAGATTCCTAAGAAGTTGATTCCTAAGGAATATATTAAAAGGTTTGGTAAACTTGCAAATTTATGGAAATATAATCTTCCCGGGGCATGGAGATTAATTTATACTATTAAAGATAGTAAAGTTGCAGTTCTTTCAGTTGTATTAGATTGGTTAGATCATAAAACTTACGAGAGAAGATTTGGGTATTAAAATAAAAGAATTTAAATATCGGAGTTTTCTTCTGTAAATATGGAACAAATTGATTTAGTAAAATTGAATAAAAACCGAGATTATATTGGAGATGTTTTAGAAGGCAAGAAGAAAAGTGTAGAGGTTGTTGGGTGGGTGCATAAAACTCGTGCTTTAGGAAAGATAAGATTTCTTTTATTGAAAGATATTTCTGGATTAATTCAAATTACTGGAGTTAAAGATAAGATAGAAGAGAATCTTTTTTCTTTGATGAGTTCAATTTCTAATGAGAGTGTAATTTATGTTAAAGGAAATGTTGTTGATTCTAAACAGGCTCCTGGAGGAAAGGAGATTATCCCGGAAGAGATTGTTGAATTAGCACATGCAGATGAATTGCCCATCGATGTTTCTGATTTTTCTAAGACAGAGCTTCCAAAAAGATTAGATTACAGATTTTTAGATTTGCATAGAGAGAGAGTGCAGGCAATATTTAAGATTGAGTCAACAATAATGCAGGCATTTAGAGAGTTTATGATAAAAGAGGGTGCTTATGAGTTTGTTTTTCCTTCAATTATTAATTCTTCAAGTGAGGGAGGAACTGAATTGTTCAAGGCAGATTATTTTGGAAAGAAGGTGTTTTTAAGTCAGAGTTGTCAGTTGTATAAACAAATGCTCGCTTGTTCTATGGAGAAAGTATTCACAATATTTACTGTTTGGAGAGCTGAGAAACATAATACTGTTAGACATTTGAATGAGGCAAGACAGTTAGATTTTGAGATGGCGTTTGCAGATGAGTTTGTTGTTATGGATGTGCTTGCTAGAGTTGTTAAATTTATTGTTGAAAAAGTTTCTCAGATTAATAAAAAAGAACTGGAACTTTTAGATATTAAATTAAAAGTTCCTTCTGTTAAATATTTTACATTTAAAGAAATTTCAGATATAATGAAAAAACATAAAATTCATATGGGAAAAGATGATTTAAGTACAGAGGCAGAAAAAAAACTTGGAGAGCTTTTTCCAGAGACAATTGTTTTTGTACACGACTGGCCAATTTCTGGAAAGCCATTTTATATTATGCCTAAAGGAAAAGATTCTTCTGCTGGATTTGATGCAATCTATAAAGGAATGGAAATTTCTTCTGGAGGGCAGAGAGTTCATATTCCAGAATTGTTAGAGAGCCGATTGAAAATTAAAGGATTAAATCTTAAAGACTTTAAATCTTATATTGATTCTTTTAGATACGGGGCTCCTCCTCATTCGGGATGGGGAATTGGTTTAGAAAGACTTACCATGTTAATCTTAGGAGTTCCAAATATAAGAGAGGTCACTTTGTTTCCTCGAGATAGAGAGAGACTTTCTCCCTAGTCTTTTAAATCTTTTTGTCAATTTGTAGTTATTTTTCGGTGTATAGAAATCTTTAAAAATACCCAGATTAAGTAGAAATATCCTTATGGAGATTAAAAAAATGGCTGAAAATGAAGAACTTGATGAATTCGAAGAAGACGGTGACGATGTCGATATAGAGTTAGACGAAGAAGATTAACTCTATAAAATATTCTTTTTCTTTTTTTGTTTTTTTTAAATAATTTTATAAATCATACTTCCCTTTATTTTTCATGGCAAACTTATTATTTCATAAAGTTTCTGATAAAGAGAGAAAAGATATTGAGAGACAGGCAAAGCAGATAATGGATTCTTTTTCTAAGAAATTAGATAAAATTCCAACTAAGTTAAAGGAGGCTCTGATTGAAAGAGATAAAGGAGAGAGAGCTGAGGGAGAGGGAAAAGGGTGTGGAATTGATAGAGAGATTATGTTTTCAAATGCTCCTAAAAAATCTGGAGATTTTATTGTTGCTGAGAGGGGGGGTTGGAAATGAAATATATAATTGCATCAGGTCCGGTAATAATAGAGAGGGGGAAATTATTAGTAAATAAAGATAATAAAGATGATTTTTACAAACTTCCTGGAGGAACATTAGAAGATTATGATAAAAGTTTGGAAGAAACTTGTATAAGAGAGACAAGGGAAGAAAATAACGGATTGATTAAAATAATAAAACCATTAAGTCCGATGATGCTTAGAAAAAATCCTCAAACGGGTGAATCTATGTTAATTCTTTTAATCCATTATGAAGCTAAGTTATTAAATAAGAAAGATTTGAAACCAATGCTTCCAATTAAGGAAGTTGCCTGGCTGAATATTAAAGATATAAAATCAGGCAAATATAAAGTTGCCCCAAATATAAAATTTTTAATTGAAAAGGGTGATATAAAATGAAAACTCTTTCTAATTTAAAACAGAAACTTGGAATTATTAAAAAGGAGAATAAAAAAATAAACGCATTACTTCAAATCAGAGATGAAAAAGAATTAATTAATGAATCTGAGTTAATTGATGAACGAATAAGAAAAGGGGAGGGGGGTAGACTTGCTGGAAAGATAATTGCGGTTAAGGCT
>Ga0222697_1001066_pt1 | contig 10846 bp, 15 predicted proteins | sample AntAcemetage1402_FD_179835 | JGI IMG/M metagenome (GOLD analysis project Ga0222697, IMG submission 179835) | Saline water microbial communities from Ace Lake, Antarctica - #1402 | ecosystem: Environmental > Aquatic > Non-marine Saline and Alkaline > Saline | place: Antarctica: Ace Lake... | reverse complement strand
GACTTACGCCCAAACATAAAAGACACAGAATTTAATATAAATGATGAAGACCTAAAGAATGGATATATCGGATATGCCAGCTGGGATTCAAAAATATCAATACCCCTTAGAAGCTAAACAATAATACTATGGCAAACACAATTAAAACAACCAAAAAGAGACTCCAAAGACTATTTTACATATTACACCCTTGGCTAAAACAAACAAAGAAAATATCTAACTATAGTAAGATATGCAATATGGATTATAATAAGATAAATAACGCTAAAAACTAACTCACACAATAGCCCACAATCAATTTAAATAAATAAGTAATACTATGACACTAAAAGAACAAGCATTTATAACTGAAACAGCTAAAACTCTAAACCCTACTAAAGCAGTAGAGAAAGTTTATAATATAGGAAGTCAAGGAGGAAGCAAGACTAAAGCACAAGCTAAATCAGTAGCAACAACAATAGCACATAAAAATATGACAAAGGTTGACATCAAAGAAGCAATGAAACCTATAGTAGAACAACTAGAGTTAGCTAGACAAAGAGCAATAGATAAATTAGAGCATACAGAATCAGATGCTAAGTATAGAGATTTAAACGATGGTATAGATAAACTAACTAAAAACATACAACTATTATCAGGTAAACCAACAGATAGACAAGATAACATTTTAAACGATGACCAAATTAAAACTATCATTGACCGAGCAACTAAAACTAGTCCAGAACAGAGCAAATAACCACCTTATAGACTTTAGTATAGCTACTAATCCCAAATATAAACCCAATTGGCATCATGAAGAGATAGCTAACGAGTTAGAACGCATAGAATCAGGGCAATTCATTAAAGACGGCAAGAAAATACTCATGGTATTCATGCCACCAAGACACGGCAAGAGTGAAGAGTGCACTATCAACTTCCCAGCTTGGTATCTAGGACGCAACCCAGATAAGGAGATTATAACAGCATCATATAGCTCAGACCTAGCAGTTAAGTTTGGAGGCAAGACTAGAGACCTAGTTAATGGCAGAACATATAAGAACATATTTCCTAATGTAACACTAAAGAAGGGAGAAGAAGGCAAGGCTGAATGGATGACTAACTCCAATGGAAGTTATGTATCTGTAGGAGTGGGGGGGGCTACCACAGGGAAGGGGGCTAATGTATTCCTTATAGATGACCCTATAAAAAATGCAGAGGAATCTGAGAGTGAAGTATTCAGAGAGAAGGTATGGGACTGGTTTCTATCAGTTGTATGGACTCGTTTAGAGCCTAATGGAGTGGTTATTATCATTCTAACCCGATGGCACTTAGATGACTTGGCGGGGCGTATACTCAAGAATGATGACTTTAAGAGCATATGTAAGATTATTTCTTATCCAGCTATAGCAGAGATTAACGAAAAGCATAGGGTGGTGGGGGAGGCACTATGGGACTGGAGGTATAGTGTAGAAGAGTTGGAGAGAAATAAAATTTTATTGGGTTCTAAGAACTTTGCTGCTTTATATCAACAACACCCAATTGCTGCGGAGAATCAAGAGTTTAAGCCACATTGGTTTAAGGAGAGTACCGAGATTAAAGGGCAGACACGGAGGTTTTTGACAGTAGATACTGCTATTTCAAAGAAAGCTTCAGCGGATTATACGGGTATATGTGATAATACGGTAGATACTTCTAATTACTGGCATTTGAAAGCTTGGAGGACAAGGGTAGACCCATTAGAACTGATAGACCTATTATTCACGCTACATCTCAAGAATAGGTATGAGAAGATAGGGATTGAAAAAACTATCTATTTGGACGCTATTAAGCCATTTTTAGACGAAGAACAACGGAAGAGAAACTCATTTCTACCAATTGTAGAGCTAAAACACAACCAAGTGAACAAAGAGATACGGATTAGGGGTTTAATCCCCCGCTATGAGTCAGGTTCTGTCTTTCACTTAAAAGGAGAATGTGCTGACTTAGAAGAAGAGTTAATGTCGTTCCCACAGGCTGTAAAAGACGATGTAAGCGATGCTACGGCATATCAGGTACAAATAGCCAGAAAGCCCTATGAACCGATTATAAGACGAATTTTCGGCTCATCAGAGGTTAAAAACCCAGCTCGATAAAGCGTAAAAACACGAGGGCTAAGATAAGCCATCTGGTATATTAAAATACAATCCTCGGTAAAAAGAGTACCGACACCACTTTAAGTCAATTATAGAACCATCGTAAAATAGCGTTTTTAGAAAAATATGAAAAAAAATATGAAAAAAATAAAAACAGGAACACCTGCAGGATATAAAGCAGGACTAAGTGGACGAAAGACCAGAAGCCAAGGACAAGGAAGAGGTCTTGGTAGAGGAAAAGGCAGTGGTCCAATAAACAGGCGTAAAAAATGAAATTATACAAATTAAAGGTCAAAATAGGTAAAAAAATGAATGGAAAGGTGTTTAACTTTACTTCAGACGACCCTGTTGAAGACCTTTTGAGCATAAACATAGATAAATTGGTAGAACCAGCGACTATAACTCTTGAAAAAGACGGGTTAAAAGCTACCAGACAATTACAATCTTTCAAAGCAAGAATGTGTTTTAATAATAAACTCCACGCATTTTATTTAATTAAAAATATGCACTGGATACTCAAATAATGGAAAAAACAACAGAAACAGTATACGAATATATCCTACGAGAAGAACAAGAGTTCAAGACGGGAATGGGAGTTCCTGTTGTAGACGGGTGGGATTTCAAGATGCACGAGCATATCCGCCTAACAACCCTTTACAAGTATGGGCAATTGTCCACTGGCAAAACCGACGACAAACCAGTAGAAAATATAATCCTCCCAATTCTAAATGTCGCTTATAGATTAGAAGATATTGATGTAAAAGACATTAAAATCTATGTAGATGACAAAAATCTCTTTCATAAGTCCTTTGTTCTTAAGAAATTTCACGCAAGATGGGCAAGAAAGTTTGAAATTGATACATTTTTAGACAGATTAAAGACAAGTTGGATTGATTTCGGACTAGCTCTTGTAAAAAACAAGGGAAAAAGCCCAGAAACAGTTCCTTTGCAGAGATTAGCTTTCTGCGACCAGACAGATATCTTATCAGGTCCAATTTGTGAAAAGCATATGTTCTCCCCAGACCAACTACAAGAAATGGCAGGACGATGGGATAAAGACAAGATTGAAGAAGCTATCATAATGGCAAGAGCTGAAAAAGAGAACTCACAAGTAACTAACCAACCACAAAAAACCCCAGGCAAGTATATTCCTGTTTATGAACTTCACGGAACATTACGAGAAGATTGGCTAAGAGATGATGGCGACCCAGAAAAATATGTCAAACAAATCCAAATAGTTACCTATTACGAGTCAGACGATAAACGAAAGAACGGAATTACCCTATTCAAAGGTCCAGAGTCAAAACCAGTATATGACGCTTCCAAGAGAGATGAAATTCACGGTAGAAACTGTGGATACGGGGGGGGAGAAGAACTCTTTGAACCTCAAGTATGGCATACATACTCACTAATCCAACTCAAAGAAATGCTTGATGTAGCTTCTCTTATGATTGTTAAGACAACTGACGCTGGATTAGCCAAACGACAAAAGATTACAGACCTTGAAAAAGGCGAAATGTTAGAAATCGCAAGTGGTGAAGATGCTTCACAACTTCGATTTGACCCAATTAACTGGGCAGCTTTCAAGGATTGGCAGAACGATAGGAAACTCTCGGCTCAAACACAAGGTTCAGCCAACGACCCACAACTCGGAGTAGAACCAAAATCAGGAACAGCTATGGGACTCCAAAGAACGACTATCGCACAAGGACAAGGTATTCACGAATATCGCAAAGGTATTATGTCCACTTTTATAGTCCGTCTTTATAAGAACTGGTTCTTAAAATACTTAATTGACGAAATTAACAAGGGAGATGAGTGGATGGAAGAACTCAGCCTCAAAGAACTTCAATGGATAGCCAAGAGAGTTTCTGACAATCGTGCTGAAAAGAAAAAGATAAGTTTAATTTTAAGTGGAAAATCTACTAACCAAATAGAAATAGACACTTACAAAGAACAAATCAAAGAACAGATACTAGGAGAAAAAGAACAATTCTTAACAGTAATGAAAGACGAGTTCAAAGATGTTCCTATTGATATCAAAGTCAATGTAGGGGATAAGCAAAAAAACCTACAAGGAGAAGCTGGAACAATTATGGACTTTATAAAAGCAATTATTTCAACAGGTGGAGCTATGCTTCAATATGATGGGATGGACGACCTTCTAAACCAAGTAATTGAATATATGGGGTTAAATCCAGTAGATTTTTCTAGTATGGGTCAACAACAAAATCAATTAACGCCTCAACAGGCACAACCACGGGCAGCTCAAACTGCCCCAGTGGCACAATAATATGATATTAGAACAATTATTCAACGATAGAGAAAAAGAAGAAATTAATAGATTTGTAAATAACCCAACAATGTTAGAAGCTGTTAAAAAGGTTATTTTATCAGCTGTCTATTTTGATGGAACAATTCGCAAAGAGGGTATCCCAGATACAGCAGAAAACTTTGCTTTAGGATTAGCAGTTGTCGCTACTAATGATATGAAAGTTACTGACGCTAAATTAGGAAAAGAATTAAAGACAGCATTAGCAGCAGTTCAGATTTTAGAAAAGGGGTTTTTAAAACTTCAAAGATTTAATGAAAAGAAACCTAAAGAAAAAGTAGAACCTCATAATCAAGCTAGATAAAAAGGTCGAATAAATAAATTAAAAGAAAAAAATATATATGAATGAAAATTCAAAATTATTACCAGCAATACTTATAGTCGGTATATTTGTTATAGCAATCTCAATGCCAGTATTTTTTATTGCTAAGGAAATATATCAAAATCAACCATTAGGTAGTGTTGAGGTAACCAATGAATATCAAGCAACCAGCACAGCTCTTATGACTGGGACATTAATTAAAGCAACTGAATATAATCATCTTGTAAAAGCATCTACATACGGTTCAGCTACACTAGGTTCAATCGTAATTGCTTCAACAACAGCACACGCAATGAATATCTATAATGCTACATCAACAGATGCAATAGTTAATGGTGATGGCACTTTCATAACTAGATTATCTTCTTCAACACCAAGAGGAACATATACATACGATATTGAAATGAACGCAGGAATAGTTGTCCAATTACAAGCTGGTTATGCAGGAGATTATGTTGTTACATATAGGTAAATAAATTAATATAAAAAAATGATTAATCCATTAAAAAAATTAAAAGATAAAATTCAGGAAAAAGCAGAAGCTAAGGCAGACAAAGTTATTGCTAAAGTTTCTATAAAATCAAAGGTCGCAATTAAAAAAATTAAGAAAGTTAAGAAAAATGACAAAAAAAATAAATAATGGGGTATTCTACGTAGCAATCTCATTAGTTGCAATATTAGCAGTTGGCACAGTCGCATTGGCTTACGCCATAACAAGCAATATCAATGTAGAAGGTGATTACAACAACTACGAAGCAACTCAAGAGTCTGCAGAAGTTAATCTTGGAGCATTTCCAGGACCAGATGTTTACAGTGATGTAAATGTTCATGGTAAATTAGTTGATGGTGGTAAGATTCAGAACGCTAGTACAACCCTAACAACTAATATCACTTTAACAGCAGCACAAGTTTGTGAAGGTTCAATTATCACAGTTAACAGTGCAGCTACAACAGCAACAGTATCAGCTGCAGCTTTAACAGTTACTCTACCAGCAACTTCAACTTTATGGACAACATGTCTTAAAGAAGAAGGAGCTCACGTATCGTTTTTCTTTGCTAATCTATCTCCAACAGCAGCTTCCACAACTGTTATAACAGCAGGAACTGGTATGGACTTATTAGAGCCAGACGACGGAGATGCATTTGATGTAGCAATAGCAGGTGGAGCAAGAGCAAAGATTGATATTTATAGACAAACAGCATTTGAGTCTAACTTAGATGCTTATGTTACAGTTATAGACTTTAGTGCAGCCGATTAATTAATTAAATTGGCGGAGAATAAACGCCTAAAACAAATCTATGGAAATACAAAAAGGGGTGGACACCTCAAGTCCAAAGGTTGATGGCAACAAGTTTCCAAAGTTGGCTAAGGCAACAGAACTTGCGAACAACTACAAAATTCGTGCCGAAAAAGCTGAAGCTGAGAATAAGAAAATTAAAGCTAAAGCACCTGAAGTTAAACCTTCTAAAAAGTCAAGTAAGAAAACAAAAGGTTTTGACTATGGTCAGTTGGCTTACCTCGAAAGCAAAGGGGTTACCAACGAGAAAGACCAAGAGTATCTACTTGCAGAAGTAGAGAATACAGGTAAGGAATTAAAAGATGTTCTTGAATTCAAATATGTTAAAGAAGAGTTAGCAGGATTTAAGGACGATAGAGCATCAACTGACGCTATTCCAGATGGGACTAAGCGTTCAACACAAACTTCTCGTGATAAAGTTGATTATTGGATAGCTAAGGACGAAATGCCTCCAGCTGACCAACAACAACTTAGACGAGATTATGTAAACGCTAAAATCAAAAAAGCAGAAGATAGCTCTAAATTTACTGATAGACCTGTTGTTCAATAGAAGGTCGATGGTCAAAATCGTAGACTAATCAAATTAGATTTGTAAGTCTTTAAGATGAACAATTCTAATCACCAACACAGTTGCATCAACATGGTTATATCCTGAAGAGTGGACAACCAAACTTCAGGAACGATTAGACTATCCAACAAACTGGAAGGATGTTTGTCGAGTTGAATACACAAACTCAAAGGTTTTAATTAATCCTTATATGTCAACTATCCCTTCCTTACAATCTCATACTCGTGGGACTGCCTATACTCATCAAACGTTAGTAATAACGACTGATAATATTACAATCGACCAATCAGCAAACTTACCTATGTTTGTTGACCGAGCTGATGAAGCTCAGACTCCATATTCAAAGCAAATGGAGATGGCTGATTTACAAGGCACTCTTATCAACGAGGCTTATGAGAGTTATATGTTAGCAGCTCACGCTTCTTTCACTAACTTCACAAATGCTTCAATCGGTGGAGGAGCAGGAACTATTACAGTTTCCGCTTCAAACATTGATGACATTATTCGTGGAATTAAGAGAGAAATCGGAGAAGCTAATGGACAAGCATTGATGGATAGGAATGGAGCTTTCATTGTCTGGCGTTATGCCGATATGGAATTGCTAGAGCAGTTCTGTCAGGCTAGAATATCATTGGCCTGAATAAATCCTTTTTAATTGACTTGGAAGCCCGAATACAACGGGCGACAGGGGGCAAGCAAGCGAAAGCTGTGCAGCCTGAACGACTGAACAAAGGGACTTTGAAAATTATTTTCAAAGATGCGACAGTCTGAACATCTACTATAATTGTACATTGAAAATTTAATTAAGATATTGACTAGATAAGTTTAGTTATGCTATGATTAGTATATGAATAAACAACAAAAAATTAAAGCATATAATCGTGAATGGAAACGAAAAAAGTATGCTGAAAATCCAAAAAAAGCGATAGCACAATCAAAAAAAGCTTATGAGAAAATAAAAAAAGACCCAGAAAAATTAAAGGAATATAAAGAATACCATAAGGAATATAATAAGAAATATGGCAAAGAGTATAGAGCGACAGAAGAATATAAAGCTCGTAGGCGAAAAACAGCAAGAGAGTGGTATAGGAAGAATGCTAAACGAATATATCAACAACGAAGAAAAAGACCATACGAAAGACTTGCTTCAGTTATTAGGTCAAGAATATACGACACTTTAAAACACGGATATAAGTCAGCAAAGACAGAGGAGTTAATCGGAATTACGATTAAAGAATTAAAAGTATATATTGAAAAGCAATTCAATAGTGGTATGACTTGGGATAATTATGGATTTTATGGTTGGCACATTGACCACATAATTCCATTATCAAGTTTTGACTTAACAAAAGCAGAAGAACAGAAAAAAGCATTTCATTATACAAACTTACAACCACTCTGGGCTAAAGAAAATATGCACAAGGGTTCAAAAATCTTAATTAAGTTTAGAAGGTAGAGAGAGAAATCCGAAGCGGTTTCTCCCCTCATTATGAGGAGTAACAAATTTGAATGGTTTTAACTTAGCAGACAAAGCTTTGAAAGACGGTGTTCAGGGCGGTTACTACTTTATGGGAATGTATCATTATGTTTCCAATTCTCACACATCAGGACATTTGTTCGGAGGTGTAAGAAAACTATTCCACTTAGGTATCTTAAAAGCTACCAACGGTCAAGTAGTTATTGATAGTGAACCTGCCACAGCAGACGGTCCTTTATCAGGAACAGGTATTGTTTCTCGTATGGACTGGGCATACAAAGTATGGACTAATGTTTTGCCCGTGCTTTTTGATATAACTGTTAGTTAGACAATAAACTAACAATTATGTCAAGTAGGGAGGGGAAACTCTCCCTACAAATGCCGATTAAGTCCAATGGTTGGACGCCAGCCCTGTAAGCTGGAGGTAGGTGGTTCGATTCCATCGGTCGGCTCAAAAATAAATATTATGGGAACATATAACAAAATTGGAGAAGTTACTCTAACAACAAAACCACCACAAGAACCAGAAATGCCACCAGCAATCCCTAGACCAAAACCTAGCAAGGATATTAATTATGATGATTATAAGCCAGAAGTCAGTCAAACAACATCAGCAGCAAAGTCAGGAGAGGTAATCATAGAACCAACAAACCTGATTTTAATAGGCACTACCTGTTATAAGACAATTCTTTTCAGGACTGCTTGGTCTTTAATGGACACCCTCAAAAGATATCCTAATACAGAGATGGCTTTTCAAAGTGGAGTATTTGTTCACGAAAACGCCAATCAATTGGTAGAACTCGCTAAAAGCAAAGGAGCTTCTCATCTTTTACTAATAGAACACGACATAGTCTTCGAACCAGACACACTAGGACGGCTTCTAGCACACGATAAAGATGTAGTCGCTGCTCCATATTCAGGACGAAAACTTCCAAGAGAACCATTAGTTTATCAGCAAAATAATCCAGGAGAAGAACCATATATGATGAGCTATGATATGTTTCCAACAAAACTCTTCAAAGCTTATGGAGTTCCTACTGGTTGTACCCTTATAAAAATGAGCGTCTTTGACAAATTAACAAAACCCTATTTCTTCTTTGAGTATGATGAACAAGGGAAAATGTTAATGAGTCAAGATATATATTTTAGTAGAAAAATAAATAAAGCTAATATGGAGTGTTTCGTTGACCCTACAATCCAAGTAGTACATATCGGGAGTTACGACTATTAGTGGTATAATATAGGTATATGAAAAAAGGATTTAAACAAACAAAAGAGCATATAGCAAAAAGAGTTGCAAAGCAACTTGGACAAAAACGCACCAAAGAACAAAGAAAAAGAATGAGTTTAGCGGCAAAAAGATACTTTGAGAAACACGATAATCATTGGAAGGGCAAAAAAAGAGTTGACCAAGAATATCTTAAAAAGATAAGTGAAGCACATAAAGGACAACATAGTTCACCAGCAACAGAATTTAAAAAAGGGCGAATTAATCCAAATAAAGGGAAACCTAATCCATCACAAGGTGGAGAAAATCATTATAATTGGCAAGGTGGTATAACTTCTAAAAATAATACAATAAGACGTTCAATAGAATATAGACTATGGAGAGAAGCAGTATTTGCAAGAGATAATTTTACTTGTCAAGAATGTGGAATTAGGGGTGGTGATTTAGAAGCTCATCACATTAAGTCATTCGCTAGACACCCAGAACTACGAGTTGCTGTTGATAATGGATTAACTCTTTGTAAAAAATGTCATAATAAAACTAAAAAATATGGTTCTAAAATAAAATAAAATTATGAAACTATACGACCCAATAACAAAAGACAGCATAGTCCACGAAGTATTTCGTAACTGTGGAGCAAATGCTAATACATATACAATAAGAGATATAATCGCCAGAGTAAATTCGGCTCTGGACAGATTTTGTCATCTCGCCTTTCAAGTAGATGGGCGATGGAGTTTTGACGATATAAACGAGTCATCTGCTCCAATAGATACTCAAAACATTGTAAGTGGAACAAACGAATATAAGTTCTCTGACTTTACAGAAAAGATTATCAATCTAATCAAACTCACGGTTTTAGACGGAGATGCCGTTGAGCAGAGTTTAACTGTAGAGAGTATGGATAGTTTAAGCCAACCATTTACAGAATTATATGATAGTTCAAATACAGGAACACCAACTCATTATTTGAAGTATGGTGATTTTATTTATCTAAGACCCTATCCTGATTATAGCGAGGCTAATGGATTAAGAGCTTATTTTAATAGACCTGCTTCAAAGTTTGACTTTAATACTATTGCTATAAGTGGCGATGCCTTTACAGCAGTTGCCAATGGATTAAGTGTTAATGATACTGTTATGCTTGAAACAGACGGAGCATTACCAACAGGAATATCAGTAGATACAGTCTATTATGTAAAGACTATTGTATCAGCTGATGTTTTTAACATAGCAGCAACAAAGGGTGGAACAAAAATAACTACAACTAATTCTGCTTCAGGTATTCACTACTTCACAGAAACTTCTAAATCCCCTGGAATACCAGAAATATATCAACCATATCTCGCAAGGCACGCTTCTTTGCCGTATCTGATTGAAAAGAATTTGCCACAAACAGGAGCAATAGCTTCTCAAATACAACTAGATGAATTAGCTATTAAAGATTACTTCGCTAATAGAGATAAAGATGTAAGAAATATAATTAAACCAAAAATAACACCTTTTAGAT
>Ga0222697_1001065_pt1 | contig 10856 bp, 9 predicted proteins | sample AntAcemetage1402_FD_179835 | JGI IMG/M metagenome (GOLD analysis project Ga0222697, IMG submission 179835) | Saline water microbial communities from Ace Lake, Antarctica - #1402 | ecosystem: Environmental > Aquatic > Non-marine Saline and Alkaline > Saline | place: Antarctica: Ace Lake... | reverse complement strand
TTAGGTAATCCTGAATTGTTGAAATAAGGTCTTCATACTCTGCGTCAAAATGTTCAATCAGCCTATTTTTTACCTTGGTGTTGTAAAAATGTAATTGTTCTTGACTAAGAATATTTTCTAATTCATCTTCCTTAATCTCAGAATTTTCATGATCTTCTAGATTTTTATAATGCTTATCTTCGATTAAATGTTTTATATCTCTACTATTAGCATCTATATAAAACAAATCTCCAAATTCAACATTAAACTTTAAAACATATTTGATATCATCAATAAAGTAACTTAATAATCTTCTTTCTGCAAATAGGTGTTTTGGTTCTATTGGCACAGAACGTTTTGTTTTAGCACCTATATTATGAATGTTTTTCTTTGTATATTGATAGAAATCTTGTCTCACAGATTCGAGAGAAATGCCAATATCAGTTGATAAACGTTTAATATAGCTTTCTATAATAGTGTTTGATGTGTTCTTAATAAGATCAAAAATTATTTTTTTAAAATGTTCAATATCAAGCATTTTAGTAAAATCAATATTCATATTGCTTTTCAAATATGAAAATTCTATTTTATCAATCCACTTCTCATTAATAAATGTATTTAGTTCAGCTTCAGAATGTTTTGTTAAGTAGTCATCTGGGTCCATATTGTCTGGCAACAGAACAATTTTGACTTCCATTCTTTCATTTTCAAATAATTTTATTGCTCTTGTTGCTGCTTCAATCCCAGCCGGGTCTCCATCATAACAGATAGTAACATTATTTGTATATCTTTTTACTAGTTTAACTTGTTCAACAGTTAATGATGTACCCATTGAAGCTACGCTCTCTTTAATATTAGCTCTAAAAGCAGCAATGACATCCATATATCCTTCAAATAAAACAACTCTATCATTCTTTTTGATTTCGTTTAAAGCATTACTTAAGTTATATAATACATTACTTTTTGTAAATACTTTTGTTTGAGGACTGTTGATATATTTAGGAGATTCTTTTTTTGTTTCTAAGTAACTTCTTCCAGAAAACGCAACAACATTTCCTCTGTCATCCATAATCGGAAACATGATTCTTTCTCTGAATAAATCATAGAATGAATCAGTTTTACTCTGTTTTACAAGACCTAAATCATGTAAGTCAGACACAAGAATTCCTTTATGAGTAAGAGTTTTATATAAAACATCATATTCTGATGGTGACAATCCAATATTGAAATAACTAATTAATTCATCAGTTATTCCTCTTTTGTGAAGATAATCTTTAGCGATGATCCCTTGTTTAGTACTACTTAAGTAAAGTTCATAAAAGTTAAGTGAATCTTTATTAATTTCAAAGAACTTTTTATTTGGATTTTCTTTTTTGAAAGATGATATATTTAAATCTATATTAGCTTTCTTTGCTAAATCCTCAATAGCTTCTAAGAAAGATATGTTTTCTGTTTTTTGTTTAAAAGTGATTGCATTTCCTTTTTCACCACAAGAGAAACAGTTAAAGATTTTCATTTCAGGTTCTACAGAAAATGATGGTGTCTTTTCATTATGAAAAGGGCACAATCCAAAATAACTCTTTCCTTTTTTAGAAAGAGAAACTTTTTCAGATACAACGTCGACTATATCTGTCTTTTCAAGAACTTCTTTGATTACCGCTTCGCTTATTCTTGGCATTTAATCACCTAATAATATAGTTTTTCCATCAAATATGGAATTAATTCTTCTTTTGATAAAACAATTTGTTCCATCGTATCTCGGCTTCTTAATGTAAATTTGTTTTCCTTAATTGCTAGATCATCAATTGTTAATGCAAAAGGAGTACCAATAGCGTCTTGACGACGATATCTTCTTCCGATTTTCCCTGATTCATCACTAGTTACTGTAAAGTACTTACTTAAATAAACAATCATCTCATCAGCTAATTCTTTATGGTACTTTTTAATTAACGGAAAGACTGCCACTTTATACGGAGCCAAACTAGGCAATAATTTTAAGTTTATTCTTTCTTCATCATTATCTAATTTTTCAACTGTGTAAGCTTCAGATAATACTGCTAAAAATAATCTTTCTACCCCAAGTGATGGTTCAATAACATATGGGATATACTTTTCATTTGTTACTGGATCTAAATAATGAAGAGCTTGTTTAGAGTGCTCTTGATGTTGTTTTAAATCATAATCTGTTCTTGAAGCAATACCCCAAAGTTCATCAAATCCCCAAGGGAATTTGAATTCAATATCAGTAGTTGCATTTGAATAATGAGATAGTTGTTCTACAGCGTGATCTCTCATTTTAATACTTTCTGGATTAAGTCCTAAAGATACTAAGAAATTATAAGACTCTTTCTTCCAATACTCAAACCATTCCATTTCAGTTCCTGGTTTTGCAAAAAACTCAAGTTCCATTTGTTCAAATTCTCTTGTTCTAAAAATGAAGTTACCTGGAGTAATTTCATTTCTAAATGACTTTCCAATTTGACCAATTCCAAAAGGCACTTTTTTTCGTGCTGTTCGTTGAATATTTTTAAAGTTCAAGAAGATTCCTTGAGCAGTTTCAGGACGTAAATAGATGTCGTTATTTGATTCAGAAACGACTCCTTGACTTGTCTTAAACATTAGATTGAATTCTCTAATTTCAGTATAGTCTAGCTTTCCGCAATTCGGACAAACTATTTTATTTTCTAAGATATATTCCATCATTTTTTCGTTAGACCAGCCATCCGCATTAATAGTATTATTACTAAAATTTTCAATTAATTTATCTGCACGATGTCTTGTATTACACTTTTTACAATCTGTTAATGGGTCACTAAAACCACCAATATGTCCACTAGCTTCCCACGTTTTAGGATTCAAAAGAATTGAACTATCTAGTCCAACATTTAAATTATTTTCTTGAATAAATTTCTTCCACCAAGCACTTTTTAGGTTATTCTTGAGTTCAACACCAAGAGGACCATAGTCCCAAGTGTTAGCTAATCCACCATAAATTTCACTGCCTTGGAATACAAAACCATAGTTTTTAGCGTATTTTACCAACTCTTCCATTTTTATTCTACTCATATTGCTCCTCCTAAAAATTCAAATTTGGACATAAATATGCATTTTATATTATAACACAAAATCAAAAAAAAGAGACAAGCTCTTTTAGTATTTTTGTAATTGTAGTAGGATTTTTCTTGATTTTGTATTAAAACTTACATATTGATCGAATAATCGATCAATAATATGTCTTATAATTACTAATTGATTGTCTGTCACATTTGGCATTTCAAGATTACTAATATCGATATAATAGAGTGAAATAAGAATTTTATAGATATCACTTCCAAAACTATCTTGTTTATATGATAGATGCTCAGGGCAAATAAGACCACCGCTATCAATACTAAACACAAGATTCTCAGTTTTACCACAAACATTACATTTTTTAAAATTCAGACCATATCCTAAAAAGAACAATAGTTTTAATTCAAAAATGAAACTAAGAATTTCAGGATTGTGTTGATCGTTAAATAAAATGAACATTCTCTTTAAAAACGAAAACATCTTTGAGTGATTTAAATCTTCTGAGATTGTATTGTTAACCAATTCCATAATGTGATTCATATATGTATACGCTAATATATCTTCTTTAATCTTTGGATAATCATTAATTAGTTCTCCTTCTTTCAAAGAAGGAAATGTACCACTTGAGTGAGTAAATCTAATTAGGTTACCATTTTGGCTAAGAAAGCGGTTTATATTATTCATTTTCTTAACACTATGAGCAATAATACTCAAAAGACCTTTATCTGTATACAAATAAAGGATTTTAGAACTGTCTTTGTAGTCTAAAGATTTTAAAACAATACCTTCTATAAAATCCATATTATCACGTATAATTAAATCATCTTAAAAGATGTCTAATTATTTCTCCTTTCTCCTGATATTTAATCATTCAACTATGAATGATATAATATATATACACTGTGGATTTGTCCCTATAATATTATACTGCATCAGTGCAAGTATTCGAGGTGACTCAAACCACAGTTTTTTATTTTATTCAGTTTTAATAGTTTGTTAAACTTCGAGTTTTTATATTCGTGATTAAACAAGTAAGAAACTGTATCCAAACCACAGTGTACAAAACCACTTATGGAGGTGACACTATGTACTTAATTGGAATTGATATTTCTAAGTACAAACATGACTGTTTCATAGCGACTGAAGCAGGTGAAATCATCAAAGACACATTTTCATTTACAAACAATCAACAAGGATTTACTGAATTCCTAGAAGTCCTACAAAGTCTAGATCCTAACCAAACAAAAAGGATAGGCCTTGAAGCTACAGGACATTACGGTCGTAACCTTAAAATGTTTTGCGACAAACACGGTTATACCTATATGGAATTCAATCCATTCTTAGTGAAAAAGTTCTCATCAAGCCTAACACTAAGAAAAACAAAAACTGATAAAGTCGATTCTCGACTTTTATCACTGATTTTACTGTCCGTAGAATACAAAGTCTACCCAGTAAAATCATACCACATTGAAGAGATTAAGTCTCTAACACGTTACTATAAAGTTCTTACAAAGAAACGTTCTAAAGAAATCGTTAATCTCACAAACATTTTAGATTATACCTTTCCTGAGTTTAAACCATTCTTCCGTAACAAGTTTTCAAAGACAGCATTATTCATCCTTGAAAACTATCAAACGCCTGAAAAGATTTCGAACATGAATAGTAAATCTCATGAGAAACTACACAATGTTTCAAGAGGTAAATTTTCTTATGCCAGATTTGTACGTCTGAAAATCTTAGCGAAAGAGACAATAGGATCTTCAAGCCTAGTACTTAATTCGCAACTTCAATCAAGTATACGAGTATATCAAGTTTTAGAACAAGAGATTAACATTACTTCTGATCAATTACTAGATTTATCAAAAGACATTGATTCTCCCGTGTTTTCTATACGAGGAATTGGCCCTATTTCAGCCCTTTCAATTATTTCAGAGTATAGGAACTTCACATCATTTAACTCGCCAGCAGCAATGCTTTCTTTCGCTGGATTAGAGCCTTCGGTTATTCAATCAGGAACGATCGAGAAAAAAGGTAAAATGGTTAAACGCGGTTCAGGTTATCTACGAGAAACAATCATGAATGTAGCACCATTTTTTTACATGTATAACCCAAAAGTATATGATTATTATCATAAGAAACGCAATGAAGGAAAGTCTCATCGAGTAGCTTTGACGCATGTCGCAAAAAAATTAATCAGAATCATTTTTCATCTAGTAAAGAATAACGAATCTTTTGATGATGATAAACTTAAATAACTATACCACTTAGTCGCTAAAGTAAATTAGTTATTTCAATATTGAAAAATTTTACTCTTTTTGAAGAGTCTTTTAATTGTGACTAAACTATTCTTTCAAGATATCACTTGACTTATAATAGTTTGTCACCTAACTTAGTTTCATCATCTTATCTAGGGCTTTAAATGCCTTGATTCTTATATCATCTTCTACTTCAATTACAAATTGATTATCTTTTAAAGCAAGATAAACATCTTCTAATCTTGTTAATTTCATATCATAACAAGCTAGATTGTCTGTGAGGATATGAAATTTTTTATCTGGGCATGCTTGTTCCATTGTATGGATGATTCCTTGTTCAGTACCAATGATAAACTCGTCATGATCACTCTCTATGACATAGTTTAACAGTCCTTTAGTACTCCCAACGAAGTCAGAAACCTTGATAATTTCAAGTTTTGCTTCTGGATGAACAATAAATTGTGCGTTTGGATGTTTTTTCTTCATCATATCAACTTGTTCTAGTGTTAAGTCGTTATGAATGCAACAAAAACCTGGCCAAACTTCCATATCAAGATCGTATTTCTCTCTTAAATATGTTCCAAGGTTCTTGTCTGGAACATATAACATCTTTTGACCTTTATAATGTTTAATAATCTTTTCTGCATTACTACTAGTAACGCATATATCACTTAAAGCTTTTACTTGAGCTGTTGAATTAACATAACAAACAACCACTCTATCAGGGTTTTTCTCTTTATAATCCAATAAACGGAGACTTGTTACCATATCAGCCATAGGGCATCCCGCTTCTTTAACTGGCAATAAGACAGTTTTCTCTGGAGACAGTATTTTAGCCGTTTCTGCCATAAAATGAACACCTGCAAATACAATAACATCTGCATCTGTTTCACTAGCTACTTGGCTTAAATACAAACTATCTCCTGTAAAATCAGCGATATCTTGCACATCACCATCTTGGTAATAGTGAGCAAGTATAACTGCGTTTTTCTCTTTCTTTAGACGTTTAATCTCTTGAATCATTAATGGTTTATTCATTAGAATCACCTCGCAACGTTATTTTATCACTAAATATTATGTCATGCAATTAGAAAGACTTATATTTGTGTTAATATATATCTATAATATCATAATATGGTATAATTTTCACGATAGGAGTGGTTACTTTGGAGATAAAAAGACCTTTAGCTTTTCGAGCTAGACCCACAAAATTAGATGAAATAGTTGGGCAAGAACACATTGTAGGCGAACATGGAGTTGTTAGACGTATGATTAATAATGGTCAAATGTTTAGTTTGATCCTTTATGGGCCACCTGGGGTTGGAAAAACTACAATTGCTAGTGTAATTGCTGAAAACTTCGGGATCAATCGTTTCAAATTTAATGCTTCAACTGATAAAAAAGCTCAATTGAAAGAAATAGTGCAAGTTAGCATAAACTATGGAGCGTTAGTCATTATTGATGAAATTCACAGAATGAACAAGGATATTCAGGACTATTTACTACCACATGTGGAATCTGGAAACATAATTATGATTGGCCTTACAACCAATAATCCATATCACTCAGTCAATCCTGCAGTGCGCTCTAGAACGCATGTTCTAAAACTAAAAGGAATAAGTGAAGAAGATATCATTAAACGCTTAAAACAGGTAAACAAAGACTTTAGTGATGAATTAACATCTTCTTTAGATGAAAATGTGTATTCTTATATTGCTACTTCTTCTAATAGCGATATAAGAACTGCCTTAAATAGTTTAGAAATATTGAATATGACATTCCCGCATACTGAAATTGATTTAGAAATGACAAAGAAGGTCCTACTTAAGCCGTCATTATCACTTGATAAAGATGAGGATAACTATTTTAATATCCTAAGTGCATTCCAAAAATCTATTAGGGGAAGCGATGTTGACGCTGCGCTTCATTATTTAGCTAGACTTATTGCGATGGAAGATTTAGATAGTATCTTACGAAGATTAAGTGTTATAGCATATGAAGATATTGGCTTAGCTAACCCAACAGTTGTCACGAAAATGGATGCTTGCGCTAGAGCTTGCGAAAGAGTTGGTTTCCCAGAAGCGAGAATTCCTCTAAGCATGTTAGTGATTGATTTAGCGTTATCACCTAAATCTAATAGTGCAATAATTGCTATAGATAAAGCTTTAGAAGATGTAAACGCTGGAAAAACTCCTAAAATACCAAATCAAATTATTAATGTAGCTAATTTTGAAGATAAAAAGAAATATATCTACCCTCATGACTTTAAAGAGGCCCTTGTATACCAACAATATCTCCCAAATGAGCTAAAAGATAAAATATATTATGAAGGAAAGAATACAGGTAAATATGAAAGAGCATTAAATAATCGAAATATAAGAGTAAAAGAAGTTTTGAAAAAGAAACTGTAATCTATCTCTATTATATAAAATTATTTATATATATATATTATATATTTACAGGCAATAAACAAAAGAAGCAAAATTGCTTCTTTTATTTTTGTAAATATTGGATAAAATTATTCCATTTTTCTGATTTAAAAAATGGTAAATCAGTTGTTGATGGAATTATCATATTATTAATACTGTTAGATATTTCTTTATCAAATGGTATCTCTAAAACAACTTCAATATCAATAAAATCTAAATAATCTTTAATCTCTTTGGCTTTAGTAAGCGATAAATCATACTTATTTATGATTACTTTTGCTTCTACACTAAACATTTTTACTAATTTAGTTACTTTTTTCAGGTCGTGCAGGCCTGAAATGGTAGGTTCTGTTATAATTATAGCCTTGGATACTCCAGTGATTGCACTGATTACATTGCAAGCAATGCCTGGTGACCCATCAATAATTATTGTATCTTTATTTTCCTTGTATGCTTCTTCTCTTGCTAGTTTTCTAACTTCAGCAACAAGACGACCACTTGATTCTTCTCCAGGAATTAACCTTGCATCAATCATTGGACCAAAAATAGTATCACGGTGAAAGATTTTACCTACAATAGCATCATGCATACTGATTGCATTACTTGGACAAACATATTCACACACCTTACAACCTTCACATAAAGACTCATTTATTACGATATCTTCTGATATTGCTCCAAAGTTACATGAAGATGCACATAATCCACACTTTGTACATAATTCATAGTCAATAACTGGTCTTTGGAAGCCTACAAAATCATATTCTTTAAGTATTTCACTTTTTATTAATATATTTAGATCAGGAGCATCAACATCGCAATCAGCAATTACCAAATCTTCAAAATATGGAATTATTGACGCAGTTAAGCTAGTTTTTCCTGTTCCACCTTTTCCACTAATTATTACTATTTCATTAATCATTTACTTCACCAATTACAATTCTAGCGATATTAGCCATTTTTTCTTTAAAATAATCAGAATGATCAATTAATATCTCTCCTTTTGCAAGTAAATTTGCAAATTCACGGTTAAATTCTATTTTTTCAAGCATTCTAATATTTTCTACATCTAAATAGTTGTAAATATCATCATTTCCTAGATTATATTTATTCACCACTACGCCGAAATTTAAGTTTTTAGCTCTTAAAAGTTCTACAACCATCTTCATATCACTTATACCGAAAGGTGTAGGCTCAGCGCAAATTATGCAGTAATCTGCACCTTCTATGGCTGCTACAGTAGAACAACTAGTCCCAGGAGGACAGTCAACAAGCAATAATTCTTCATTTTTAGTCATTTTATGTAATGATTCAATAATTTTTACACCAGAAACTTCACCTACATTTAAATTTCCATAGATGAATTTCTTCTTTTCACTTAATGTTTGTAAATAGGTTTTACCCATTTCTTTATCTTCATAAGTAATTGCACCTGGTTCACAAACTAATTGACATCCACCACAATCGTGACATAAATCCTGAAATACCAACACTTTCTTTTTTGCAGGTATTATGGCATTAAAGTTACAAAAATCGCCACATTTACCACAGTTAGTACATAAATACTCGTTTACAACAGGGTATTTTTTTAAGATACTTTCTTCGATTAAATCAAGTCCTTTAATAAATAGGTGACTATTTGGTTCTTCTACATCGGTATCAATTAACGTAACTTGATCCAGAAAAGAAAAGAGGTTGACAGAAAGAGTTGTCTTTCCTGTCCCCCCTTTTCCGCTAAGGATAGCTATTTTCATTAATGATGCCCTTTGACTGTAGAAATCAATAAATCAGGAAGTTTTTTTTCAAAATACATATAAAGGACTTCTCTAACATTTTTTTCTCTTGGATATTGATAACTTTTAATCTCGAAAGCTTTTAATGCATCAAGAGCTTTTGGACCAAGTTCGGGAACTAAAGCAACATCTACACCTAAGTCAGCTAATATTTTGACTGCTTTTCCACCAGCACCACTGCCTTCATTTCTGGCAGGATTTACAACTGCATTAAATGTTAATGCATCATGATCGTAAATAATAAAATATTCAGCTCTTGCAAATCTATCAGAAACGATAGATTTTTCTGTATTTCCATTTGAACTAATTGCTATTTTCATTATTTCATCTCCTAATGATCACACGAATCATCGTGTTTATGATCGCAAATACTACCTTGAGATGTTAAGAATCCGCCTAAATATTCATTTAGATTAAGATCAATACGTCCTTTTGCACCAAGGACTACGTCTATTTCACTTCTTTGGAATAAATCTACCGCCATTTGTCCCATTCCTCCAGTAATAATTACATCAACACCTTGTTCTGCGAGGAATTTAGGTAAAACTCCTGGTTTATGAACTGGCGCAGCTACATATACTACTGTAGTTACTTCAGTACCACCAACAGTATAGATTACAAATTCCTTCGTATGACCAAAATGACTGTCTACAGTTACTTTATCGCTAGTTGGGAATGCGATTTTTTTAATTTCTTTTCCTTCAATATTCATTTTACTCTCTCCTTTTAGTTTTATATTTGCAATTTCATTTTTGATTTCTAGAATTTTGTTGTGCAAAATTACATCAACTACTTTTTTTCGTGCAGATATTAACAATCTTTGGACTGTTGCACGAGAGACGTGCATATCCTCCGCTGCTTCAATTTGTGATAATCCCTCATAATCACATAATCTAAGAGCTTCAAACTCGTCTAACTTGATATTTACCACTTCAGTATCAATTTTATTAATACCGATTGGACTAAATGTCCTTGAATTATCTAGCCTTCTGGCATATCGCTTCTTTCTTGTACTCATAATTAATCACTCCTATGTGCATATGCACACTTAAAGTATAAATCGAGAGTTGTTTTTTGTCAATACCTAAAATACTTTTTTTTGATTTTATAAATAGAGATACTTTTGGAATAAATAAATACTTTGCAGTATTCCTTTTATTGTTTTTGATATATAATGAGATTGAATTTGATTATAGGAGAATGATTATGAAGATTACAAAATCACCTAAATTTATCTATTTTGCTTTTATTTGGCATGGATTCTTTTTGGCTTTAACAGTTTCAATGCTTGACTTAAACACTGTGTTTCCTGCTTTGATAACTACTTT
>Ga0222697_1001062_pt1 | contig 10878 bp, 17 predicted proteins | sample AntAcemetage1402_FD_179835 | JGI IMG/M metagenome (GOLD analysis project Ga0222697, IMG submission 179835) | Saline water microbial communities from Ace Lake, Antarctica - #1402 | ecosystem: Environmental > Aquatic > Non-marine Saline and Alkaline > Saline | place: Antarctica: Ace Lake... | reverse complement strand
GTCCGGCATGATTCCATAAATATCCGGGTTTTTTGTAAAAGTATTACTAACAAGTTTTCCTCTTGCAAAAAAATTGTGGTTATCAGCAACTTCAATATCATACCGAGTATCATATTTGTGAACAATTTCTTTTTTATAAATCTCTGTTTCAACAATTTTCAATCCAACTTTTTTGTCAATCAATTCCTCATTATTAAGCTTTTCTTCTCCAATTTTATAAGCCATAGAATTATGGACATAAGGATAAATAATTTTCTTCAATTTAACAGAATTTTCTTTGTTAAAACCTAATATCCATGAATCTTCAAAACGATTATCTTTTCTAAGTTTTCCTTCTAACCCAAACTTTTCTTTCAATTTTACTAACCCGTATTCCAAAAACTCTTTAGTAAAACAATGAGTACTTAACTCAAAATGTTTTCCTCTGCCATAATAATAATATCCATCATCTTGAATCCACACAGCAAGCCCAAGAGCATTTAAACTATCAAACAACTCCTTTTTAGGCTCAGGATATTTCAAATTCCTATACTCTTCAAAAACAATATTCTTCTCAGTACAAAACTCACATTTAACAGTTTCAGGATAACCTTCACCAAAACTACTCTTATACTCATAATAATGTGGCTTCAATTCTTCAAAATTCTTCATCTTCCATAACAAATAATCTTTTTGCTTAATAGAATGAGCTTCCTTATAATGATACTTCCCATATTCACTTCCTTTACCAGTAATACAACCATCACCAAGCAAAGAACCTAACAAAATCTGTTTTTGAGTATCATTCAACTCAGAACATTGAGTATATATATTATCTCCAACATTTAATTCCTCACTAAGTTTATAACCATCTTTAGTCCAAATCTGGTGAGAAGTAGAAGTCAAAGAACGATATTTCCTATCAGACTTAGCCCAAAGCCTAACCCATTCAGTAGCAGGCCCATTATTCACCCAACCAACTATTGGCTTCCATTCTGCACAATTATTACTAAAATTCCAAGACTTAACTTTACACTTTATCTTATCTTTAACAATCCTGCCAATACTAATGTCACCTAAATCAGTTTCTACAAGCGTATTATAATCAAGACAACCACCATCTCTAGCATACATTTCAAGAAATTCTCCTTTAAGATTATGAACCTTAACAATAATACTAGCATCAACCTCGATAAGATCTCTAGTCAAAGCTCTCAAAATATGGTCAAGACTCTCATCGTTTCTGTTAGGATTATAAAACCAATTCTTTGTCTGTTCAATAATTTCGTCAGGAATATCTTTCTCTCCATCTCGCGGAATAACATCCCAATCCAACGAAGCTATTTCGTTACAAATAGTATTCGTAATCATAGCCACATAAGGCGTCTTCGCAAGCCTACGAATATTCGGAATGTCCTTATTAAGCGGAAAACCAAAAGCAGGCTTATACAAAAACGCAGGAATTACAGCCTTATAAACATTGTCAGTAAAACTCGCAGCCGAACCAATTCCAACACTACCAAAAGGTTTTCCCCAAACACCATTCGCACCAGCATTCTGATAACTTTGTTCAGCTACTGCTAGTGTTTGTTTAGGAAAAGCTTTATCTTCTATTTTTCCATCCAAAATTTCTTCTAACAACTCTGGAATAATATTTCTCTTTCCACTATTTTTTTTTACGGCCATAAACATATTACCGGCAAGTGACTAATTCTTGCCGGCGTGAGAGCCCATTGTCGGTCAAAACAATCCTCTCATGGTATACCTTGGGGCAATTATACTCTTATATTATTATCCTTTCTACTTAATAATCTTTTCGCTAAACTTTATGCAAAACCGAACACAAACTTCTGTCCTTGGAACAAAGAATAACAAGCACCATCAGCAAAATCAGGCGACTTAGCCTCAGGATCCACAACCTTAAGCTTCCCATTAGAAGTAAACTCATACCTCATCTTTCTAAGCTCATCCATTAACTTAGAAGAATAATTATTAGGAATAATCCTAATCAAATTCTTTCTAGCCAAACCTTCAAACAACCGATACTGCCAAGCTTTTTTATTCAAAAACTGTTTATTATCTTCCTCCTCTCTCTTAGTAAGCTTTCTCTTAAGCTTATGCGGAGACTCCCCAGCAATAAAAGCAAACACCTTAGTCTTTACATCTTCAATTTCTTTTAACCGGTCAGTCACACCCCCACCAAGTCCCGAATCATCAATATTAATCTTATCAAAATTCTCTACCTTATGCCAAGCAACAATCTCTCCAACAGTCCCCATCAAATCCTTCTTCTCAAACACCTTAGGCCCAGGAAAAAACCAAGTATCCCCATAACGCCAAGCAGGTTGAAGCACAGTAAAATCCATTCCAAACCGCGCAATATCACAACCCAATCTTTTCTCCTCCGGCTTTGTTTTAAGTAACTCTACTTCTTCCTCACTCAACGGCCTTGAAATATTCTCTAAATCCTCCTGAATAAACAACTGATCCTCCAACTCAGGCGGCCAATCAGCATCATACATTATCTGAAAAGCCATAGAATTCATCTCACCTTTCCTCTCCAACACAAACTCTCTAGTAAGCCTTTTTTCTCTAACACAATCCCCCCAATTAACTCTCATAAAAACCCAATTCGGATCCGTAGACTTCTCCCACATATAACCATGCGCAACAGGATTACCAATAATAAAAATATTAGAATCCGAATCATCACCAAGCATTCGCATAACATTATTCTGCATTATCTCTAAAGGAATCTGCTCACCTTCATCCACAATAATACAACTTCCACCCCAACCCATAAGACTACGACCTTTCGCACTCAAATTAGCAGTAATCGCCATAATCTCCGAACCATTCTTTAACTTTAACTTATGCTTAGTCAACTCCTTCTTCAACCTCTCAGCACCCATTCCTCTCATATCACTCATTAATTGATTAGCACAAAGCTCAGAATCAAAAGTATGCTGAATCACATAACCCATCACAATCTTAGTATGATCAAGAGTCGGCGCAATCAACCTAATCTTCTCACCTTTAACAAAAGTAGCTAGTAAAACAATAGCCAAAGACACAGCAAGACTCTTCCCAGCACGCGTAGTCGCAGCACAAACAACTCTCTTAGGCATTTTAAAAAAAATACTAGAAATAATCTCCGCCTGATAACCAGTAATCTCTAACGGCTCCCCACGGTCGTCTCTAAAAAGCTTGATACAAGTATCTCTAATACCTTTACTCGTCGCCATTATCAACGGAAGCTGTCTTCTTATCTTCTCGTAATCTTCTTGCTTCTCTATATAACTCATCAAAATCATCCACTAACTCCGACTTAACAATCACATTCTCAGTAGACTCTCCTTCAATAAGCCTCTCAAGCTTAATAGTCTCAATAACATCCCGCGCATTAGTCTTAGCAAGTCCTTCCTGAACACTCTTAGCCCAAGTTCTTTTTATACTAGACAATAATTGCTCATTCAACTTGCCTTTATCATTCTTATCATTTTCCTCAGTAATAACTAATAAAGTTTTTTTCTTATTTCTCCAATCATACCTATCAATCCACCTAGGAACTGTTGATTGATTAACTCCAACAACGGCTGCAATTTTTTCGTAACTTATACCCATACAAAACAAGTGAAATGCTTGGTTCATTATATCTCTACTAGAAGTCATTTTAATTCATCTCTCAATAATTCTTTTAACAAAAGTTTTACTACGTTCACGCTTTGTCCGTTTCCTGCTAATTTATATTTTTGTCCATCTGTAAGTCCTTCTAATTTCACTTCATCTTTAAGAAATCCTTGAAGTCTAAAAAATTCTAAAGGTGTTAAATGTCTATACTTTCCATTTTGTTGTATTATTTTTTCTCCACTACACGTCAAAGTCTTGCATATCCAAGAGTCATTCATTGGTTGAGTAAAGAAAGCTGACTCTCTATTAAGCTTTCCAAGATTATCAAATACTTTATTAATTTTCTTTTCTTCTAACCAATACTTATTATCAACTTTTTCTTCTAACAGATCCCCCACATTTAGTTTTAATTCTTGTTTTACAGGCCATTTAAAATAACGCATAGGTAAATCTTTTCTTATTCCAACAAACCATACTCTAGGCCTTAATTGTGGAATTCCATAATCACTTGTATTAAGTACTCTATATTCTACTCTATATCCTGCTTCTTTCCAAGAATTAACTAACATTGCTCCAAATTCTTGAAATCTTCCACTCATGAATCCTTTAACATTTTCAAACAAAAAATGTTTAGGTTTTTTTATTTTAAGTACTTTTGTTAATTCTAAACCAAGTTGTCCTCTATAATCTTCTGATCCTAATTGTTTTCCTGCTGTACTAAAACTTTGACAAGGAAAGCCTCCAGTTAGTAAATCAAAATCTGGTACTTGTTTCCAATCAATTTTAGTAATATCACCATAATTAATTCCTCCATGATTTTGTTCAAAACACTTAATAGCATGTGGAACAATTTCACTATACCCCACTAATTCATGTTTAATTCCAAGCGCTTTCAAAGCAAAACTAGCAGTACCATAACCAGCAAACGCCTCAAATACTCTAATCATAACTTCTCTGCCTTTTTATTCGTCAAATTCTGCCACCGCGCAATAATAACCTCGCAAAAATGTTCATCCAACTCCATCATCAAACACTTCCTATTCAATCTTTCTGCAGCAATCATAGTAGATCCACTCCCACCAAACAAGTCAAGTACGATCATTTCTGGCTTTGTAGAATTCACGATCGCTCTTTCAATCAAAGCTACCGGTTTCATAGTTGGGTGCAAATCGTTTTTAACAGGTTTTTCTACATCCCACACGTCTGATTGAGTTCTGTCTCCATTAAAATAATGTTCATTACCTTCAGGCCAACCATATAAAATCGGTTCATAAGTAGGTTCAATATTTTCTTTAAACCCGTAAAGAATAGGTTCATACTTTCTCTGGTAATCTTGAGCCCCCAAAGTAAAATGGTTTTTATTCCAAATTATCGTACTTGACCAATGCCCTCCTGCTTCTTGAAACTTATTTATTAAATTAGGTAATTCTTTATTACTCATACAAATATAAAAAGCTCCTTTGTTTACTAGGAATAAATTATCTAAAAACTTTCTTACAAATTCTTTAAAGTCTTCACTGCTCATTGAATCGTTTTTTATGATATTGTGTTTTGCAACAGTTTCTTTACCATGCACACCTATTGATTTTTTGCTATGATCATAATTAATATTATAAGGCGGATCCGTAAACACCATATCTACTCTTTGATCACCAACAAGTTTATTCACAGCATCAAGTTCAGTAGCATCACCACATAATAAAACATGATCCCCAAGCTTCCAAACATCACCTTTAACAACTTTAACACCATCCACACCCCCAGCACTTCCACTAATAACATCAGGCACTTCATCAGGATTTAAACCATCTTTCTGCATACCCGCAACAAACTGAACCAAATACTTATCCTCAGAACCAAGCAATCCTTCCAACAAATTAAGCGCATTGTTCTCCATTAAATTCTTAAACTCTTCAAAATCAAGCCTTTTATCATGCTCACCATGCAACTTATTCAACACCTGCCTCAAAATACGCCTATCAACATCAGAAACATCCAACCTAAACACAGGAATATCCTTCATTCCAAGCTCTTTAGCAGCAAGAAAACGATGTTCCCCATCAGCAATCAACAAGTCTTTATTAGTAATAACTGGATTCAAAAAACCATATTTCTCAATATTCTTTTTAAGAGCCTCAAACTTTTTAGTATCCATCTTATTAGGATTAACACCATCAACACTAATATCTTCAACACTAACAATTTCTATCTTAGGAATTTTAATATCATTTCCAACTGTTTCTTCAACAAACTTATCTAACTCTTCCTCACTCATCCAAACACCACTCTCTTCAAACCAAGCTCAAGCCTAACACGATCCTCTTTCTCAGCCCAACGCCACAAATTCCTAGCATACACACCACCACAAGGAACAACAACCACACTACAAACAGGCTTATAAAAATTAAGAATGTTCTCAACAAAATCATAATCACGCTTATCTCTAACAACAACCGACAACCTGTCACTTTCACGAAGCTTTTTTATCAACTCATAATTATTATATTTTTCCATGCCTGACGAAGGCGCTTTCAAATCCAAGTGAATACTCACAAGACCCAGAACACTTCCACTACTCCAATCAATAGTCCCATTAGTTTCTAAAACAATATCTTTCTTTATATCAAACAGAAGGCTAACTAATTCTTCAACCGCATCAAACTGAAGCAAAGGCTCACCCCCCGTAACACACACAGTCTTCCCAGGAAACTCTTTCACTTTATCAACAATATCAATCAAACTCTTATTTACCCCAGAATTCAAAGCTCCAGGCACACTACATTTACTACAACTTAGATTACATCCTGTAAGTCTAACAAAAGTAGTTAAACTCCCAGAATTATTTCTTTCACAAATTATTTCATTAACTTTTAATTCACTAGGCGTTTTTTTCTTTTGCATAGTATATTATTAAACTAAGTAGTATTTAAGAGTATCCTGAAAAAAAAAGAAGTAGCCCAAGCTTTGCTCGAGCCAAATCAACATGACCTGGCGACCATGCCTATAACTGATTTTTTAATCCTCTCACTTTCGTAAGCATCAACTACAATTCAAATCACTAACACTAGCATTCAAATCAACTACTACTGTTCTTAACTCTCTAATATCTTCCTGTTGCTCATGAACAACTGCTAATATTACATTACGGTAATTGTATAGCTTATCAATCATGACATCTTTCTCATCAAGAATATTGTTCAAGCTCCTAGCCTCATCTCTTACTAAACTATTACAAATCTTTTGCTGTTCTTTCACAATACCATTAGATTGAACATCAGTCAAATCAATAACATCAGGAACACCATCAGCACTCCGGTATCCAACAAACCAAGCACCAGCAACCAAAATTATTAATACAACAATTGCTATGACTACTAAAACATCTCCTCTTTCCAAAATTTCATCAAACATTTCTTACACCTCCCATTTTTTTATACTTCCAATACACACTTTTTTCTTTTATTTACTATTGCATAAAATTTTTGGTTATCTGTTTTTTTAACATAGTCAATAAACAAATCTTTTTTATTTGCTTTTGCTAAATTAATTCTATTCATAATTTTCTCTTCTCTTTCACTTAATTTTCGCCACCCATCTCCTGATACAAAATTTATTTTATGATAACCAAATTTACTCATTATTCCTTCAAACATCTTTATACCTCCTATTGTTTTCCAGTACTATTAGTACCAGAACAAGCAGGATTTCTCCCACGATTAGCTCTAACACCTCTACCACTACCATCTCTCTTCGGACTATTATAAACCATTACTTTCGCCTCCTTTACAAAATCAATTACAAACCACACAAACATGATGGTACAAAAAAACAAAATAACTAGGACTATTACAGATTCTAAACTAGCCTCACCAAATCTATTTATGTAGATAACTACACTCTTACCAGGATTAAAAAAAGCAGTAAAAAAAATAATGCCAATTAAATAACTCCAACCCATAGCAAAACTAAAACCTGCTAACTGAAAATACTTCTTCCACACAACATTCATAACAAAAATCACGCCTAACAATAACCCAAACTTCTAAGCTGTTCAAAAATACTAGAATTTTCTTTATCCTGTGCCCGCCCAGACCTTTCAAGCTCCTTAGTTACCCCAAGTTCTTCAACAATCTCATCCAAAGTAACCGCATCAGAAACAACAGGCTCACAACAACACTCACAACCAATACTCCTATACCTCTTACCATTCTTAGAAAAATAAAGACTAACCATCGGAATCTTCTCCTGACGAATATACTCCCAAATATCTTTTTCCGTCCAATGTAACAACGGGTGAACTCTAACATGATCAGTATCCTTTCCAAAATCCGTGTCAAACAAACTCCAACCACTCAACTCAGTCATTTCTACTCCACAATTCCCACAACTCAATTAACCACCTAATTTATTAACTTCTCCACAAACTCCTTATCAACAGGAACCAAAACACCCACACTCACAATCGAACAAGGATAATACAATTCCTTAGAATAAATATTTTCCTCCTTCTCCGAATTCGTAACCTCTATAGCAACATCATTATCCAAAACATAAATATCAGCTCTAGCCAACTTATTCCTAAAACGAGCCTCAGTAACAAAATGCTTTCCAAGCTCAAGCAACGAATAACAAATCCTAGCCTTCTGCAAATAATGAGTAATACTCTCATTCAAACCAAAACAAACCACATTCCTATGAATCCGAAAAGCCTTCTCAAGCTTCTGTAAATTCTGGTTTCGTAAACTAAACAAATCAAGCTTATTCACAACAACCTCTCCATAATATGTTTCTGTCTCCCAGGCACATTTTCTCCAAGCAACCCAGCCTCTTCCAAAGCTATTCTTCTTCTTTTCAAAATATCTCTATTCAATGTTTTTGCTGCCATTATTACTCGCTCCCACTTTCCTTCCTTTTTCTAATTCTTTAAGTAAATCATTTATTTCACTAAGCACTTCTTCTTTAGTAAACATATTACATTCAGTCGAACCATCAACATCGCCTTCTCGAAACTTAAAAAAATCTTTTTTATAAGAAATACCAATCTCTATTCTTTTAGCCATCTAGTTTTTCACTTCCCAAAATTCCTTCAATCATTTTCCTAACACTAACAATACTCTTCTCAACATCCTGCTCTTCTAAACCCGAATTAGATTTCCAGTGCAACCAAAAACCATCAGTATTATGCCTACGAAAATTATTACTCATACCATGATCAGAAACAATCAACAACTCATCCGGCTTAAAAAAATCAAAAGTATCTAACAAAAGCTTCTCACTCTTCCGATAACTCTCCAAAAAACTTTCCTCGCCCCCAAAATGCCCCATACGATCCAACTGCATAAAACCAAAAAACAAAACATCAACCCCCGGAAGCTTTTTTGCTAAATCAAGTTTACTCCTATCCACCTCAAGACCTTTTTCCAAAATAAACTCTTCCTTCTCCTTACCACTTAAACCTTTTAAGTCTTCATAATTATTTAAAACATCAGGACAAAAATCAGTTACTAAAGAATCTTCAACACCAATATATGTAGAACTCTTTGCTGCTTCTTTATTAGGAACAGGAAAACCACTAACAACCCAACCATTAACAAGCACAGCATTAGCCGGATAAGTCAAAGGCAAAGTCATCAAACCCCACCTCAAATCCTGTCGCTCCTCAAAAACAGTAGAAACCTTTAAATCCCCCCAATTCTTATGCTCTAACAACCAACCACCTGTAACAATCCCATGCTTCCCAGGAGTAACACCAGTATAAATCGTCGACCACATTGGCCCGGTGTGAGGCAAACCATCGTTAGAATGAATGCTCTTTAAACAACCCCAGTTACTTTTATTTCTCCATTCTTTGAAGAAACCGTGTTTTTTTATTGTAAAATAATCCGCAGCATCAAAACCTACAATTAATAATTTCAAGGAAACACCTTCCATACTTTTTTCTTGAAGTCAGATATCTCTTTTGTAACAGGTTTTATTTGGTCTAATATTACTTCAAATTCTTTTAATGAAAATTTTTGTATTTTTGGAGTATCAAAAGACTCATATTTTCCATCTTCATCATCAAAGTTATTGGCTAAAACAATTAATATTTTAGCATCTTCTATTTTTTTCTTTTTCATTTTTTCAACTCCTTTTTTTTCTTTAAATCTTTAATCATTTGTTTTAACCAAATCTCCCCAGCTTTCATTTGCATATTTTTAATATGCTTTTTACAATCCTTACAAACTTTCCACACATCATCAGAATCAAAATTTGGATTACTAATTAATTCTGTTCCTTCCTTTTCTCCACAAAAATCACACTTACTCATTTTTTACACCTTCCCAACAAAGTAGGCAAACCAATATTCATAACACTACCATCACCTTGAATCCAATCAGGACAAGAAAACTCATCCCGAAAAACATCAACAAAAACACTCCCACCAACTTTTTCTAACAAGGTTTTTAAAGAACCTTTATTATACTTCCTCACATGCTCCGGCTCTACATCAGGCCCAAGACAATCATTAGGAACACCCACAATCACCCAACCACCTTTCTTACAAACTCTAACACACTCTCTTAAAAGCATTCTTTCCTTCTCAACATGCTCAAACATTTCTGTCGCAATTACCACATCAAATTCTTCATTCACAAAAGGCAAAGGAGGAACTTGAGCCAAAACACAATCCATTCCTTTCTCCTTCACAATTCCCACAGCAACCTCACTAATTTCAACACCCATACAAGTATTCCCATTATCCTTTAACTGTTTTAACAAAATTCCAGCCCCACAACCCACGTCCAAAACCTTTTTATTAGCCCCCACAAAAAACCTTATTCTACCAAAAGCTCCAGGATACCTTCTCCAAGTATTATTTTTTTCTCTCTCCCAAACTTTCTCATAATAATCTTTACCTTGTAACATTCTTAACCAACTCCTTTACTTTTCTTGACTGCAACATCATCCTCAACAAAATGATTATGGTTCACAACCACTTTCTTTTTTAACAAATTCATCAACATCTTTATTTTTCGCGTTCTTTTTCTTTGTTATACTAAATGAAATATAATAATCAACTAATCCAACCTTAATCCAAAAACCTTGCTCCAGCCTATCCGTTGGTTCCTTCCTAATTCTCTGTATTTGTTTAATCGCATAATTCTCCAACTCATTCATTTTTTTTGTTTCAACTCCTTTTCTTTCTTAATTATTTTATTTAATTTTCGTACTAACTTTCCAATACTTTCTAAAGCTTCTTCTTGTTTATCTTGATTCCAAGCAATA
>Ga0222697_1001061_pt1 | contig 10885 bp, 11 predicted proteins | sample AntAcemetage1402_FD_179835 | JGI IMG/M metagenome (GOLD analysis project Ga0222697, IMG submission 179835) | Saline water microbial communities from Ace Lake, Antarctica - #1402 | ecosystem: Environmental > Aquatic > Non-marine Saline and Alkaline > Saline | place: Antarctica: Ace Lake... | reverse complement strand
ATTTCGCTTTCTCTGAAAACTACGAAATCTTTAAGCCCCCAAAAATTGGGGGTTTGGGGGTTGAAAAGTTATTTAAAATACCGTTTTCCCTTATCCGGTATTATATACCGTATTATATACCGTATTATTAGGGGAAATTTAAGAGTTGTAACTTATTCCCTCCTAATAAGTTACAAAATCAACACTCGGTTAAAGTGTAACTAAAAACACCTAAAACTCGGTTAAAGTGTAACTAAAAACACCTAAAACTCGGTTAAAGTGTAACTAAAACTCGGTTAAAGTGTAACTCTTATAAAAAGTTATCCATAGGTCTATAAAGTATATTTTTTAAGAATCGTAGTTAAATAAGCAGCGGGATTTTCAATCTTTTTACTAGATTCTTCGGCTTTTACCTCACTTATAGCTCTTACAACCACCTCAAACCCATTTTTTTTATTCTTAAATATCTTTTTTACCAAGTTTAGAAAGACCTTTTGTTCCCCCTCTCCAAGATAAGTTTCAATCTCTTCCAGTGCGTAGTCTATCTCAGGATCACTGCATTTTATTTGAGTAGTGAATCTTTTTATTTTTTTTCTCCTTACCCACTCACTAATCTCCATAATTAAGTTTTCTGTAGGCTTATAAGTTATCTTCCAATCATTCTTAATTTTATACCATACAGGATCACTAGATATTATCTTATTTTTCTTTAGATATTTATGAGCTTTAGTAAACTGTCTCTTAGCATCGCTCTCATATTTTTCTAACTTTATCCCAATTCTCTTTATTAAATCAGAATACATAAAATTTATAGTTTCGGAACCATTTATCCTGTTAATGTAAAATCTCCACCCCAAGAGCTCATATAGTCTAGCAGCGATCAGATTACCATCTGCAAGAGATTTAAGCTGCTCTAAACTAGAAGGTTTTATTACGCCTTTATTCAATGACCTTATTAATACAGGACCAAGGAAAATTACATTTTTGTTTAGAATTTCTTTGTCTTCGTTTTCTCCTTCCCCTGCTCTGTCCGCTAATAGTGAATAAGCTAAATCTACGAGGGGTTTTTGTTCTAAATGGTGAACATCTGTTGTGCGGAGATTGTTAATAGCTTTGGCAATTAGGGAAATAGTTTTCCCTTTAATCGACAAATCCCAGTATTTTGCTATCTCAGTTAATGTATATGGTATATAAAAATCTGGCGGCAGGGGTTTGTGCGCTTCAGAAACTTTATGTAATATCCAGCACCAAACCTTAAATTCCATTTCTCCGGGCAGGTAATCACGGCTTTTAACTGTCCATTTAACTTTTATTCCATCCCTGGTTGTTTCTTCGTAATAAATTTCTCTTTTTCTGTTCCTTCTACCCAGAGAAACAAAATAAGGATACTTAATTAAAGGCATTGGAGAGAAAACGGCAATTAGTTTTTCTATCTTTTGGGGCGTGAACTCTTTTTTGGTTTGGTCAGTTTTTAATGGCAAGGCCTGGACCTGTTGTGTCATATAAACTCCTATTTATGGGCACCCTGCCCTTTTTGGGCACTGTGTCCTTTTTGGGCACAGTCATTATTTTGGGCAGAGGGACGCTTTTTGCCCACTATGGTCATTTTGTCTATGAACACTCCCTCTATCCCCGCAGGTAAGATTACGCGATACCTGCTACCCTTAACATCCTTTTCGTTTTTGACTTCAGAACGCTCTATTAACTTTTTTTGTGTTAGAGTATGAATAGCACGGCGCACAGTATTATAGGAAATATTACACTGCAATGCTATTTCTTTATATCCCAGCCAGCCCGTAGTTGTTTTGTTCTGGTTATGACTTAGCTTGTAAAAATTAAGATAAACTAGCTGAACGTTGCCCTTAATAACGGAATTTAGTTTTTCAAGTAGGGTTGCGTTATTGAGCACGGTGCCCACTTTTGGGGCCCGTTCCAACTTGGGCAGGGTGCTCTTTTTGGGCACTGTGTCCTTTTTGGGCAGAGCATGTATGGTTTCTTTGGAATGAGACTTGGGGAAAAAGGCATTTAGTCCCCGGAAATCTTTTTTCTGGCCAAACATTTCGCCCATACGTTCTTTAGCGATTTTTCTTAGATCGTTTTCTTTCTGGGGCACGCTCCAACACCTCCTGACTTAAAGCCATATATTGTTCAGTTATAGAACTGTCGGGGGCATATTTTACCACCGGCTCTTGTTTTAGGTCACTCTCTTGTATTTTTACAGTCTGGCTGATTACTGTCTTAAAGACCTTTGATCCAAAATAATCAAGAATTTCCCGCGATATAACCTTATGAACTGTTGGAATTTTATGGAACTGCGTCATTAGAATGCCAAGCACGTTAATCCGGATACCTAATTCTTCTCGTACTCTTAAAATGGTGTTTTGAAGTTCTCTCATGCCTTTTAACGCATAGTGTTGAACCTGTATTGGTATGATAATGTCAGTAGCAGCAGATAGGGCGTTTAAAGTTAGAATTCCCAGAGAGGGAGGACAATCAATAATAACGAAGCGGTAGTTATCTCCAATAGTCTGTAGAGCCCGGCGAAGTTTAGTTACGCCTCCGACAAGATCTTGAGATAGAGCGATTTCGGCGCCTGCCAGATCAACGTTGCTGGGAAGTACTTTAAGACTAGCAAGCCCCGTTGGCTGGACAGCTGCTTCAATATTATATTTTGCATCAACTAATACATCATACATTGTTTTTTCAAGCTTGTAAGAATCTATCCCCATGCTAGTAGTTGCGTTTCCTTGTGGATCAAGATCTATAAGAAGAATTTTGTGTCCCTGTTTAGCTAAACAATAAGCCACATTAACAGCAGTGCTGGTTTTACCAACTCCACCTTTTTGATTTACGATAGCTATGCTTTTCATTTTAGTGATCCCTTTTTAAAAGTTTTATTTTTATAAGATCCTCATCAGTAAAAACCCGAAAACCATTTTTTGGATGCCGGCGGATTCTGGGGATTTTGCCGGCACGCTCCCAGCGAAAAATTGTCATTGAGGCAACTCCCAACTTTTCTGAGGCCTCTTTTATAGTATAATATTTTTTAAATAACATAATTTTAAGTTGTTAAATATTAATAAAACCCTTAACATTTTTCAAAAAATAGCATAAACATTAAAACTTATCAAGTGTTTTTTATTTTTTTATCAAAAAAGGTAAGGCTGATTATAATTTTGTGGACACCGTGCCCAATTTGGGCAGGGTGCTCTTTTTGGGCACGGTGTCCTTTTTGGGCAGAGCGCTCAACTTTTTCATAAACAACCAGGATAAATAAAAATTATTAATACTATTTTTGCTGCTGTAGTATATTTTGCTACGGTGGCAAAACAGCAACGACGAAAAAAAACAAACGCAAGACTTCAATTTGCGATCTTTACACATTAGAAAACTAGCAATTTCCCCCAAATTGCCTATACATTTATACTGGCCTGGTCTGAGATATCGCAATGCAGGGCAAATATGAGAGGCTTTTTCTCGTCGAGAGACGGGCTTTGGCCACTTTCCAGTCCGGAGTGCCCAGGTTTGCCTTTTATGACCAGGGCTTTTGTCTGCACGGGATTTTATTACTCATGTTTTAAAAAGCAAAACATCAGCAGGGTTCGCTTGATTAACTCCGAAACAGGTAATACCTGAAGATTTCGGAGACAATCACTTCTTTACGATAAGTCGCAAAAAAGTTAGATCACTAATAAATTCCCGCTTGTCTCCGGAGAAGAAAGGATTGTCAATTCCCTCGGCAAACATATCTTGGGGTTCTAGACAAAGAACCCCATCTTGTTAGGATCTAAAGCCAGGCCAGATAATACCCGAAAACTTTGTTTTTTACTCAATCTTTAATTCAGCAGGGTTTGCTTGATAGACTTTGTCTGCGTCAAAGACTATCACTTATAGCGCAGTACCTACGCTAAAAGAGCGCAAACTAAAAAATAAAGCTCTCAGCTATGGCGGGAAAAGTCTTTTCCGGGCGAAGCCTGATGAAACAGCGCGGAAGGAAATTTAAGAGAGGGGAAGTCCTCTCTTAAAAATCTCTCCATTCTTCAAGGCCTTACCTGCAAAGGCATCACTGGTCTATTTTTTGGTTTTTGATGCCCCAACTCCTTTCTTATTTAACTTACGGAGATTCTTGTCATTTGTTTTCATTGGCACAAGCCCCTCCTGTTTTTTGGAACCTGCCCTCTCCTAGCCCCGAGTAAGTCAATCCTACCCTTTTTTTTAAAAAAACTTGAGGGATTTTCTAAAGAAGCAGCCGCACAAAATTTTTGAACATAAAACCCCAACTAATAGGCAACGCATTTCAAAAGCAAAATACGTTGCAATACGTTGAGATTTATCCTTCCAAATTTTTGAACTTTTTTTAACCAGGTCATCCTTCCCTTAAAAAACGGCAGGAGTGACAGTCTATCTAGCTTACAACTCTATTGCCCAAAATTACTCAATCAAACTTTAGTGGTGTAGGGCTTTTAGTGAAGAGGGCAGAACCACAAAAAAAGGAGGAACTCATGAAAACAAAAAGCAGACAAGAACTAAAGAAGCCAAAAACAAGAAAGGAGAAGAAAATGCAAACCAAAAAACAGCCCAGTGGAAAAGGGCAGGAGTTAAAAGCAGTCATTAATAACAAACAAAGGGGAGAAAAAATCATGAATGAGAAACAGATTGAAGAACGACTAGCTGAACTTGAACCTGCAATAAAAGGGATTGCATCTAAGCTGACAAGCAATTGGGGGCATCAAGAGGATGTTTACCAGATAGGGCTTGAAGCAATCTATTGCAAGCTGGAAGAGAAAAAAGTTTATAATAACGCATACCTCAGACAGCACGCAAAGCATCGTATGTTTAATTATCTAATAGCTGGCAAAAGCCTGGATAATGGGGTCCATAATGGATTACACGAGACTACTCAAATTGAACTCGACGAAATCGTTGATATAGAAGGCAAAAGAGATTTTCTAGGGGAAGTATACGAAAGAGACTTAAAAAGTCGCATAAACAACCGAATATCGGGCTTAACCAAGAGAGTTTTCACTCTGTTAAGCAAAGGATACACACAAAATGAGATTGCTCAAAAACTTAATACATATCAAAAGAACGTCAGCAGGCAAAGACAAAAAATCCAGGAAGTTGTAAAAAAGCTCTATGGTGACAGATTAACATTGAAAGAAACAAGAACTGGCAGATAAGAGCAACTTCCTAGTTACTTAAAAGACCCCTGTTTTTACAAGGGGTCTTTTTTGTCTTGCGACATCATAAAGAATATCGGATGCTTTCTAAACGTGAATTTAAAATTTTAATTTCTTTCTTAATTATAAAATCCAATCCAGGACTCTCAATATTTTCGTTTTTCTTCTTTAAAAATCGTGAGAGCCGCTGCATCGAAGTCTGGCAAAAATAAATTTTTCTTTGCCACATTCTGGTCCTGTAAAGAAAACTTTGATTGATTTCTTTCTCAAAGTTTTCAATTTCTTTTTCGATTTGTTTGTCCATAATTTTTCCCTCCTTGTATATATAACAGGAAGCAAGAAAAATTTAGACCAATTCTATTTGAAGAGTGGAAACGGAAGGACTAAGTTTCCGGGAAATCTCATTCAGCCAAAAGCTTTTTTGCCTTTCTCTGCGCTTAACCATTGCTATTATCCTTTTTTCTATTATGTTTATTTAAAATCGGCGCCTTCCATTGCTTTTTCTATATCAAAAGTTTCTTTTCCGCTCATTTTTAGCTTCATTGCTTCTCGATCTAACTCAAATCCCGCAATCACCCATTTCATGGCTGGGACAATGCACTGATCTACGAGAAAAGGAATTACCCATCTTGCAATCACATATGCTATCCAAGTAGCAATAACCCCTACAAAAACAAAAGTGTAATTATCATTAAACTCACCATAAATCCAACCAGCTTCGGCTGCAAGTATAGATAATATTGTCGCTAGCCCTAAAAGTCCCTTTCTTTTATTCAATAGGGGTTGAAAACATAGAACTCCCAACTTGCTTTGATACTTTGAAATTATCCATTTTACATAATTATATATTACCCAAGCAGCAACACCACACAAGAGAGCTAAAACAATGTTCACTAGTATAAGGTTGTCCCAATGGTAATAAACCCTCCCAGTGAGCCCTACTAATGGTCCTAGACTTAACAACCATACTATGCAAGACAAAACTATGCTTAGCCGAAAAAATCCTCCATCTTCACTCTTAGACATTTTCTTTCTCCTCTATTTATTATTGTTAATGAATTTTTTACCTAATTAATATTTTTTATTGTTCCAACAAAAAATCTTTGTCTTATTTACAATCAACATTTTTCATTTATTTTAACCTTTATTAATAACTATACACCTGATGCACCACTGGTCAAAGACCCCTCGTCAGATTTTGTATTGTTTTTTTTCATAACTCCTTATAGTGCATCAGGTTAAAAGGTAAACCATTCGTAAACCTTTTTGCCTTATTTTTCCTCTAACCTCTTGCAACATAATAGGTTTACCGATTTACCATTTTCGCCCAAAATCCGTTGATTTTTGCGCTAAAAAATACACGTTAAAACAAACAAATTATTTTTTTCATATAACTTCTTATACTCCAATGAGTTAAAAGGTAAACCATTTGTAAACCTTTTTGTTATGATTTGATCTCCTCTAATTTTTTCGCTCCAAGTTCGTCCGCTCTGATTCTTAATTCTTTGGCTCTAGATTCTCCGAATTTTCCAATATAAAGCTGTTTAATCTCAAATCTTATTGAGGCAACATTTGAGGTTAAGGAATCGATTTGTTTTTGAGTTATTTTTTTTACAGAGTCTATTTCTTCCAGCGATTCCTTCTCATTCCGACCTTTTTCCATTAATTCTCTAAGAACAATGCTCGTACTTTTCTTTAACCTTTTTGCCTCATCTTCTATGAATTTTTCCCATGCTTCTGAAACCTGAACACTGTAGATTTTACCACTCATTATTTAATCTCCTTTGGATTATTAATTCTTTGTTTTTTACATTGCCATTTCTTGTTCTAGCTCTTTCTCTTTTTCCTGGCCAGAATCTTTGGCTCCAGATTCTAATTCACTCATACCAGGCATGTTCTTTCCCTCAAATTTCTGTGTTTCTTGCAATTCTTCGCCATGTTTTTCCAGTTGAGCCAGTTCCGGATTATCTTTGTTTTGCAAACTGGCCACTCGATCGTCAATTTCTTTTTGAATTTCTTTGGTGCTGGACGCGTTCTCTGAACCTATTTTGAGATCATCGGCGATAGCTTTTTCTTCCCATTTTTCGACGGATTTCCCCAGTCCTTCTTTATCATTCGTATAGATTTTTACCTCATCTGTAGCGCGCGAGATCGATACATAGAAGCTGTTGCGGTTTGTTAACGATGTTTCACTATCATGATTGATCAGGACGGTTTTAATGGTCTGTCCCTGCGCTTTATGGTTAGTCAACGCATATCCATGATCTAAATGGTTGTAGCCTTTTTTAACGTTAAAATCTTTGGTCCCGTTTTCTGTTTTGATTGATATATCTCCACGCTTATTAATTTTATCAATCTCTCCCGTACTACCATTCGTTACACCGAGCGTCCGATCGTTTTTCAGGAATATAACCTTATCCTCTTTACTAAAAGATTTTTCACTTTCTTTTCCACGGTTACTGCTGACTTTAAATGCGTATTCTTTTTTATCGAGTTCTTCTTTTGCCTGCAATTCTCTCCGGATGCCGGCATTAATTTGCTCACGATCTTTATTTGTACCTGTTAAAATCATAGTTTTGTCCCGATCGTCTTTTGTTCGGCCAGTATATTCCTTGACGATTGCCTCTTGTCTTTTTTCTTTAGCTTCAATCTCTATTGTATTATCTTTAAGTTTTTCCACGCTTTTTTTAATATCGCCGATGACTGATTCTTTGACAGCTGCGCGCAGATTTTGATCTTTCTGGCGCAGAAAATCCTTTAGCTCTGCTTTTTCGCAGACTTCTTTTTCTTGCAAGACCGAGAAGGGGCTTCCTGCGGAGATAGCCTGCATTTGCGATTTGTCTCCGACCAAGACAAGCTTAGCATCTTGTTCAGCTGCTCTTTGTGTTAATTCTGCCATTTGCTTATTGCCTACCATGGAGGCCTCATCTACAATCCAGACTTGTTTCATTTTTTGCCTGGGGGTTAATTTGCTTAATCCCTCTCTTTCTTCTCGATCTAACTGATATAAGTGAGAATGCAAGGTAGAACTTGGGATTCCTGATTCGCGCTGCAATTTCTCAGCCGCCTGTCCAGTAAAACTCATACCACTGACATTATATCCTTCTCGCTCATATAACTCCTTAGTAGCTTTTAACATAGTTGTTTTTCCAGAACCCGCGTATCCCTGAACAATAAATACGCCGTCGTTTGATGTAAGAATTTTCCCGACTGCATTTTTCTGTTCCGGCCGGAGATAGTTATATTTCCGATCCAATTTTTGCTGAACATCTGCTGCATCCAACCCAGTCAGACTATTTTGACGATCTTGGACGTTTTGGACTATTGATTTCTCAATTAATATATTTTCAGCTGTTGTAAATCTCAATTCTTCCGCCTGTTGAGTGATAGCTCGAAACTGGGCCATAATGATTTCGTCTATCTTTTGTCGTCTCAAAACCTCTTCTTTTGGCAGCTTAACTTTCCATTTCTGCTTCTGCTGATCCCTGGCTTCTTTTTTCCCTCCGGATATCTTTTCTTTTTCCAGCTCTAGCAATGTTCCGGCCAGTTTTTGCACCTCAATATCTTTTTCGACATCGGCTATGGTTATATCAAGCCCTGCGCTACCCTTTAAGGTCTGGTGCATAAGTTTCTCTTTTGACCAATGGACTTCTCTCTCCGATAAAGAGGCTACTGCTTTTAAAACAGGAGATGTTTGCTGTTTTTCTTGTATTGTTTTGCCAATTTTAGGCTCAAAACCTTTTTTTGCAAACGGTTCAAGTTCACTGATCCAGCTCTGTCGAGTTGCTTTCATGTCCAGATCGTTATCTTTGGCTTTCCTGGTAATTATCGCGGCCTTAGCCCTGGTTTTGGCATTATCAAAATCTGCTTCCCTGACCTTCGCCTCAATCTCCTGGTGTCTTTTTGAAAATATTTCAATTGATTCTCTCGATACCCCCTCAATTTCCCAGAATCCGTTTTCGTCGCCTTTTATACGATAGCCTTTTTGTAATGTCAAAGCTCCCAGTTCGGCCCTGAATATCTGCCCGAAAAATATTTTGTTTTGGTAAAAAGGCGTATTATTTAAACCGCGAAACTGATCTCCGCGCTCTGTTATATTCATCGTAAACGCATGAGTATGCATATTCGGGTCCGGCAAAGCATTTTCAGTTTCCCTACTTGTTAGATGTTTGTATTTCCCCACAACTAGATTGTCTGTTTTAACGATTTTTAACTCCTCATTTCTTTTCAATCTGTATTGCGAGTAGTTCTTTTCGATGAAAGAAAGCGTATTATCAATCGCTTTATCGAAAACATCCATAAGGCTTCTGTCCTGATGTTCGCTGGGTATTAGCGCCAGCATTGAAAAACTCTTTGGTGCAGAGAAAGTAAGGTCTGTGCCTGGACAGTGTGAGGAGACAAATGAAACTGTCCCATTTTCGTTTTTAATTCTTTTTTGACCAGGCGAGACAATTTGCTGACCGTTTTTATCGCGGCCTTCCAATAAATTATTCCAGTCATCCATTTTAATTTCGCCGGCAAGACCCAGTGTTGCAGCTCCTTTTCCATACCAATGTCCAACCACGTCTTTTTTTTGATAATAATCATCTTTTATATAGTGCTTATAATAGGTTTGAGCTTGCCCAAGACTTTCGATTTTTTTCACACTCAGCATGATTAGATATCCTTTGTAAAGTCCACTTGATCCGGGTCAAGCTCATCATCTGTTATTTTTGTTTCAGTTACTTTTACTTCTTCGGCTTCTCCAGGTAATTGCTCTTCCAATTTTCCCCGCATCCAGCGAAACAAAAAAATTGTGCATGGCAATAAAGCAATAGGCAGCCACCTCATTCGATATAATGACTCTTTAATGGAGAAAATGTAGAACATATATTGCGAGATACTCAGATCAGTGACTTTAACGAAACGTACCATAGAAGTGGAATATGGGACAAAATAGTACCAGCCAGCTGCTATTAGCCAAAGGATGCAGACGAAGGAAAGAATCTTTGCATATATTTTGATATTGGATTTTATACTACACTCAACCACGAAAAAACTACGACCATTTTGCATGATTAAATATCCTTTGTAAAATCTACTTGATCTGGATCAAGCTCATCATCTGTTATTTTTGTTTCAGTTACTTTTATTTCTTCGGCTTCCCCAGGTAACCGCTCTTTTAGTTTTTTTTGCATCCAATGAAACAAGAAAACCGCGACCGGAAACAGCATAATAGGCAGCCAAACTGTCTGTTTTAATGATTCTTTGCTACATAAAATGTAGTACATAGGTTGCGAAATACTTCTGAGGATATAGGAAGTATGCACATACGTATGACAAAAAGAGATATGATAGAAGCAGACAGCTCCTATTATCCAAAAGGGGATACAAACGAATAAAAGCATCTTTGCATATATTTTGATATATGATAGAAAACCGCGACCGCTTCGCATGATTAAATATCCTTTGTAAAATCTACTTGATTTTGTTTGATCTTGTTTTTTGATTTTAGCTCAATTTCCCGCGGCTCAAAAGCCTTTGCTTGATTGGGAATATGCTTAAAAGGAACCTTTACTTTTACAACTGGGTAGTTACTTATTCGGAGATATCCCTCAAGCTTATTTAATTTTTGGATCTCACTTGCCAAAATTAAATCTTCGATTTTGTTCTCCGATAAAGAACCGTGACCAACGTGATCGTCGCTCACCTGCATCGTGGGACGCTGCTTTAGAACCTCTCGCTGC
>Ga0222697_1001058_pt1 | contig 10923 bp, 26 predicted proteins | sample AntAcemetage1402_FD_179835 | JGI IMG/M metagenome (GOLD analysis project Ga0222697, IMG submission 179835) | Saline water microbial communities from Ace Lake, Antarctica - #1402 | ecosystem: Environmental > Aquatic > Non-marine Saline and Alkaline > Saline | place: Antarctica: Ace Lake... | reverse complement strand
TCATTCTCCCAACGGTTTTCTTTTTCCCCTCCTCACCGATACCAGCCTCAAAAAGCTCGTAAGTGTACTTGAACCCCTCTGGAGTCGTTGCGATTGCTCCTGTCGCTCCATAGACCTCACGGATTCGAGCGAGGAGTTTAGTGAACAATATTTTCTGATTTTTATAGGGGACGATGTCAAACTCGTCGAAAATGAAATCACTCGAATTGAAACCGACCATTCTGTCGGGGACGTGTCCAGATTTGAACCTGATTTTTCCCTTGAATGCTGGAGTTTTTACTCGAATGATCCGACGCTTTGAGTGAGGGGCGAAATCATATCTGATTCTATAACGATCCAGGAACTCCTCAACATCAGGGATATTGATATCAGTCAACATTGTATCAGTTGGAGCACCGATCAGAATGTCGGCTCTCTGTTTTAGAATATTTCTGTATTTTAGGAGGTTTAGGGATCTCGCTGGGACGGCTTTCGACTTTCCTGATCCATAGCCACCGAGGAGACAGCTGAGACGGTCAGGGATTAAAGCGTCATGAGATTCTAGCTTCCTGAACGTATCAGGTGAGACAATGCCAATATTTGCAAATTCAATTTGATGTTTGAGCGCTTGAATCTTTGCTTTGACTTTGATCTGGTCAGACCTCCTCAAACTCGAAATCGACGGTTTCAATGTCATCGCCGTCAGCGTCAGGGTTGACACTAGAAAAAGGAACAGGACCCAGGACCATCTTAATCGCCCACGGAGCGCTTTGTCGGGTAACGGTTTTGTTTGAGACCTCAGTGATGACCATTTGCATCTCTTGGACAGCGAGCCCCGAAAGCTTTTGGGTGGCAAGGTCGGTATCAGGATATTCGGGATTTTTAACCCAAACCTTTTGAGGTTCAGTCTTGATTGACTTCCAGACCTCACCGACTGGTCCGAGGTATTTAATGAGCTGTTCACGAGCCCTGACAACGATTCCAGGGTCATCTCGATAGAGTTTATACCTCCACATTGCCTTTGCGTGTGCGACTCCCTCACTAAACTCACTTTTAGATTTAGCCCAGCGATAAAACGTCTGTCCAGTGATCCCTCCAGCGAGAATCCCGTCAGCATCTCGACCAGTTTGAGCAATGGCGAAGAGTATCTCTTCAACGAGGTCAGGTTTATATTTTCCTTTTGCCAGAGCATACCTCCAAAAGTATTCTATCCCGCTTGTGAATATAACCTCAAATAAACGAGGGAATCCCGAGCAATGTTAATCACACGGGATTGGTTTTTCAAGCCATAAATATCTCACCCCATACGGATATTTTTTCTCTGCTCAAGTTTATCGAGTGCTTTAATATCTCCCGTTTTTGCCATTTCAAAAAGCCTTAGATCTATCACATAATCACTCATGTCCCGACCTTTTTGTAGAAGCTGACTAAATTCAGAGTTTATCTCTAATCTGATCCAAAACATCATTTATTTCAAATCCTAGAATATTCGCCAACGCCTGAGCATTATAACCAAATACGCCACAGTTAATGATCTGTTCGTGCTGTTCTTCTTTTATATTAATTCTTTTCTCCCATATTTAAAATATTATCAATCCAATTTTTATGAAACCCATAAACCTGTTTATTATTTTCAAATATATATTGTTCTAACCTTTCATTGTGCGAAAGATTGCCAGAGCCTTCAAATACGATGTGCTTGTTGCATTTTGTTTTTGCCAAAAATACTTTTGCATGTGAATTACAGAAAGATGCTGTTATATTTTTAGTCGTATCGGATAATATCTTTATTTCTTTCGCCCACCTTTCATATTCTTTATTAGCTCGAAAAAATATGGAAATTACGAACCCTGTCTTTATTTTATCCGCTTCAATTATGGATTTCAAATAGTCGAAAGATTTATTATTCATGCGATAAACAACTATATAAAGCTCAATTATTTCGTAATATTCTAATAAATATTTTATTACTGTAATTGCATTAAATGACATATCCGTGACTAACCTGTATTGTATATTTTCCTCTAATTCTCCCCCGACAATATCCTTAAAATTGCTTGCTCTGTCACAAACTATCCTCTCATATTTAACTCTCGCTAAATATTCTCTTCTATTTTCTTGTTTATCGTCCAAATCATACCAATTCATAAGTTTGCTGCTCTAAATTTTAATTCATAAAAGTGAACGACAACGGCTAATCCGGCTTTTTGATACCATATCCTTCAGGGCGTTAGGATCAGGCAATCCGTTCAGGGCGTCCCAGTGGATCTGTTTTGGGTCTCGCCCAATACGTGATACCGTCACAGTCGTGATACCCCAGCGCTGGGCTATATCGGTAGCGTTCCAGCCCTTTTTTTTCAGTAGTTTGGTGAACTCATTCATGCGCTATGCCCATTCTGTTTTATTGGATTTTTTCTTCCTCGATATTCATCAATAAACGTCTCTAACCACCAACATATATGTAGTGTATCCTGTAATCCGTATGGATGGAATCCCCATTTATCTCGTACTAATCGCTCCTCGGTAGAAATAACACCAGTTTTACACATTTCTGAACGAGGTTGGTGACTGGTACATCCTGCCCATTCAACGTACATTCTAAATAGTGATTTTGTGGAGGTGAGGTTAGAACCTCCAGTTACAACAGTGATCTGTGAGTTTAGTTTGCGCATGTTTTTTGCGCATAAACGGAACCTGGATTTAATAATTAGCTGGGATTTTTCGCTTAATTTATAACTCACTGGTATTGAGTTTAAAATTGCTAACGTGTCAATTGTTTTCATTTTAATACTCCCCGTCTTCATAGCCATAACCGTCATTTTTACGGCTGGCAGCTATAATTTTTTCATACTCATCATTCACGCTTTTATCTGATTTCGTTGATTCTAAATCTCTAATTTTTGCGGAATCCCACATTGGCCCTGTTTTTATTTCACGCCCAGATAAAAGATTTTTTTCTATACACTCAGCAGATACGCCATAATGAGACTGCGCCAGGCTTGAGAACTCATCATATCTGTCCTGTGCATCAATCCATATCGTTCCCATCGAACCCATCGCACTATATTGTAATTTCATTTCCTGGTCTCCTGTTATGTTGGTTATCTCTCTCATCTTACCATTAATATAACACCAGCGTTAAGAAATGCAATAGTTATTATCATTTATGTTAATATAGCGAGAATCCATAGACAGAGAACTCCAGAGATATATCGATGTCAGTGATCTCTGGATCAGCTGGGAGCGCTTCTGATATCTCCCTCATGATCGCGAGCTTTTCCGTTGTTGTTAAATCCTTCATTCGTTTTCCTCTTCGTTTGATTTATCCCATATCCATTGAGCCAATCTCCGACAAGCCCACTCCCAGACATTGACATCATATTTCGCGCTGAACTTCTTTTCCCCTATCTGGTCCAGCTCGATATGATGTTTACGACAGAGATCCCCGATCATGAAGTGATTTTTCATCGGGATCGTTCTGTCTCTTCCCATTCCGACCTCGTCCAAGTGATGACGGTCAGCTGGTTTGAAACAGACTTCGCATTTTCCGCCCCTCCTGGACTCGAGATATTCAAGGGACGGGTTATCAGACGCTTTTAGCTCGTTACTCATAATCCCCTTCTTTCTTCTCCTTTGCGCTTGGAAGGGCATTAGGCAGAACTTTGACAGTTTTATACCCCATCATTTGTGCAAATACCCAGGGTGCTTTTGGTAGTGAGATATTCAAATATTCCGAGATATTCCACAAGAGCATCCAAAATGCTTGCCAGGGGTTGTATCGAATAAAGAATGTTTTTAGGTCTGGCTTTAAGGGAAGCATGATTTATCCTTTACTTCTTGGGGAACTCTATCTTCAGATATTAAAACATATTTGTATGATGGAATGCCATTACAGGCAGGGCTAAAAGTTCCAAACATAAGAACCTTCCAACCTTTCCCATTTGTCTTATAGCTTTGTTTTCCGTGTTGAATGGTTACTTCGCTTACTTGTGTCATCCCTCACCATCCTTTGGGAGCTCGAATATCTTAGCATCAGAATAATTTCTATGGCTGTATTTACTCTCAGCCGTTTCAAGAGATTTCATTGCTGTAGACTGACTTGTGAATTGTTTAGCATTCTCTTTTACTAGAGTCCTGCCTGGGTCTCCATCCCACGGGGCAAGCCAACAACCATCGTGTATTTCAACTATCCATTTCATAAATTCTCCTTTGCGCTTGGAAGGTCAAGCATGGAGGGCTATGAATTTTTCGCCCAGATCATCTGTTACTGCCCAAACACTACTTAAATACCCATCCCCCTCATCGTGTATACTGGGTTCTTGGTCGTGTGCGTATAATTGCACCTTCAGATTGCCATTACCTGCCGTCACTTCTCTCTGAAGCTCTCTAATCAGCTGCTTAACTGTCATACTCATCACTCACCATCCTTAATCTCTAATAGGGAGAACAGCTCCCAACCTTCGCCATACATTCCGCTATGAACACCTTCATCAGCATCAGTTTTATCATATTTTAGGAACACAAAATTATCTGGGTCATACCAAGTTTTTTGTGCATCATCAATAGCCTGCTTCAGAGTAGCGAGTTCCTGTTGAAGAGTCTCAAACACCTTACTCTCTACAACATAAATATTATCAGCAACGCCTACATCTATAATTTTTAGATCTTCTGTTGCAAAAGGATTCTCTCCATCATTGTAAGTAAGTTGAACGGTAGCATTGCAATCCCTATTTCGGAATCTCTCAATGTTCTTATCCTGTTTCTCGCAACGGGCTATAACGAAAGCTACAAATTCGTCTGAATAAAAATCATAGTCTCCATCAACTTTTGGTAAAATAGCTTTAAAGGTGCTGTATTTTTTCTCAAAATCTTCAATTAACTGCTCACATAAAGTCATGAGGGTTCGACCTTCGTGAACTCCAGACACTTCTCAACCGTTGGAATAACCTCAATCAATTCGAAATACTCTCCAGGGTTCTCTTTCACGATGCGAGCATATTCGATCTTCGCAAGTCGGGGAATAATACTCTCAGCGACCATTTCAAGTCGCTTCCCGTTGACATTTGTGACGAGTTGTCTGATCTCAAACTTTGGTTTTTTTCTCATTCTCAGCCTCTCTTTTGATAATGTTTCCAGATACGGACGCAACAGCGAAAATCGCGACCAGGAGGAGGATCGACACCGAGAACCAGAGTTTTTCAAACCAGAGGAACAGAATGACCCATTTTAGGACTTCGTATATTCCCCAGCATATCAGGCAACAGAACACGATCATAATTATAAACATGACCAGACACCCGATTCGGTCAGGGAGGGATCTATATTGCGTTGTATTATTCATCATTTACCTCAAGTTTCATAATTGCGTTTTTCCTGTATCTGAGGATAGATTCAATTCGCTTCTCGCTCTTATTGAATTTCCGAGCGAGTGTCTCGAGCCTCAGTTGATATTTTGTCTCTGGATAGTCCCGACGAATAAGAGCGTCACCGATCAGAATGTCGATCTCCGTGAGCGTGTACTCGTCACGAGTGAACCCCTGATTTACAAGACGTTCAGCTGACGCTCTGAGTCGATTCAGACGGTCCAGATCAGACACTATTTAGCTTCAGCCTTTTTAGGTTCGTATTCAATTGACCCACCGCCACGACCATGAACTCTGATTATGTCTGGATAATCGGTGGCCTCTGCTCCGAGTTGAATATCAATAATCAATCTTGGTTCAATAGCCTCTTCAGGGGGGATCTCTGTGAGTGGGGTGATCCCTTCTTCCATTCGGACATGATCATCCCCTAGCATTTTAAGAGGACCCTTATCAACAGCACCACCAGAAGCAAAAGGCTTTTTAATCTTATCCATGATCGTCTCAGTTGGTTTTGCAAGTTCAGCCTTTTCACTCTCTAAAGCTTTCCGTTCTTCCTTTAAACGGAGTCTCTCAGCTTCACGGTCTCGATCTTCCTGCTCATTATTGCGAGTAGTTTCCAGGAGGTCTTTAATGATTCGAAGGGAGTCAGATTTGATGAATAGAGCCTCCTCGACCTTTTCCTGATATACCGTCTCAGAGATGACCTCAGCTTCGAGAAGAGTGATAAAAGCTTCAAGTTTATAGGAGGAGAGACCGTAACAATTTTCCCGATACTCCCTGAGAGAGCTCATCGATTTGTTGAGGGTGTTGAGGCGCTCGGTTTCGATTCGAACCTTCTCTTCCTCAGCTTTCTTTTTTTCCTCATCAATAACGAGCTTTCGAGCGAGGAGGGGCTGCTCGATCTTCTGTAATTTCGCGAGGGTCTCTTTCGATGTCGAGTCGATTAATCTCCCTAAACTCAGGACATCAGCCTTGAAAAACTTTCGACCATTCTCAAGGGAAACTCTAGCCTCCCTGATTGGCCTGATCAATTCAGCGTTTCGTTTGTAGCCTTTTGAGGTTGACATATCAACGACCTCTTCACATGCGAGGGAAAGAGCGTCCAGCGACTCAGTTGATAAAAAACCATGTTTCTCGAGTAGTTCGGCGTCTGTCGGGTTGTAGGTTACTATCTCGATCTGTTCAGTTGTTGCTGTTTCATTCATTCCATTTACTCCTTTGATTTGAAATCCTTTGATAATATGACGTCATTTTCATCAAGATAGACGTCCACAGTGTTAAAAGTTATGCAACAGAGACCAGACATCGTCCTGAATTTGAAAGTCCCTGGTTTTCCATAGTAATCAGAATCCTCATTCGTTGTGGTGACGTGATCTTTCGGTTTGAAGTCTTTCAATGGTGCTCCTCGATAATGCGGGGGACCCTGCAAATCCCCCGCTTGAGTTCTCACTCGTTAGTTATTTTCCACCGATACCAGTTTCAGACTGTTGATCAATGAGTTCAGCGATCTCAGAACCGTCACGATCTGGGAGAGCCTCACTGACCCTCACTCCCATAACAGCGAGACCGTCAATCATAGCTGAGGCGTTCTCAGTTGACTTCTCGAGGGAATTGACAGCTATTATCAACAAAGCTTTCCATTGAAGAGCCTGGAGATATACCAGGAGGATAGCGATCAGGAGGAGGAGGATCAGAAACCACAGGAAAACGGGGGTCTGGAAGAGGTCATATATTTGATTCATGCGTTCGCTCCTGGTTCTGGATTAATAGGTGCATCATAGAAAACAACCCCGTCAGGCTGGTCGATAGGCTCGGAAAGGTCTGCTCCTGTGATAGTGACTCCGTTCGCTGTATTCATTTTTACCCCGTCAGCCCATTTTATAGTCGTGAATGCTGGGATAGGGAGCTTCAGAATGTGCTTTTTCTCTCCCTGGATCGTGAATTCGAGCGTCAGGATTTGCATTTTCCCGACAAGCTTTTTTGATTTCTTAGCCATTATATTTCCCCATGTATGACTAAGGTGAATGTTTCTGTGAACTCTTCTTCGATTACAATAGCTGTGACTTTGATCATTACTTAACCTCGATTGCTATAATTTTGTGACCCGTCCCCATAGACAGAACGTCAGCAACCGCGAGAGCTTTCCTCTCAGTGGGGATGATCTCAGCGTTCGCTGAGTTCCTGGTCCATTCGTCCGTATTCTCGGTCGAATAGAAACCCGTTGTCTGATTGTAGATGTAATATTTAGACTCTGATCGAGCTTCTTTTATCTTTTTGATTAGAGCGTTGATATCTGACCAAATCACAATTTGAACTTTCTGAGCTTTATTATACCGCTTAATCGCTCCCCACAATACAGAGACAGCAATCCAAATCCTTTTCATTTTAATCCTTCCAGCCTGGACGTGACCGCTGAAACGGGGGAAGAAATCAGGAGACACAAATCTAGGCTGTTTAATATCATTGAATGAATCCCTCGTCCATGAGAGCTTTTAAAAATCTAATTGAGCGAGAAGCATTGATCAGAGCTGACCGAGCTTGACGTCTGAGTTTGTGAACGTCCCCGCCAGTTTGGACAGAAATCGGGTCAGAGGACTCGACCTGTTGGAGAACCTGGAAGATTATCTCAGCGTCAGTCCCGTATATCGTGAAGTCGACCAGGGGATGACGCTGGACTTGAGGGACGTCCTCGGGGGAAATCGTGTCGAATGCTTTAGGCATTGAGGGAGACCTGAGAAGCTGTGATCAAGGGGGGAGTCGTTGCCATGATCTCGAAGTTGTGACCCATACCAACCCCGAAAGTGTCGGGGAGGATCAGCAATTCATTGAATGCAAACACCAACCCAGCGAACAGAGACGTCTGAAGTGGGTTCCGATACCTGTGCGAGTTCCGAGCATGTGAAGCGCTTAAAATTCCAGCCTTGCGAGCGCACGTTTCACCCATTCCGCGAAGGATTGACTCGGGATTCGTCAATTTTCGTTTGCACTTGGAACAGCGATCACTCATGAGGACCCTCCAGCCCGTGTTTCTCAATGACAGCCTCTTCGATCAGTCGACCAGCTGAAGCGTCCTGAGATTTGATCCAGGTGTCCAACCACTGAGGGAGACGGACCCCAACGGGGATTCTCTTGATCTTTGGGTCCAGGTGCTTACGTCCAGACCCGTCTCTTTTTCCTCCGTGATTCATGTAATCCTTTATAATTTTACTATTGGGACTTTTGGGAAATGTTTTCTGACAATGTCAGCACATTAAGTTCACGGAAAAACTTGAAAGCGCTGACCTCACGCTCGTCGAACATAGGTTTAACCGTTGACTTGATTTGATTCACGATGTCGATTATTGTTTGCATAGCCCGAGCTCCTAAGTTGGTAGAAGATAGACGTTAATCGAGAAACCGCAAGACATATATCAAGTATTATAAACCCCCTTTGGAATCCCTGCATAAATATCTTTCAGGTGATCCCTGATCTCCATCCTCCTCAGACAGGACCCCATGAGGAACCATTCAGCTTGTATATTTCGATTAAAAAAGAACTCGGGTTGAGAGTTAAAACTTTTCTTCCAACCATGAACCCGACGGATTTTACCGTTTTTAATGTGGAGGAGTCCCCATTTCGGAGGGAGGTCATTGACCTCTATAATCCCAGGTTCACAGAGGTATGAACGATATGATCCCATTCCGAGACCTGGATTCTCCCTGAATGTCTTTTTTGCATCAGCGAGGAAATCTGATCTCGACGTTTTGCATTCGATCAATAACGTCGCTGGTTTCCCGACCATAAACCCAATCACGTCAGGAATCTCATTCGCGATTGATGCGATCTCCTTTATTGCGAAGGAACACTTGACCGTTTTCATCAAATAGTCATATCCATATTCAACCAGCTCAGCATGACTCAGCACTATCGCCCCCAGATCATGCTCACACTGTCGCGACCATGCTGTGACGTTCTCTTCGTCCAGCCTGTGAGCTTCCTGAAGAAAGCGTCATCCATCTTCGTCAGTGGACCTCCTGACGGCTTCACGGGGACGACTTCAATATTGTTCCGTTCACAGTATTCAATCAAGAGTTTCGAGTGAGCTTTGTTCTCTCCGACGTTCTGGGATATTTTCTCGTTCACTTTGCGACCTTGACCCCTGTTGAATGTCGGGGGGACCAGCTGAGGGGCTTCGATGTAGACAACGAGATTCAACTCAATAAACCGTTGTTGGTCGTTGTAGATACGGATTAGCTCGGTTGCACCCCAGAAATCAGTCGTCTCAACAACCCAGAGCCGACCGTCTCTTATCACAGCGAAACCCGTCTCAGCTCCAGGATCGATTCCGATTAATATTTTTGTCATGATTCGTATTCCTTTATTGCTCTGAATATCATTTCTGCTATTTGTGGGACGATCGCGTTTCCGAGTCCTTTAAGTCTGTCCACCCTGTTGGGTATCCCATTAGCCACTCTACCCACGTTGGGTTCAGGGAGCCATCTTTGTTCCCATCCTTCAATTCTATCTGACAAACTTGCTCCGATATACTCCCTAGTGAATGATTTCGTTCCCTGCCGTTCTGCTCCACCGTGAAGTTCGACCTCATCCCTTCGCTTGCTGCTGGTGTCATCCACATTTTCACTTCTTGGCATAGTGGTGGCTTCTGTCCTCCGCTTGGATTTGGCTTTCTTGGACTTTGGATGTTCGATGAGTCCATGACTGTCGGCGTTGACCACATCCTCACATAATCCCCCAGACCTACCGAGTGCATCGATCCCTCTTTCTGCTGTGTGCTCTTTCTCTTGATATAGTCTTGGGTGCAAACTGTTGGCAATAATCCAGATTCTATCTCTTCGGTGCGGTGCGTCCACGGCGCAAGCTGGAAGTAAAAACGATTGTACGCTGTACCCTTCAGCTTCCAAGTCAGAAAGCACCTCGTCGAACACCACCCCTCCATTCCAATTAGTAAGCCCCCGAACATTCTCTCCCACAACCCACTTGGGTTTAACTTCCCGTATGATTCTAAGCATTTCAGGCCAGAGGTGGCGGTCATCTTCTGAGCCTCTACGCTGTCCGGCTTGGGAGTAAGGTTGGCAAGGGAAGCCCCCTGTGAGAAGATCGATGTCTGCATAATCTGAGCCTTTCATTGTCTTTATGTCATCATGGCATGGTACATCAGGCCAATGCTTTTTCAATACTTTTTGAGCGAATGGTTCGATCTCGCAAAACGAAACGACCTCGTGATCAGACCAGACTCGACTCCCAGCCAGAGAAAAACCCCCAATCCCTGAAAATAAATCAAGATGCCTCATCAATCCTCGTGTGCTGGATTATATGCTTCGTGATATGGGAAAGTCCCCTTTGTCGCTTCTTTCGATATCCTGAGCTTGATCACAGTCGGATCAGTTGGTTTCAGCTCTTTATAATTTGCCTGGACCAGACGTCGAGCCCTGGTTATTGAGGAGAACCTGACTTTAGAGGATCTGTTCATGAATATCTTGACAGGGATGAAATATTGATCCTGCTTTTTAGAATAGATCAGCATTCCCAGATCGTCGAGCATTCTGAGAAAGAGCTTCTCGTCTGAGTTTCGATATTTTT
>Ga0222697_1001053_pt1 | contig 10959 bp, 20 predicted proteins | sample AntAcemetage1402_FD_179835 | JGI IMG/M metagenome (GOLD analysis project Ga0222697, IMG submission 179835) | Saline water microbial communities from Ace Lake, Antarctica - #1402 | ecosystem: Environmental > Aquatic > Non-marine Saline and Alkaline > Saline | place: Antarctica: Ace Lake... | reverse complement strand
TTCAAGAGTATGGTGAAAGATTAAGTACTGTGGTTGAAATTGTAAAACATCACACTGGAAAAAATAAAGTAATACTTGTTGCTCATTCAATGGGGGTTTGGTTTCTCGTTCTTATATAAAAAATTCAGGCGGAGCAGATGATGTTTACACATTAATAACAATTGGGACACCTCATCACGGGGTTGATGGAAAAGAGAGTGCTTATGTTGTTGGAGTTGGAGGATTACTTTCCACTTTATGCCAAACAGGAATTCCTTTATTTAAGGAGGGGCATTCGGGAGAAGAATGTGGGGAGATGTGGCATGAATCTGATTTTGTGATTAATTTAAATTCTAATGACGAAACTTATGGAAATGTTGAATATTATTCTATTATTGGAAATTGTTGTGAAGGAACAGATGGAACTTCTGATGACGAGGTTGTTTCTGTTGATAGTGCGACTTTAGACGGAGCAGAAAATATTATTCTTACTGGAAATAAGGTTGATTGGATAGATACTTTTCATCAAAATTTAATTCATCCTTCAAAAGTTCCAAAAGTTTATTCAAAAGTTAAAGAGATATTAGAAAGTTTTCCTTAACTTTCTTTACCCTATAAAAAAACTTATTTGTAATTTTCTTATTAATCAAATGAATTTTATTTGCTTGATTCAATAAAACTTTTGAGGAGCAATTTCTAAAATAACAGACCTCAACTTCTTTTTCTTTTTTCTTAACTCGTTTTAATAATTCTGTAAAATCTCCATCTCCCGAAAATAAAATTACCTTATCATATTTATTATTATAACAATCTTCAATCATATCTAAAGCTAAATAAATATCATCTCCCTTAATCGTGTGATATTCTTCTCCTAAAATATTCAAACGAGATTTTCTTGTGCATAAACTAACCTTGCATTTAGGAATTTTGTGCAATCTATCAAATAGCTTTTTTTGTTTAGCCCATATTTTATCGTTTATCTTCTTTTTTACATGAGCATTATAATAATATATTTTAACTACTTTATTTTGCTTACATAAATATCTTATATAATTTTCAAAATCAAAATTCAAATCACTAAAATTTTTATTAAGTGAAGTTAGCCCGCCATAAAAATTAGCACCATCAATATAAATAGAAACTCTTTTTTCTGAAGAATGAGGAAAACATGAAACATCTTTGATGTTACTTTTTACCATTTTAAAAATTCCCAGTGTTCAACACAGCTGGGATACATAGCGGTATGTCCGAAGACTTAAGGCAATACCTGTTACCTTAATATCTTTAATTTCTATTATTATTTAAGTCTTTCGTTACTTAAAATTTTTTCATTAAATATTTCTAAAAATAACCTTTAAGATAGTTTCTCAAAATATTTATAAACAACAATTAACTAATTCAATTATGAAAAGAAGTGTATTACTAAGCATTTTAATTATCTCTTTAATATTTATTCCTTTGATAATTGCAGATGAAGTTGATGATAAAATAAATGTTGCATATACTTGTCTTGAAAATAAAGTGGTAGGAAATTGTAATTCTCTTTCTTCCGAAGAAAAAATCTTTTCTTTGTTAGCAATTGAAGAATGTAAAGATGAAGTTATTTCTAATTCAGCAAATAATGAATGTTGGCCTTCATCTTCATGCAATCTAAAAACAACTTCTCAGGCAGTTTTAGCTTTGGATAATATGAATGTTAATGTAAGCAACGCAACAAGATGGTTATTGTCACAAAATACAATCCCTTTAGGTATTGAATGGTACTTGGAAATTGAAAACACTCAAACAATATCTGAACCTTATTCTTGTACAATAACATCTATTAGTTCATCAAATTCTATAACTATCGGACTTGATAAAAAAATAAGTTCTATATCTGGAAGTACTTGTTTAAGTTTGTCTGAAACCCCTTATGAAGATTATTTTTTAGAAGTTAATCCCTCTTGTTATAATAAAGAATTCTCTATTTCATGCGACCAATCATTTCTTACAACATTATTATATAAAAAATCAGACTCTCCAATATTATATGTTTCAGATAAAACTTCTTCTGCATCTGCTGACGGAATAACAACAGAGAAAGTTGATTTCTCCTGCTTCAAACAAGGAAATACTTGTGACTATGAAGGAAGCCTGTGGGCAGCATTTGTATTAAATTATTTAGATGAAGATATTTCTTTTTACAAACCTTATTTAGTTACAATGGCAGAAGACAATCCACAATACATCCCTGAAGCATTTTTGTATTTAATAGAACCTTCAGATACAAATTTCCGCACAATATTATTATCAAAACAACAAGGTAGTATGTGGTGGTCTGCTTCAGGAGACAAATATTATGACACTGCTTTGGCATTGCTTCCTTTTCAAGATGAAAATCCAATAGAAAAAACAAACTCTAAGAACTGGCTTTTAGATGTTCAGGATGCTGAAGGGTGCTGGCAGGGAAATATTGGAAACACTGCATTTATTTTGTATTCTATTTGGCCAAAAGATCTTGGGGGAGGAAATGGAGGGGGTGGAGGAACAGACTCTCTTAACTGTGAAGATGTAGATGGTTATTGTATTTTTGAAACAAGTTGTTCAGATATTGGAGGAAGTGAATTAAGTGCTTATGAGTTTAGTTGTTCTGGATCAAAAATATGCTGTGACACAAGCCCTACTTCACAAACTTGCGAGGAAATTGGTGGAGAAATCTGTGACTCAGATGAAATATGTAGTATTTCAAATATTGAAACATTTGATACTTATGATTGTTGTATTGGAGATTGTGAATCAACAGAGGTTCCTCAATCAGAATGTGAAGAAGATGGAGGAACATGTAGAGATTCTTGTTTAAGTAGTGAAGAAAAAAATTCAGACGAATGTGATTATCCTGGAGAAGTTTGCTGTGAAGACGATACATCTGGAAGCGGTGGAGGAACTACTGAAGAACCTAAAAGTTATTGGTGGATTTGGGTATTATTAATCTTAATTGTTTTGGTTGTTATGGGAATAATTTTCAGAGATAAATTAAGGCCTTTTTGGTTAAGGATAAAATCTAAATTCAAAAGAAAACCAAAAACACCTTCAGGACATCCTTTAACAAGGCCCTCTCTGAGAAGACCTATTCATAGAATGATTTCTCCTTCTAGAAGAAGACCTTTACAATCAAGACCAACACATATAACAAGACCAACCCCTACAAAAAGACCAAAATCAGAATTAGATGATGTTCTTAAAAAGTTAAAAGATATTGGGAAATAAAATGGTAATTAATATTAGTATGAGAAAGGCAAATATTTATCTTAGAAGAGAACAGTTTAGAGAACAAGGAATTTCTCCAATGGAAGAAGCACATAGGATTACAAAAATTGTAGATCCTGACTTTGAAGAAACAATAATGATTCAAGAGAAGACATTATAACAAAACAAAAAATGATCCCCAATTATATAATTAAATTTATTAACCCTTTTCTCTTAAATCAATTATGAAAAGAAGTGTTATTATTTTATTAATATTATTCTTACCAGTTCTCTCTGCAGTTTCTATGGAAATGAAAACAGAATTTGACCAAGGAGAAACATTTATGGCAAAGGTCTCGGGAAATTTTTTCAAGTCAATTATAAAAGAAAATATTTTCTTCTATGAGGGACATGTCAGAGAACCAATGTCGCCTTTTGTAACAAAGATAAATAATGACTTTTATATTTATGCACAATTATTTGGAAAACCACAAAATAATTATTCAATTGTCATAAAAGATGTTGAGTATATAGAAGGTGGTTTGACCATTAAAGAAGACTTAACAAAAAATTTCTCAATATCAAATGACCCCGTAGAGTTTTCAATAAAGCCGGGATTTGTCTTTACTAATGAAAACTTTTTTATTGAAGTAGAAAACTTTCAAGACTCTGAAATAATTATTGATGTTGTTACATCTTCTATTAATTTGGAAACTGTAGAGCCAATAAATTTAGGAACAGGAGAAACAAAAAAGATTTATTTTTCTGTTGCAAATATAAATTCAACATTTGAAATAATAGAATTAAGCACAGCTAATATAGAATATGAAATTCCTATTTATATTTTTGGAGTAGAAGATTTGGTAATCCAAGATATCACAGAAGAGACTGTTTGCGAAAATGTTGGAACATGCCAAAGTTCTTGTGATGAAAATTCACAAGATTTGGGAAAATTAGACTGCGGTTTTTTTTCTACTTGTTGCAGAGAGATAGATGAGCAAAAAAGTTTCAACTTTGAACAATCAGAATTAGAAATTATTATGCCAACAAATTCATACACTTTAAGGGAAATTTATTTTTACAATACAGGAAATGAAACAATAGAAAATATTTTACTAACAATATCAGGAGAATTAAAAAATTACATTACTCTTTTAACAGATAAAATTGACGAATTAAAACCAAATTCCAGTGTGAAAATTGAATTAGAATTTTATTCATTTAATAAAGATATTGAAGTTGAGGGAAAACTAATTGCAAAAGAAAAGGACATTTCAAAATCTTCTTCAATTTTTTTGAATATAATTAAAGATTATGTTTCTATTGATGAATATGAATATACTTCTAGTGATCAAACCAAAACCTGTACAGAATTAAATGGAAAGGTTTGTTCTTTAGATGAAGAATGTGACACAGATTATGTTTATGCAAAAGACAACAAGTGCTGTTTAGGAATATGCAAGGGAAGTGAAACAAGTTCATCAGGAAAAATAATTGGCTGGGCAATAGTTGGAATCGTTGTTGTTTTTTTAATTTGGTTTTTTAAAACAAAATATAAAGGTGCAAAAAAACCCGCAAACTTATTAGATATTGCTAAGGGTAAAAAATAATCACTTATCTTCTTTTTTTCTCTAAAATACTCTTTAACTTTTTCTCCAGAATATCTTTTTCCATTTGAACGACTCTTACCACTTCATCATACTTGTGGAGCCGTCTTGTGAGTTCACTGAGAATATCCCCGTATTCGTTGTTTTTTAAAACAAGCGATTCAGGAGAAACAACCTCAACATGTGCAGGCATATACTTGAACATTAAAATTGCAAGTTGTAATGCTTCTTCAATCTCAATCTCAATTTCTGCAAAAGCTGTAAAAAAATCTTTCCTATCTTTCAACTCTGCAGGTTCACTGATTTTTTTACTGATTATCTTAACGCCTTTTTCCTCGCCCATATCCTTAATTATTTGTTCCAGAGTTTTTACTAAATGTTCTGCAGGCTTCCCAATAATTTCTAAAATCATTACTGCTATAATTTTTTTTGTTTCCATTTTAATCAAATTCGCTGTGAGCTTTTCGCTTTTTTAAAATAAACAAAAACCCAAGCAAAACACAAAAACCAATAAATCCATACTTTGCCCAATCGCTCTTGTCTAATTTTTTTTTGGTATCGTCACTTTTTATATCTTTTGTTTGGGAATTTAAAGTTATAATTTCTGGTTTGTCTTCTTTTTTAGTTTCAACAATCTGAGGAATTAAAGGTTCTGTTTTTTCCAAATAAGAAGGAACTTCTTTTACAAAGTCTACTTGTTCTAATTCTTCTGGCTCATCTTTTTCATTATTAACACATGCCAAGCCCTGGTCTTTTATTTTTTCTAAAGTAATTTTCCCAATTCCATAAACATCAATCAAATCTTCCACAGAATCAAAAGGCCGTGTATCAATTATCGCCTGCGCTTTCACAGGTCCTATCCCTCCCAATTCATCCAATTTTGTTAAAGAAGCAGAATTAATATCAATTTGTCCACTTTCGCAAACAGCACAAACTTGTGAAATCACCAGGATAAAAAATATTCCAAGTAAATACTTCATAAAATGTAGAAGAAATTAATGATTTTAAGTTTTATTGTGATATGTTTTAGAGAGTAATTTATTTAATATCTTGTTTCAGAAAGAGGTCTTCTTGTATATTTCCCTTCTCTTCTGCCTAATTCTTTTTTTATTAAAAGATATTCTTCATCTGTAGGAACATTAATTTGCGTTACTCCTGAATTTTTTAAAATCAATATGATTTGTTCTTCAATAAGATTTCCTAACCCTTTTGCTAAAAGAGGATTTTTCCTTAATGCTTCTTCATGTTCTTTTACCTTCCTTTTCATTTCTTGAGGAGTTGTCATAATTAATAAAGAGAAAAAGGATATTTAAGTTTTATTATACTTGTCTCTATACTTCTCTTTGAAATCCACATATTTAATTTGCCCACGTTTGATTCCTTTCCTTGCAATCCAAATCTGAGAGAAAATTTTATTTTGTAAATACCAAGCACATTTTTGCTTTTCTATTTTTGAAAGAGTTCCGTTCATTTTAACTTCTACTCCAATAACACTATACATTTCTCCATGAACATGTTTAATTGAGATAAAATCAGGAAAACCTGTTCCAACAATTAGCATCTTTCTGAAAGGATTATATTTTCTTTTTGCCTTTACAAGCTTGTTTTCTTCCAAACCAACATTATTAGTCCACTTATCCACAATCCATTCTTTTTCTTCTAAATCTTCCCTAACCTTTAACTCAAACCTCGCTCCTTGTCCCTTTGACTTCTTTCCCTTTTTCATTTCAGACTTTTTCTTTTGCTTTCCTATACTCCCTTCAGCATCCCACTCAGTCTTATATTCTTCATCCCCTGCTTTCTTAATCATCTCCATAATTTTTTCTTTATTTTCTTTTTTCACACTCTTCATTAAAAAACTAATTATCAGAACTATTTAATCTTTTTTAATATTTATCCAAATAACTGCAAGAATTGCTCCAAGAGTATTAAACACCATATCAAACATTGTGTTATAATATCCTCCGACACCTGTTTCAGGAAGTGCAAGAACTGCAAAGAATTCGATTATTTCATTTAGCGCACCGACTCCCATTCCAAGAAGCACAATCAAAATAGACAAGACTTTCATATTAACTTTTTTATTTAAGTAAGGTTTTAGTAAACTATATGCAATTAATGTAGCAACTCCAAAACCAATAAGATGAACAAATTGGTCATATCTCAGTATAACAAAATTAGAAGTTTCAATTAAATTAATTAATGTGAGTTTGTAAACAACTTGTTCTTTAATAATAATTAATCCTCCAACCATGTGCATTAGTGCCCAAGTTGTTAATCCCCATAATATTCCATTAGATAAATCATGTTTTTTATTTGTGGCTAATATCAAAATAAAGAAAAAAATTATAACTCCTATGTATGCAACAAATTCATAATTTTTTCTAGAAATTGCAATGCTTCCAAATACAAGAATTAAAATTAAGTTCACAATTAATATTGGTAGTTGTCCTTTTTTCAAAAACATTATATATCCCTCGCTTGCAAAGTTCGCCTTTTATTTGCCTGCACGCGTTTTATCGCATCACGCAAAATCTCTTCTGTTTTTCTTTCTAAAGCCATGCCAACTTCCTCAGCAACACTAGAAACTGCATTTTCTTTATCCAATTCCTGCACAACTTTTTTTATGTTTGATTTAACAATTAATCCCATTTTAATTTAAAATAATATTTTTTGATTCATGATACACTCTTCTTCCTGCTTCTGCATATTTTCTAAAACTTTCTTCTGTTGCTTCTTCTAATCTTCTTCTTGCTTTTCTAACTTTCTCAGGAGTATTTAGGAAATCTTTTACAGGTTTCATTTGTAAATATTTTAATGATATCATTTTACTCTAAACCAATCTCCCCTTTTATACTTTTCAGTGCATCAATTGAAATTTGAAAAAACTCACTTAACTCCAAACCTGTTTTTTCAATTTCCCGAATAATTTCTCTGTTACAATTCTGTGCAAACGCCTTGTCCTTGAATTTCTTTTTTAAACCTTTAACTTCCATATCTGAAATTCTTTTCCCTCTCATCAATGCATATGCATAAATAATCCCTGTCATTGTCTCTGCCGCAGCCAAACAATGTTCAACTTTTTTTGTTCTCTCTTTATCTTTCCACTGAGGAAGAATATCATGTCCATAACCATGAGACAAAACAATTTCAATAAATTCTTCATCAAATCCTGCTTCTTTTAAAATCTCAGGCGCTTTTCCTAAATGCTCACTTGGGTTATCACGAGTCAAAGCCCAATCAACATCATGCAACAAGCCAAGCATTCCCCAATAATTTACGTTAGGCTCACCAGAGTCATGTCCGTCGAGGACGTCGTTAAAATGTTGCGCGAGACCGCGCATAATTGCTTCGCTCTCTAAATAATGGTTCATATCAGATTCTTTCTGAGGAAATTTTTTTAACAATTCAATTGCTTCTTCACGTGAAATCATTTTAAGAAAAAGAAGAAAGGGTTTTTATGATTTTTGGGACGAAACATTTATATACTACTATGTATTACAGAATACTAAGTAATACTTACAAATGAGATATGGATACACAATTCAAGAAGGGCGTACTCGACATTTGCGTCCTTTTAATATTGAAAAAGAAAGACCATTATGGTTACGAATTGGTGTACAAAATTTCAAAAGATATTTCAATTACCGAAGGAACACTTTATCCTATCCTTAGAAGATTGAAAAATGAAGGCTATTTACAAACCTATCTTAAGGAGTCAAGAGAGGGCCCTTCAAGGAAATATTATTCCTTAACAAAAAAAGGAGAAAAAAGGGCAAAAGAATTAAAAAATGAATGGAAAAATTTCGAAGAGAAAATCAACAAAATATTAAAATGAGAAAAAAAGAATTTTTTGAAGAATTAAAGGAATATCTTATTGGTATTCCAAAAGCTGAAAAAAAAGAAATGCTCCAAGATTATGAAGAACATTTCAAAATTGGGAAAGTGAAAAAAAGAAGTGAGAGTGAAATTATTAAATCACTTGGGAGTCCAAAACAAATAGCCAGAGAGATGAGAAGAGAATTTTCTTCTTCAGAAAAACCAGAGTTAAAATCAGAGGCTATAGAAACGTGGGTTGCAACAAAAAGATTCACAAAGCATTTATTTAATGATGCTAAAGACAAGATTAGTAATCTTATTCAAAAAGATGGGAATAAAAAAAATGATGATTTTCTACCAAAGATTATTTTTGGAGGAATAATAATATTAGCTTTAATACTTATTTTCAATAGCTGGTTTTTTAGAATTATTGCTTTTTTAATAATAGGATATTTAATTTTTGATTATTTCAAAACTGATAAGAGAAATAAAAGCAATACCTTAAAAAGAGTTGTGGATAAAACCATTAGTAAAAAGAAAAAGGGCAAAACAAGTGCTACAAGAGTCATTATAAGTTTGGCATTTAATCTATTATTTTTTATTTGGCTCTGGATAGGATTGTTCTTTGGAATACTAGGATTGTTTATTGCAAGCTTAACAATAGTAATATCTGGGATAATGATTATTGGTTTTGGGATATTCGCCCTAATCACTCATAGCAATCCTTTAACAAAAGATATATTATTTTCAGGATTGTTTTCTGGTATTGGAGTAACTATCTTAGGGGGTTTATTTATTGGCCTTTCTAATTTGCTAATAAAATATTACTTTAAATTAACAAGAAAATACATCCAACTAAATAGCAGGTTTATTCGAAAATGAAAAAAATAATTATTTTGATCGCTTTAATGCTCCTATCATTTTTTATTTCTGGACTTTTCTTTCTTAACTCTGGAATGTTTGATAAGCAAGGAGAATTCAATAGAGCAAGGGCTGATGAGATGGTATTTGAATTGAATAAAATTCCTCTAATTAATATTGGAATAGAGAAAGGAGATTATGAAGGAAATATTGGAGAATCCTAAACTTAAGACTCTGATGTTGTATAGGAGGAAGAATTAAAAACAAATGTTTCTTTAAGAAAATATGGAAAACAAAAATATATTTTGGTTTTTTGCACCAATACAAGCAATGACATTGGGATTGATTGTATTTTTCATCTTGGGTCTGACAGATATTGAAGTAGGCACAAAGACAACTCTAAGTATTTTGTTCCCTTTATTTACTTTAATTGTAGAGTATATGATTTATTCAAAATGAAATACAAGGTACACAAATTAAATATTAAATTAGAAAGAGAATCAGATATGTTAGAGAACTTCCTTAATAATCTAAAAGGCGAAGTAATCTCTGTAATTCCTGATGTTAAATCATTATTCTTATGTTATGGTGCAAAAGTAAGATCTGTTCTTATTGTAGAGAAAATCAAATGAAAAACAAAAATAAAACAAGAGGACAAGTAATGGTCTTTGTAGGTTTCTTAATGATTCTTGTGAATGCACTTTCTTATATCTTAAACTGGAAAGGAAAATTTGTGCCTATTGGAATTATCGGCCTTGTGTTTGTTGGTGTTGGTTTGAGAATCACGAGAGGGAAGTTTTAGGAGAAGGGGAAAAGAATAAGAACCTCCGATTCAATCTAATTCTAAATGATAGACAAAATAAGAAAAATCGCAGAAGATATTTTTGAAACTCTTGGAAGCGGATATTCAGAAGAAGTTTATGAGAAAGCAATGGAAGTAGGGCTGAGACTTGCGAAAATTCCTTACGAAAATCAGAGGGTTCTTCCAGTATTCTACAAAAACTTTGCCGTTGGCACTTCTAAACCAGATTTAATAGTTAAAGATACTAGTGGTGGAGAAAAAATTATTCTTGAACTTAAAGCAACACCAAATAAAACCGGGATGAAAGAAGAAGTTCAACTTCAGAAATATCTTCAAACATTGAAGATGAAAAAAGGAATTATTATTAATTTCCCTCAAACTAACAAAGATGGTCCAGGTTCAGAGATTGAGTTCAAGGAAGTTAGTGATGAATTAAACACATGCGATAAATGTGGAAAGATTCTTTGTCATGGGGATGAATGTTCTGCATGTTTGAAAAAAGAAACTAAGAAATCTAAAAAGTAAGTGTTGTGAAGGATTGGAAGGTTGGGTTGAGTAGGAGGAAGGAGAGGGATTAGGATGGATTACTTTGATTCTCATATAACCCTTGCAAATAACCTAATTGCCTTAAAAATTTATTATCCATTTTTTCATTAAAATATACTA
>Ga0222697_1001049_pt1 | contig 10982 bp, 11 predicted proteins | sample AntAcemetage1402_FD_179835 | JGI IMG/M metagenome (GOLD analysis project Ga0222697, IMG submission 179835) | Saline water microbial communities from Ace Lake, Antarctica - #1402 | ecosystem: Environmental > Aquatic > Non-marine Saline and Alkaline > Saline | place: Antarctica: Ace Lake... | reverse complement strand
CTGGCTGAGTTTGAATTTACTGAGTCTGGTGCATTACAGATCGGAAAGTACGCTAATGGGGTATCTGGTGATCTTAAAATCAGTCCTAGTGGGATAGTAGCGAGGAATGATGCTGGGACAACTACTTTTGCTATTGATGGCACTACTGGTGATGCTGTATTTAAAGGAACTGTTCAGGCTGGATCATTAATTACTGGAATTATTCAATCAGATTCAGTAATCTCTGGAGATATTACAGTTGGTGGAGATGGAAACAATAAAGGAAAAATAAGTGTATTAGATGCTAGTGATACAGAAGCAATATTAATTGATAAAGATGGGATTGTAATTAATGATGGTAAAATAACTATTAAAAATGAAGATGAAACAACAATAATTGATGAACAGGGATTAATTAGTACCGCCAATTTTCTTACCGATTCTGCTGGTTCAGTTGATTCTGGTACTACATCAACAACATCAACATCACTTGTAGATGTTCCAAATTGTATAATTACTGCTTTTTCTATTAATAGACCTAAAATGATTTTAACAGCACTTCAAGCAGAAATGGGGTTTAAATCCACTGGTTCTGGGCATCTAATTGGTGCTGAAATGTATATATACATAGGTGGAGAGGTTGCTGGAGAGCAAGAAGTTCGTATGAGTTTAAGAGGAGACACTTTTACTTTACCAGATAATACAAGAGTTCAAACATTATCAACACAAAATTTAAGACTTCTACCTGCTGCTAGTCCACCAGTGTCTTATGTTGTTAAAGCTCGTTGGTGTGCATTGACAGCAACTGATACTGCTCATGCTCGCAATCGTCAAATAGCTTACTTTGTATTTGGAAATTAATATGAAAAATACTATTCAATTTAAAAAAGAAGAAGAAAATAAATATTCAGAATTTTGGACTAATAACGATATTAATTTAGCCAAACTATCAAACGAAATAGCTTTGGCTCTTAATGTTAAAAGATGGGAAGATTGTGAAGATAAAAGGGGTTTTTCTGGTTTGAGTATGGTTGATTGGGATAATCCTCAAAAAGATAATAAAGTTGCTAAAAGAATGATTGTTGTTAATTGGGCTGATGGTGGAAAAGAACATGGTTTTAATTTAAATCTTAATAAAAAAGATGCAAAAATAGTAAGCGATGTAATAAAAAATCACACTACCTAATGGATGAACTAGAGAAAGAACTACAAGCTATTCTCAAGAAATATAACGCTAAAATAGGCTACGACATTACTTTCCCTAAATATAAAGAATACCCAGATGAGGTTTTATTAATAATTAAACTCATGGCTAAGTATGGAATGAAGGTTGTCTTAACTCTTGAACTTAAAACATAATGTTTGCCTATAAATAGTTTTATTTGACATTATCTAACTATGGATACATTTTCAGAGATGCGAGAAGCATTACAATCAGATCTAAATATAACTTCTACTAGCTCACAATTCCCAACAGCTACACTTAATTTGGCTTTGAATCGGTCTTATATTAAGGCTGGTGCTTTGTTTGACTGGACTTCATTAGAAGATTCACAAACAACCTCAACTGCTGTTCAAGAATATTATGAATATCCTGATGACTGGCGACCTGACTCTATGTGGCGACTTACAGTTGATGATACTCTTTACGGTGAAGATCCAGATGGCTCTCCAATGGTATTTGCCGATTATTTAATTTGGAAATCAGATAATACCAATAGCACAAAGAAGAAATGGTCTACTCAATGGAGAAGATATTTTATTTATCCAACTCCAACAACAGTTGGATCTGACAATATTACAATCTGGGGTTATAAGAATGTTGAAGAATTAACTGCCGATGGTGACACGACTATCTTCAGCTATAATTTACCTGAGTGTAATGAAGCAGTTGTTTTAGAAGCAGTTGCTATCTTGAGGAAAAAGGGCGAGGCGATGGAATCTGCCCAAATGTATAGTGCAGAATCTAAAGCTACTCTAGCCATAGCTTATAACAAAATTAAAAGAAATAAATCTAAGTACGAAAAGACTCAGCCCTTCTTTAATGTTGAAGATTTTTATGGATCTACTAATAGTAAAAAACAAGTGACTGGAAATTTCTGATGCCTAAAACATACGAACAATACATGGCTGAATCTGGTCAGCAATCTACACTAGATCAACTTAATGCTTCTGGTGGATATGATGCGGCTAAAAATATTTGGGAGTCTGGTAGTGGTGCTACTCCTGCTATTGCTCCTACTGCTAATTCTAGTTATTCTACTGCTAATACAGCAGGTTCTTCTCCTTCTAGTTTTACTCCAACCAAGACATTTGATCAATTTATGGCAGAATCAGGCAGACAATCAGAATTAGATTCAATCAGGGCTATTCCAGGGAATTATGAAATAGAACTCGCTAAATATAATTCTGGTGGATATGCTGGATCATCTAGTACATCTAGTACATCTGGTGCTATGACTGGATTTGAAGCTCCAGCTCCAATTAATTTATCAGAAACATATCAAGGTCTTTACGATTCTTCGGGAATATCTGATTTAGAAGCTCAATATTCAACTCAAGAGAAATCATATATTGAAGCTAAAGGTAAAATTAACGACAATCCATTCTTATCGGAAGCAACTAGAGTCGGTAGAATTGCAAAAATAGAGTCATTGTTTGCTGAAAGAACAGCCAACATAAAAGGCGATATTGCTACTCAAAAGGCAGATGTTGAAACTCAGATGAATCTAAAATTGCAACAACTTGATATTAACTCACAACAGACACAATTAGCATGGCAACAACTTGGTTCTTTACTTGATATGGGTGCGTTAGATAACGCTAATGGAGAAGATATTGCTAACTGGACTCGTCAGACTGGTATTAGTAGCACAATGATTAAAAGTGCTATTGCTGAGAGAAACAAACCAGAGCCAGTCCAAACAAGCATGGTTCAATCTACAAATGATGCTGGAGAAATGACTGTTAGTGTAATCAATTCTCAAACAGGTGAAGTCATTAGCCAACAGAGCTTGGGTGCTATTGGGAAAGCGACTAAAGTTACTGGAGGTGGTAGTACAACTACCTCAACTAAAAACGCACAACAACAATTTACTTCTGATGCTGAATCAACTCAGGGAGTAAGTACTGATGCTGGTTGGGTTGGGATTTTCCCTCAACTAGTTGCTAAATATGCCGCATTTATGAGCTTAAATGATATTTACAAGCTCTATTTGAATAGTGCTACTGGTCAAAAATATGGTACTCCTAATGAAAGTGCTTCAGAAATTAAAGAAATCTATGATGCTTATAGGGGGTCGTAATGTCTCTCTTAGATGCTGTTAATCTAGCCACAGGGAATCAACCTCAGACTACTACCTCTACTACCAGTGGAGGAGGAAGCTCTTTATTGAATGCTGTAAGATTTTCCAGAGGTGAGCAAGTTCAAACTCAACAACAGGTACAACTTCCAGAGCCACAAAAGAAACCTAGTTTTTTTGAGAAAGCGGCTAAATTACTCACAACTGTTAAAGAAAAATTCAAGATTGCAAAACCTAAGAAAATTGAGTTACCTAGTGGATTTAATCTAACCTTTACTCAGCCTAAAACAGACTTTGATTTATCACCAGCTCAAGAAGGAACATCGGCTCAACTAACCCCACAAGCTAAACAGGAGAGTAGAGAAACTTTGGATAAGATAAAAGATACTCTAGTATCTTCTAGGAATTGGCTTAATAAAGAAATCGGAAATATTAAACCATTTGGATCTTACGCTTCAGTTGTTCCAGATATTGAGAGAGTTGGTGCTACAAAAACTTTAAGTGAAATAGGTGGTGGATATAGTGAGGAAAATATAAAACAACAGTCAGAAGCATTTAATAAAACTGCGTTTGCTAAAGCTAACCATAAAGCAAATATTTTTATAGGAGATATGACTCTTGGTCTTACTGGTGGAATATTAAAACCAGAGAGAGAAGCTAGTGTTAGTACATCTGATAAAGTTATTGGTGCTATTGGTCAAACAATGGGTGCTGTAACTTCTCTTAAAACGATTGGTGGAAAGATTAGCAAATTTATTGATGGATCTACCAAAATAGGTGTTTTTATTGAACAATATCCAAAATTGGCTAAGTTTGTAATTCCATTTGTTAAAAATGCTTTAACATTTGATATATATGGACAATTAGATCCAGACATTGAGAATAGATTTAAGAAAGTGTTACAAGATACTGCGATTGCTATTCCGTTTTCTATTATTGGTAATGCTCCAGCCGTTTTTTCTATTCCAGCATCGTTTAGTCTTGGATTTTCATTAACTAAACTTAGTGGTGGTGATAATGAAGATGCTATTATTGCTGGTATTATTATGGCTACTTTTGATGCTGCTAGTAGAGCTTCTAAAGGCGGTAATATTAATAAAAAGACTGAGACAAAAATACTTAAAAACGAATCTATTAAGATATTAAATAAATATTCAGATGTAAAATTAACAAACGAATCATCACTAGCAGATGTTAAAAAAGCATATAGAGAAGCAGCTTTGAAATATCATCCAGATAAAGGTGGGTCAGAAGCAAACTTCAAATCAATAAACGCAGCCTATCAATTCTTAGAGGGAATTTTATCTCCAAGTGCAAAAACAAAAGTAGAAAAAGTACCTGAATTACCAAAACAACTACAAGCTGGTGAATATAAGCCTCAAGATGTACTAAACCTAGTTATTGGTACACCTCTACAAAACACCCCAGAGGGTAAGATCTTAGTTAAGTCTGCTATGGAAGCTAAACAACAGGGTCAAGATATTACTATTGAAGATCCTAAAGCGGTAAAGGCTGATGTTGCAACCTCTGGAGTAGAGCTTGCAGACAAAGGCGTTTATGCAGAACTAACCCCAAAACAACTAGAGTCATTAAAAGATGAAGTTAAGATAGGCGATAGTGTTAAATTTGAGGGTGAAACTTACAAGGTTATAGATCAAAAAGGAGTCGCTGGAGATAAGTTTTTAATAGAAGGTGATAATCGTAGACAAAAAGTTATACCTAAAACTGAAGCAGTAAAAACAAAAGCAGAAAAACGAATACTTGATAATCTGAATCCAACAGGGGGTGTATTAGTAGATTACACTCCTAAAGTAAGAGCCACCATTGAACTAGGTGAAAATATTACAACACTAGATAAAACATCTAAGAAATCAGCCAATCAAAAAGTAATTATATACAGAGGCACTTCAACAAATCAAAAGAAGATAGTTCCTGGGGATTTTGTTACGACAAATCTTGATCTCGCAAAGAGTTATGGTGAGAATGTTATTGAGTCTGAAGTAAAAATGAGCGATGTTCTAGATGATAAAAGCGAGCCTTTGGGAAAAGAATATATTTATAGACCTACTAAACCAGTTAAGGTTAAGCCAAAGGTTAAAGCTAAACTTGTACCTAGATCCCAAGTTCCAGTTGGTGAGGGTAAGGTTAAAGTTAGTAGATTAGAAGCTAGAATTAAACAGTCTCTAGGCGAACTATCTGAAGAACAGATTAAAGACATGGGATTGGCTAAGTTCAAAGAGATGAACAAGAAGGAGAATATTAAAAAAGCTGCTAAGTATGTAGCTGAGAACCCAGAAGAAGCTCTTGATGTCTTAACAGGTAAGATAGATGCCCCAAAGGGAATCCTTAGAAACTCTATTTTAATTGCTATGCAGAACCTAGATGTAAAAGACCTAGATATAGCTACTAGACTAGCATCACTTCAATCAACTAGAGCAGGACAAGAAATTAGTGTCTTAACTGAAGTGAATAAGAACCTACCAGTGAATATTTTAAGCGATATAATAAGAGTAAGAACACAGTCTCTTGAAAAGAGATATGGTGGTAAATCAACCAAAAGTATTATTAAAGGTAAGGTTAAAAAAGGCAAAAGCATGATTAAAGCCAAAATGAATTGGGATGCAATCTTGCAGGAAGTGAGGTGCTAATGAGTTGGTGTCTTACAAAAACTGCTGAACAAGATGTCCGAGAGGCATTAAGAAAAGACGGTGATCCCCAAAAGATGATTAATAGGGGTACTGAGGGGAGATTGGCGTGGTTTGCTAGATATGTTGGTAAAGAGAACGCTGAACGACTTAACTACTTATTTGAGACTAAGATGCTACTTAAAAGCCAACAAAAGGGCTTTGCTTCATTTGTTAAGTATATGGGTGGATCTAAAGAGATTAAACGAGATTTCTTAACTAAGGTTGGTAGGGTTAAAAAGGCTCTTTCTAACTCTGAAGTTGAGCAACACTTAGAGACTTTTGTAAATAAGAGACTAGGCGTAACTGTTACTGAAGGTGAGTATAAAAACATTACTAAGCTCTCAGATAAACTAAACAAACTTAGAGAAAATTATGATAGTGAAAAGAAGGTGTGGAAGTCTGAGAAAACAGGTGATGAGTTTGGTGCGACACAAGTTGCTCTAAACCACTTCGTTGAAAATCTTAAATCTCAAAATAAATCAGTTGTAACCATGCTCAAAGATAGAGGTTATCAATTCAAGACAGAAGCTAAACAGGGAATAGTTCGTGCTACTGGTAGAGTATTGCTTGATACAGCAAGTGAAATAGCCAAGACCTCAGTTTCTCTAGTAGCCTCATTAGATGATAGCTTTATTGGTAGGCAAGGAATATTCACACTCCTCACTGGTCATCCTATTATTTGGGGTAAAGCTGCTGTTAAAAGTATGAGTGATTTTGTAAAAGTAGTTGGTGGGAAAAAAGCTGAAGATGCTCTAATGGCTAAAGTATTCTCTGATCCTTTATATATGAGTGGTGAGTATCAAAAAGCTAAGATTATAGACAGATCAGAAGAAGAACATCCTACTGATTTACCGAGTAGATTGCCCGCAGTTGGTAGATTATTAAAAGCCACCGACGTTGCTTTTAAAAATAGCGGTGTCAGGATGAGAACAGAGTTATATAAAACCCTGAGAGATGTAAAAGAATCAAGGGGTATTGAGATGACTTCAGAACAAGTTAAAGGTCTTGGCAAGGTTATTAACTCTGTAACTGCTAGAGGTGATATAGGTCGCCTAAACAGTCCTATCACTAGACTTCTATTGTGGTCGCCCAAGATGTTGAAGGCTGACATAGATATTATAACTGCTCATCAATTTAGTGATATTCCAAAGGCTGATAAGAAAATAGCTTTTGATAACTTAATAAAGATAATTATTGCTACTGCAATTATAGAAGCAGTTGTTACAGCTAATGATGAAGAAAAAACCGAGTTTGATCCTCGTTCATCTGATTTCCTCAAGTTAAAGTTTGGAGATACAAGAATTAACTTTTTAAGAAATATCTCTGGAATTATCGTATTAATAGCCAGGATGCTAACTGGTAAATACAAGAGTGCTACTACTGGAGAAGTTAAAGATTATGGATCAGGATTCGCAGAATCAAGCAGATTTGATGTAGTTACAAATTATTTTACAAACAAAGCTCCGCCTGCTACCAGATCACTTATAGATATAGCTAGGGGTAGAGATTTTAAAGGTGATGAGCCTACTTTGAGTAGTATCTTAATGCAAGCTGGAGTACCTATCTCAGTCCAGAATGTTCTTGAGTTAGTTGCTAATCCAAGTGTTGATAGAACGTTTGGGGTAATTCTTGACTTCTTCGGATTTAGTTCTAATACCTTCAGAGATTCAAATACTAAGACAGAAATAATCCCCACTAAGGAAGTCCTTAAAAATGAGGACTTTATGAGCATGGTACAAGTTTATGCTAAAGCACTAAATGAAGATCCAGAAACAGCTTTTAATCGCATCTTTACTGGTCAAAAAATCATGCAAGTTAGCGGTGGTGGAATTATAGTTGTAGAGAGACAAGACGTGGGTGATTCTCAAGCCTTTAAAAAAACATGGGTCAAAGAACATGGTGGAAAAGTTAAGGATATGAAAGAGGTTAAGTTAGATCACACTATACCCAATAAACTAGGTGGAGAAGAAAAGCCCGATAACTGGAAAGTAGTATCTACTTACACTTGGAGTAGTTACACAAAAACTGAGAACGCATTAATCAGGGCTGTTAAGAATAAGAAGATTAAACTTAAAGATGCCCAGAAGTTAATCGTTGAATTTAAGAACATAGAAGATAATAAAAAGAGAGCAGAATTTGGTAATGAAATAATAGCAAAGTACAAATAGTGACTTAAAATAAATCAATGTGTTAGGCTTAATATATGGCAAATAAAGCTGAGATAATCACCAAAGGGGAATTAAAGTTTTGGCTTGCCATAATCGCAGTAATCCTCTCTGGAGTAATAGCCTTTACAAAACTTCAAGATGAAGTACAAGCTATGACCTCAAGAGAACAATCAAACAAACAATCTTTTTCAGACGTAGTAAATGATCTTTTAGAAATAAAAGATTTAGTTATAGAAATTAAAGTCAATCAAAAACACATAATGAGAGAATTAGGAATTGAATAATTTTAACTAATGAAAACATACTCTCAAAGAGATCCTCAATGGAAAAATGAAATTCTTGGCACGAAAGGTACTATTGGGAGTGTTGGATGTACTGTCTCTTGTATCGGAAATCTAGCCAATCTTACGCCATCTGAAGTTAATCAAAGACTTAAAAGTGTGGGTGGATTTGCTAATGGAAACTTGGTAATCTGGAGTAAGATAAACGAAGCTATACCCTGGTTACAGTTTGTATGGCGAGGATATGAATATAATAATTATAAAGTAAGTAAAGCGATAGAAGAAAATGGGGGTTGTTTAGTAGAAGTTAGCGGAGCTAGGATTGGTGGTTCAAGACACTGGTTGCTTTTTATAGGCAATCGTAAAGCTTATGATCCTTGGACTGGTGAGGAAATATCTACTAGTCTTTATACCCCTATTACTGGTTATGCCGAAATTAAGGTTATCGGTAAGCCTGAAACACCAGTTATGCAATCAAATCAAGAAGAATTAAGCAAGATGCGTTTAGAGAGGGATAAAAATTGGGATTTATACCAAGATGAAATTAAGAAATCAAAAGGACTACAAGAACAAATTGAGCGTTTTAAAGCGGATGTTGCAAACTATAAAACTGAAGCAGACTCCCGCAAGAAAGAAAATCAAAAATTCATTGAAGAATTAGCAAAGAAACTTTATTTACCAGCTACTAGCGATCAAAGCGATATTGTTGCTGGAGTAGAACGCTTACTTACAGTAGAAGATCAATTAAATGATGCTAATAAAACTATTTCAAAAGAACAACAAAAGCATGAGACTGAGAAGTCAGAGATGCAGAAAGAGATTGATGTTCTTAAAGCAGAGATAGAAGCCGAGAGACAAAAGCGTGATGAGACAGAAAAAAAGCTACTAGGACGAATTGAGAGCCTTGAAAACAGGCTTAATGAGACCGAATCATCTAGTGATGCTACAAATGAATGGAAAGAGTTTATAGATAAGTTATTATCAATCTTTAAAAAGGGGTAATTATGAGTTGGTTAAAGTCAGTTAGAGCAACAACAGCAGTAATTATCGTGCTTGGTTTAACAGCAGGACTGTTTACTGGTCATATTCCAGCAGAGAATTACTTGCAAATTGCATTAATAGTTGTGGGTGCATACTTTACTAAGAGAGATTCTAAGGAAGATCGTGGTGAAAAATAAACGAAAAAGTTGTGAATGTCCTAAATGTGGAACTAAATATCAGACTTGGGCTGAGTTAGATGCCAAACACGAAACTTACAATTCCTTTGCCTTTATTGATTACAAAGCTCCAATATATTTAGAAAAATGTACAGCTTGCTGGCAAGCTGAAAGCAAAGAAGATGGAGAAGAACAAAAAATATGAGCTTGTTATTGTTGAGCTTTCCACACTTGGATTGCTGGCTATTGCTCTTTGTGGATTTGGTAAAAAATCTCGTAAGATAATTCATAAACGTGATGGGGAGAAATCAGCACTTTCTGGTGAAGAAGGTAAGCTGGTGTGTGCCCATATAGATCACGACAAAAAGAAACGTCATTACAACAATCCCAACAATGGGAGATTACTCACAATTAAAGAACATTATTTAGATCATTATAACCGTCATGGTAAGAATGGTCTATCAAAAGACGACAACCTGGCAACTGCCAAAGGGTTGTATTTTTCGTTATCAAAATCACAAAGACAAGAACTACCAGATTGGGAGAAACTATGAGAAAAGAGGGAATGTATTACGGAGCAACTGAAAATACTTTTATTTCTAGGGAGGAGATATTAAAGAAAATGAAAACTGCCAAAAGTGATGCAGAATTTATAACACCTTTACCAGATGAGAAGGACTTTGAATACTGGTCGGAGAGGTTTAAGGAACGGCAAGAAAAAGTTGAGGAAACTCCAAAGATCCTGCAACACATGGAGTTCAGGTTACCTCGTACCTCTACGATTGCCTTTATAGGAGATCAGCACGTTGGAAGTCCTGAGACAAATTATAAGAGGATAGAGGAGGAGTTGAAAGCGATTATTGAAACTCCTAATGTCTATGCGATTATGATGGGTGATACAGTAGATGGATTCTTCTGGGGTGGATCTGCTCAGATGGAACAGATGGAACAAGCACCAGAACAATACCAATATATGAGGGCGATGATTAAGCACTTAGGTAAAGCTGGAAAGTTATTAGTAGGCTTTGGAGGAGATCACGATGGTTGGGCTAAGAGAATGGGTGTAGATGCTATCTCACAATTCACTAAAGATGTTGAGGCTCACTATTGTTATGGAATTGGATATATAACTATCTATATTGGAGATAAAGATTTCAAGCTAACTTGTGCCCACAGATTTCCAGGCTCGTCTATATATAACAATACACACCCACAGCGTAGGGCTTTAAACGAGTCAGCAAGAGGTGCTGATATTATCGCAGGAGGACACACCCATCGTAAGGGAATCTCAGAACAGGGAGTTAAAGAATTTGGTGGTGGTGGAAGATCAGTTCACTTTCATAGTGTCGGAAGTTATAAAGCCTCCGATGATTATGCTCGTAAATTAGGTTTCTCAAAACAGACACCT
>Ga0222697_1001042_pt1 | contig 11040 bp, 9 predicted proteins | sample AntAcemetage1402_FD_179835 | JGI IMG/M metagenome (GOLD analysis project Ga0222697, IMG submission 179835) | Saline water microbial communities from Ace Lake, Antarctica - #1402 | ecosystem: Environmental > Aquatic > Non-marine Saline and Alkaline > Saline | place: Antarctica: Ace Lake... | reverse complement strand
TTATATCAGAGAAAGAAGTCACAGGAAGACGAGGAAAGCTAATGGAAATAACATACGAATAATGAGTTTATTTACAGGACAAAAAACTTGGACACCAACGATTGAGGAAGTTACAGGCAATGGAGACACTCTTAACAATCTCCAAAAGTTCACTATGGGAGCTGGTGCTAACAGATTTGAAGCTAATATCAAGGACGGTCTTTGGTTAGGTGGAGACACTTTTGCAACTGCTAAAATTAGTATGAGCTTCCCAGGTATCCTAAAAGCTTCTGATGTTGTTTTAACTGGCGGCTCTATTAGTAATATTTCTTTAGGAGCATTAGCCCCAGGTTCAGCACCATCAATTCAAGGTTGGACTTCTGACTTAACTTTTTCAGCTACAGACCACGATACAGTTGCTTGGACTTCTGGTTCAATCAAACTTTCAGACGGAACTACTTTTACAATATCAGCAGGAAACACAGGGAATATAACCGCAGTAAATTATGTTTATTTAGATACAGATACTTCCGAAACAGTTTTACAAACAACAACAACAGCAACCACAGCAGTTGGAACTAATAAGATTTTAGTTGCAGTTGCGGAGAATGTTGCTTCTGGCAAAAAGGCTACATTTCAAGCTTTCGGTGGTAAGGGTGGAATCAATCCTTTAATAGTTGCAGACAATATCGCAGCTAATACAATTACAGCTAATGAAATTTTAGCAAATACGATTACAGGAACAGAAATTGTTGGAACTACTCTTTCGGCTATTACGGCTAATCTAGGGACTATAACAGCGGGTATTGTTACAGGGGTTACAATACAAACAGCTTCAATCGGCAGAAGGGTAAAGATGACTACTACTGAAGGGATACAATGGCTTAACGAGGATGACGAGAAAGGATTTATGTCTGTTAATTCTTCTAACCAGATGGTTATTGATGCTGACAATGGACTTTTTCTTAAAAGTAATGGGGTAGGCGATGATATAGGGTTACAAGCTGGAGATGTTATACAGTTAAATTGCGGAGAATCAGAAGAAGGACAGATACAACTACTTGCTTTAGACTCTGGCGGTTCTGATATTATAATGAGAGCTGTAGACAATGCTTCAATTTTAGAAAGCGATACTATCCAAATGGTCTATAATTCAGACAACGATAGTAGCGATGCAGAATGGTACAGTATCTCTAATTTAAGGATGAAATGTAACCAAGACGGAGATGTTACTTGTGATGGTTCATTTACTGGTGGTGGAGCTGATTTTGCAGAGATGTTTGAAAGTTTAGATGGAAAAGAAATCAAAGCTGGGACTTCTGTTATAAATGAAGGCGATAAGATAAGACCAGCAAAAAAAGGAGAGACACCAATAGGAGTTATATCAGAAAATCCAACAATCGTAGGAAATATTGGAGGTGGAGACGCAGATTCCGAATGGACTGGAAAATACCTTAAAGATGACAAAGGTAATTATATAATGGAGAAAGCTGAGTATTGGTCTTGCCGTAAGAATAAAAAAACCGGAGTTTCTAAGGAAAAAAGGAAGATGAAAGAAATAGGCAGTGATTTGGCTGGTTGGTCAGACGAAAAAACCCCGATGAAAGGAGCTAAAAAAACAATGAAGGAAAGAAGGAAAGTAAACCCTGGATGGAATAAAGACCAGAAATGTTTATCCAGAAAAGACAGAGACGAATGGAACGTAGTTGGGTTAGTAGGAAGAGTTCCTATTTTGAAAGGTCAACCAGTTTCTAAAAATTGGATTAAGTTAAAAGAGCTAGGGAAATATAACGAATATTTAATTAAATAGAAAATACAATGGCAGAATTACAACAGCCAACAGTGGACACAGGGTCAATTTTGTCCCAGCTGGGGCTAACATCAGACCAAGTATTACAACAACCAACAGTCCAGGCTACCTTAACCAACACTAATGATAGTGATGCTTTGGGTATTTTCTCTAAACAAGATGAGTTGGCTGGCGTTGCAGGTTATCAGACGGCTTATAAGACAGCACAGGAGAGAAGATTTGCTGGCGAGGGATTAGCTAACCAAGAACAACTAACAATCGAGGGACGAAGGAAACGTCTTGGAGTTCTTAGAGGCGAGCAACAACAAGCCGCACAACTAGCTCAAGCTGACATTAACACCCTTCTACAAGGCGAACAGTTGGCACAATCAGCCCTAAGTTCTGCACAACAAACATCTTTACAAAAAGCCAATATATTGTATAACGAATACCAAACGAAGAACAATTTACTACTAAAATATCCTGGTTTAGACATTAACCCTTTGAAGGACAGCTTTGAAGATATATCAGAAGAGATAGGTAAATACACAGAGAAACAAAAATACATTGAAGTTTTATCTCAATACGGTAAAAATACCAAAGGCTCTCGTGGTGCTTTGAAGAAACGATATAAGAGCTTGTTGAAGAAACTTGATAAGAAAGAAGAAGCAGAAGCTAAAAAAATAGAAGACAGAGCAGACGAGAAATGGGAATTAGAGAAGAGAAATATTAATAGCTTGATAAATAAGAGGGACGAACCTGACCAGAATAAAATGACAAGTTTAGGTAATGGTTATTATCAAGATTCTAACGGCAATATTTTTTTTGACGACTCAATAGAATGACACTAAGACTAATAGGAAACATAAACGAAGGAACTGACATTGGCAACCTAAAGAAGGTTGGCAATATCTCTGGCAAGCCGAGTGATATTGGAGGTCTTAAGCTTGTTGGAAATATCAACAATATGCCTGACTTTTTTAAAAGACAAGAAGAAGAAGAGCGTAAAAAACTGTTGCAGAAAGCACACGAGGAAAGAGCAAGGGCTCTGTCGGATGAACAAGATGAAAGGGAAAGTTTTAAAGGTCTTCTGAAAGAAACGTTTAAACCTAGCAATCTAGCTTCAGCAGCTGGTGATTTATTTAGTGGGGCAAAAGATATAGTGACTAGCCCGTTAGAGAGTGCTGATAAAGCTGCAGATTTTTTAACATTTGGAGCTAGGGATTTATTGAGTGACGCTACGCAAGCAACACACTACCAGTTATTCGGTAAGAAGAATATAGAGAACTTGAACAAAGAAGCGGCAGAAAAGAAAAAAGAATTTTCTGATTTAATTGTTGGGAGAGATGATTTAAGCAACGAAGAAAAACTTAAACTAATTAGGAGTTTGAACGAATCATCTAAACTTATAAAGGCTGGAGATATTTATGATTTTGCTAATAAAACAAAAGGTCAAATAGCTGGAGAATCGATAGGAGCTTTAGCTGATTTTTTAACTTTCGGAACTGCATCGTTGGGATTAAAAACTGCTTTATCCAAAGGTGGTGTTAAAGAATTACTTAAATTTCTTGGTAGCAAAGCTGGGAGAAAACATCTAGCAGAACAATCTATATCAGGTGCGGCACAATTCGGTCTAGGAGGTCTAGGCGAAGGGCTTCAAGAGAAAGAAGACGGTAAAGAACTAGCTGATAGAATAATAAGCGGTGCTAAAACTGGGGCAATAGCTCAACCGTTGTTTGAGGTTGGAGGAGCTTCTATAGGCAACCTTTTCAGAAAATCTATAGTGAATACTCAATTTAATAAATTAAAGAAACTAGCCAAAGAAAAGCTAGGTAAACTTACTGATGAAGAGTCTTTGTTAGCTAAAGATTTGTTAGCTAAAAAGACAGACGAAGAAGCTATCATAAAAGAAATACAATCGGAAAGAGATTACCTTAGCGATGTAGAATCTGAAATAAAAGTTAAAGGGAAAGAGCCTATAATAGACGATGCTAATTTAGATGTTGATGACTATATTGCTCAATCTAAAAACAAATTCAGAGATGTTTCCGCTCAGGATAGAGATGTTAGAGGTAAATTTACAATAAAAGAAAAATTAACAGACCCAGATAGGGATATTATTAAAGAAGACATATTCAAGTTCAAAGATATAATGCACAAAAGAGTTCTTAATGAGAACGAAGCATTTAAAGACACCGCTATATTAGACTTTGCTGAATTTGATGACTTAGTTAAAAAGATAGATTCAAACAAAGTTACAGATAAAGAACTTCAAATAGCTCGTGAATCAATGCTAGAAATGGCTAACAAGATTCCTAAAGCTAACAACTTATTGAAAGAGGCTAAATTGGCTCTTGATTTTGAAACATTTTCTAAACACGCAGATGCTCAAGACTTTTTAGAGGCAGAATTAAGAAAGATTTGGAACAAAAGAGAAGATTTACCAATCTCCCAAACTAATATAGACGAAATAACTAAGGCTATAGACCAAGCGTTAGGAGGAAAGCCTAAGTTTAGAACATTCAAAGAACAATTCGAAACATCCACCAAGAAACAAATCTCTGACGCTGACGAAAAAGAAATCAAAGCACTTAATAGAAAACTGTTCGGCGATGATGATGTTAGAATAACTGGTCAAATATTAGCGAACAAGCCAGCTCTCGGTAAATACGAGAGAGGAATGATTGATATTGTTGACGGACAAGCTAAACCAAAAGATACCTTCTACCACGAAACAGTCCATAAATACCTTGATTCATTTTCTACTGCTGACGAGTATAAGAAAGCTCTAGTAGAAGCTAAGAGCAGATTTAATATAAAAGGTTCTTGGTCTAAGGTAGAGGAAGAACTAGCTGAAAGGTTTATTGATTACGCTAAAACCAAAGAGGATGATTTATCTAGCGGATTCTTCAAGAAAACTTTGGACAGGGTTAAAAACTATTTAAAAAACAAAGATTCGGTTGATAAGTTATATAATGATATACTAAAAGGAGAAGCTAAAAAGAAAACGAGAGGGTTAGCTGAAAGCGTTGAGGCTAAAGCTATTAAAGAAGATGTTGCTAAAACGCTAGGAGAGCTTCCAGAATACGAAGTGAGAGGCGTTAAAGCCAAGGTGGATGAAGCACTCAACTTAATAGCAGATGACGAGGCTAAGACTATCAGAATTGCGATGGGGGAAGAGAAACCACCAGTAGGATTTATACCAGAAGATTTCTATGTTGCGTTAGTCAAAAAAGCTAGTTCAGAAGGAGATGCAGAATTGTTAAAAATGTTAGCTACTCAATCTAATTTAATAGATGAAGCGACTTTGATGGGGCAAAGGATAAGAACTTTAGGAGAGATAGACCCTTATTCTCCAGTAAATAAAATAAAGGAAGTAAATAAAGCAAAATCTGATAGACTAGGGAATATTAAGAAAAAAGTCGATAAAGAAGTTAAGGATATCAAAAGAAAGACTAAAGCAACAGTAGAGGACTGGTCTTCCTTCGTTAATTCAATCAAATGTTAATATGGCTTACTGTTTAATACCTGCACTGGCAGAAAAATTTAAGAAAGCACTAAAGAGCGGAGATATAAATCCCCGTAAACTTTCAGAGATGACAAGTAAAAAAAGGCGTGAGTTTTTTGACGGTCTTTTGGGAGAAACACACGGCAAGAAAGTAAACGCTCTTTTAGAAACAAAATTATTATTGAAAAACAAAGAAAGAGGGATGATAACTTGGGCTAAACAACTTTCAGGGATTAAAGACGAAACTAGAGTAGACCTAATTTCAAAGATTGAAAGAATGATAGGGACAGAAGAAAACAAAAAGTTTATATTGAATCCTAAAAACGAAGAAATGTTTTTGCAAGACTTAGCTTCTACTAGGCTAGGGGTTGATGTAACGATTGATGAAGCCAGAAAAATAACTAAACTATCAGAAAAGATAACCAAAGCTAAAGAACTTCATTTAAAAGATGTTGATAATGATCTTAACCGTATCAAATATGGACGAGATATTATCAGTATGAATGAATATGTTGCTGATTTAAAACCAGGAATGAATGCAATAGACCAGTTTACTAATGTCGCTAATGTTCCAAGAGCCTTAATGGCTACTTTGGATGTTTCTGCTCCAGGTAGACAGGGTTTCGGGATGATAACAAGGAAATCTTTTTGGAAAAACTTAAAGCCAATGTTTAAAGCTCTATTTAGTGAGAATGCTTACGCTGATATCCAAGCTGATATTATAACTAGACCAAACTACGATAAGATGAAAAAAGCTGGATTAAGATTATCAGGCTTAGGAGATAAGCTAACAGAGAGAGAAGAAGCGTTTATGACTAATTTACTTGATAAGATACCTGGCATAAGAGGTTCTGAAAGAGCTTACACTTCTTTCTTGTCTAAATTGAGAGCTGATGCTTTTGATGATTTTGTTAGAAAAGCAGAATTAGCGGGGGAAGATGTTTCAAAACAAGGAAGAGTTATTAAAGATTTAGCTGACGTTGTTAATAATTTCACTGGTGCTGGTAGATTAGGTAAAATAGACCAAGCATCACCTTTGGCAAATGCTTTTTTCTTTTCACCTCGTAAAATCGCCGCTAGTGTTCAGAAATTAAACCCTCAAAAATACCTAGACCCAAGAATAAGCCCAACAGCCCGTAAAGAAGCTTTTAAAAGCCTAGTCGGAATGTTAGGAGTTTCTAGTTCTATACTTGCTTTGGCTAATATGGCTGGTGCTGATGTAGAAGTAGACCCTAGAAGTTCTGATTTTGGAAAAGTGAAAATTGGAGAAACTAGATTTGATGTTTCAGGTGGAGAATCTGGATACTTAGTTCTTTTGGCTAGGATGATTTCTAATAAAACAAAAAGCACTACAAGCGATATTGTTAGAACTTTAGGCGAAGATTATGGTGCTTCTACCAGAGGAGATACATTAGTTAAGTTTTTCAGAAATAAACTATCACCAACTGCTTCTTATGTTGGGGATTACCTCTACGGTGAAGATGCTATCGGTAAACCTTTCGATGCTAAAAAGTCCGCTATAAATAGAACTATACCTTTGATAATACAAACAGTAGTTGAAACTCAGCAAGAAGACCCAGAAATGGTTACGCCGTCAATATTAGCTGAATTATTCGGAGTAAGTGCTTCAACTTACGTGAATGCTGCTGATTGGAACGAGTCTAAGGGTGTTGAGTTGCTACAATTTAAAGAAGAAGTAGGGCAGAAAGACTTTGACAAAGCTAACGAGAAATACAACGAAGAAGTTAAAGTTAAAATTAATAAACTTTTAGATACCGATGAATACCAAGAACTTTCTGATGATGATAAAAAAACAATTACAAGGAAAATTAAGTCTGATATTAAGTCTGATATTTTTAAAGCTAATAAATTCAAATTTAAGAAAACCAGAGCTGAAAAGAAAGAAAAGAAAGAAACAGACAAGAAACTAAAATCATTAATTGAATCTTTATGAAAGAAGGACACTCAGAAGTTATAATAAATCAAATAGGAGAACTGGCTAATATGGTTTCAGCTATCCCAACTTCCTCGCCTAAACTCACCGAATACAAGACCGAACTCAAAACTATCATCTCAAAGCTCGGCAACGAAGACATACTATCCGCTATATCAACTTTAGAGGCTAAAATTCAGCCTGTAACAGTCGAGAGCAAAGAAATAGACATAATGTCTATCTTAGAACAACTTAAAGCCATACAGGGCGAAATAAAGCCTTTAGAACTCCCTGAGTTCAAGTTCGGACAGAATGGTAGACTATTAGTTTCAGATGTTGGCGGTGGAGGGACAAGAGCAGTCAGTGTTGTTGATAGTGGAGGAGATGATGTCAATATTGCCAAGGAAGCTAAACAAGACACCCAGATAGCCAACCAAGACTTTCTAACTAACTACAACATCTCAGACAAAGAAACAGACGTCGCCACTGAATACTTTGGATTCGTAGATAAAGACGAGAACTGGTATATCCAACGAATGACTGCTACCGATATTAGATATGTTGCAGGGGCAGGAGACTACGCCACAGCGTGGACTGGAAGAGCAGGACTATCTTACGATTATTTTTTTAACACCTTTTAAATATGTATAGACCACAACTAAAAAAACTAGATTACTTTTCTAAATCAAATATCCTAGACGGCACTACCCAAGGGCAGATGTCTTTTTATGATGCTACTTTAAAGAAATGGACTTACACAGAAACTTCTGAAATGTTTTGGGATGATACTAATAAGAGAGTTGGTATAGGAACAGCTAGCCCAACAGAAAAAGCACAAGTTTCAGGAAATATATTTTTAACAACTGACAACGACAAACTATTATTCGGTACACTAAAAGATGTAGAACAATATTACAATGGAACTGATTTTATAATTGATACAGGTGTTATTGCACCAAGTGATTTAAAGATTGATTGCGGAGCATTAAAAACAGTAGAATTAGTTGAGGTGGTTTATAAAGATATAAATTTAGGAGCGGCACAATTAGCCAGACCAAGCTCATCTCAACCAGATTTAGATAGCTTCGTTGACGAAAATGGTGCAGATACTGGAATTGAAACTTATGCGTTCGCTCCTGGAGAGAAAGTTTCTGGTTCATTTGAGATTCAGCACGATTACAAAGAATGGACTGACATAGAGTTTCACGTCCATTGGCAAGGCATAACAGCTCCAACAGGAACGGATAAGGTTAAGTGGCAACTGACATATACTTTAGGAGCGAGTGGTCAAACCCTAGACCCAACAACGACAATCGTTATTGAAACAGATTTTGATACTCAATATGACTTTAAGTTATCAGAATTTGTCGCCATAACAGGAACTAATATAAGTATGGGAGAGCAATTTTTATTCACGCTAGAAAGGATAACAGCTTCGGCAGATGAGTATGCAGGGGACGCTTTAATAGCTACTGCAGGACTCCATTATCAAATAAATACCATAGGGTCAAGGCAAAAGTTAACTAAATAATATAATAAGATGACGAAAGTTTATTCATTAGAGAGTGAGGCTTTAGACGCAGATGTTAGAGTGAAAATAACCGAGACAAAAGAAGTTGTTTCGTTTGTTGCAGTTTCAGAGTTAAAAAGGCAGGTTGAAGAAATGGACAACGAGATTGAACGAATGAAAATTAGAAGAGATGAGGCTGTTGACCAGATTCAAGAAATCAATGATGATGAAGGTATCGAATTGACGATAAGTGATATTCCAACTAAATTAACTCTAACAAAATAATTATGAGCAAAGTAATTGACCCAGTTGAAGAGGCTAAAAAACTTTTAATGGAAGAAAATAAAAAGAAACAAGATGCTTTTGTAAAGGACTACCAAGAGGTTTGCAAAAAACACGGAATGGAGTTGCAACCAACGGCAGGGTTTAATATTGTAATAAAAGGAGATGAAAAATGAAGTAATAGTAGAGCGTCTCGACACTCTCATAAAACAAAACAAGGACGACCACAATGAAATAATCTGTCATCAAGAAATAACTAATAGGAAAGTCATCCGAAACACCAAGTGGAGATACTCATTTATCTCTGCTGGAATTGTTGTTACAGGAGCAGTTATTCCGCTGATTTTATACATTTCTGCTAATTTGCAAAAACAAGTTGACGAGATTGAACACAAAATAGAGGTAGCGAAGTATTGACTTTAGAACAATAGTATGAGACTATATAAGTAGAACTTTTATATTCAGGTGAGCGTTTTCAGACCCGCTTACCTAAGCATAAAAGTATGAATACCAATAATGAAAATTTAGATATAGGCTCAACACTATTTTAGTGTCGAGCTTTTTTTATAAGTTCTTTGAAAGGAGGAAAAAATGAATAAATGGTGTGCAGTATTGGTTATCATCACCATTAGCTTAATTTATTTAGGCATGATGGCAGCAGTATACCGCCTAGTATGGGGGTATTAACATGAAAGCAAGACTTTGTAGTTGCGGAGATTACTTTGCCAGCATACCCTACAAAGGGAAGTGGCACTGTTACCGTTGTTGGCGTATAATGTGGAATGAAACAAGGAGGACTGACAAATGGAAAATCTATTCAATCTGTATTCAGTTTGTCCTCGTTGCCAGGACGCTGACTACCACCTTGTTGTTTTGAACAAGAAACACATCGTTGTGATGTGCGAGAAATGTAACCTAATTTATGTATGGAGGTTAATATTATGCGAAGAGTATGTATAATAATGCCTGAATCAAAAGGGGAGTAACAATGTTGCTCCCTCTTAACTAGGAGGAATCATGGGAAGAAAAAAAAGAAAACAAGCCCGAAAACTCCGAACACAACCGAAACAACCGACAAGCGAGATAAATAAACTTGCGAGGGAGTTAGCTAATTTCATAGCTACGCTCCCTCCCATCCCAAATCATCACGAAACGTTTATTACTGCTGACGGAAAAAAGGGGTGTATTACTTCTTATTTCGTGTCAAAATACTCTTACTGTAGCGAATGTTACGCTGATAAATTTTGCATGAAGAATAGTACCTTTAAATGGATACTAGAAAGAGGTAAGCTGGTGTTGAACGTGGATTACAGGTAGGAGGATTAACACATCCTCCTACTCCAAACTTAAAGATTGAATTATATTTAATTAGTTAGCGAGTAATGTTATACAGCTTCGTCGCTAACGGGCTGTATAACATTACTATCGAAAGTATGTTAAAAGAGATTAAAGTTGGAGAAAAATTTGGAAGATTGACTATTGTAGAGAAATTAAAACCAGAGAATAATGGGAGGATGGTTCTTTGCAAATGCGATTGCGGTAATGAAAAGAAATTTAGATTTAGCAGAATAGATAGTGGACATTCTAAATCTTGTGGTTGTCTATTGAGCGATGTTCTTTTAAAAAGAAATTTCTCGCATGGTATGGCTGGAACAAAATTATACAATGTATGGAATACTATGAGGTTTAGATGTGATAATGTAAAATGTGAATGTTATAAGAACTATGGAGGTCGTGGTATCAAAGTCTGCAAGCGTTGGGAGAAGTTTGAGAATTTCTATAAAGATATGGGAGATTGTCAAAAAGGATTGAGTTTAGATAGAATTGATAACAGCAAAGGCTATAATAAAGCTAATTGTCGTTGGGCTACAGTTGAGGAACAAGTTAGTAATAAGAGAAATAATGTAAAATTAACCTACAGGGGAGAAACAAGAACGATTCCAGAATGGAGTAGAGAATTGAATATAAATCCAGGGACTATTAGGTCAAGACTTGTAAGATTAAAAAAAATTGAGGAAGTTCTTAACCAGAGAATTCAT
>Ga0222697_1001038_pt1 | contig 11076 bp, 13 predicted proteins | sample AntAcemetage1402_FD_179835 | JGI IMG/M metagenome (GOLD analysis project Ga0222697, IMG submission 179835) | Saline water microbial communities from Ace Lake, Antarctica - #1402 | ecosystem: Environmental > Aquatic > Non-marine Saline and Alkaline > Saline | place: Antarctica: Ace Lake... | reverse complement strand
ATAGAAAATCCATCTGGAAGTGAGATTATTGACTCAGTAGATATGACAAGTGAAGCAGATAGAGTTTATAGTTATGTTTGGCAATCTTCTGAAAGTAATACTACTCATACAGAAGGTACTTATACTATAACTATAGATATAGGTTATGGTGGTTATACAACTAGACAACAGAGTGCATTTACCGCATACGACCCACAGCTGGACTGAAAAGTAATTATAATATAAAGATATGGAAGTATCAATTAATTTTTAAAGGGAAAATAATGAACATGATAATGACACAATCCCCTTGCTTCAGCTATGGAGTTAAGGAATAAAATGATAGTTAGAGAATTAAAATTAAAACTTAATATTAAACAAGAACAACAGCTTAATGATTGGCTTTGGTATTTAACTGGAGTTTATAATTGGGCAATTAGAAAAATAGAGTTAAATGCTAAAGATAAAATATATTTTTCTAAATTTGATATGCAAAATTGTATAGCTAATCACAGTAAAAAAATGAGCATGCCATCACATACAATACAAGGAATAATAATACAAGCATATATGACGTGGCAAAGATGTTTTAAAAAGAAAGGTGGTAAGCCTAAATTAAAATTAATTGGAAATAAACTTATGTCTATACCATTTCCTGATATGGTTCCTTTAAGTAGGGTTGATAAACAAACGATACGAATGCCTGGATTAGGTCAATTGAGGTATTTTAAACAAGAATTGCCTAAAGGTAAGATAAAGAATGGAAGGATAATTAAACGGGCTTCAGGTTGGTATTTACAATTAACAATAGATGCTATACATAAATTTAAAGTTAAAAATACTAATGAAAAAGTAGGAATAGATACTGGATTTAAGCATTTAGCTGTTTTTTCAAATGGAGTTAAATATAATAATCCCAGATACTATATAAAATTACAAAAAAGATTAGCTCAAGCTCAACGAGGAAGAGATAAAAAATTAGTTGCTAGATTACATGAAAAAATAAAAAATCAACGAAAAGATAATAATCATAAAATAGCAAGAGAAATAGTAGAGAATTATAATGAAATTTATATTACCAATGATAATTTAAGAAACCAAGCAAAAAAACTTGGTAAATCAGTTAACGATGCTGGCATTTCACAATTACGAAACTTTATTCTTTATAAAGGTAATAATCATAACAGAGAAGTAAAATTAGTAGATTCAAAATACACCACCATGACTTGTTCTACTTGTGGTTCTCTAACAGGACCAAAAGGATGGAATGAGCTTGCGGTAAGGTATTGGGAATGTTCTGCTTGTGGGGCAGTACATGACAGAGATATAAATTCTGCCAAAGTAGTTCTCAATACTGGGGCTGGAATAGCCCTCAAGGAGGTCAGTAATGTCTTCAATTAACAGGAATCCCTTGCCTTCAGGTATGGGGAGATTCAATGAAAATTTAGAGAAATTGATAAAGTTAACGCCCGAGTTAGCATTTCCACCAGTAATTGATAATGGTGGAGAGTATAAACAGTATCAAATGGATGAAGGAGAGTGTTTTGGTAAATATATACATAGAAGTGGAAATGACATAGCGATTCATAGATGGTATAACTCTGCGGGTTCCAAGTTTCCAGTGCATATACATGTAGAGAAAGAATGGGTTATTGTTTATAAAGGAAGTATGGAGTTAATAGTTGGAGATAAAACATATATACTTAAAAAAGGAGATTCTAGATATATTTTACCAAATCAACCACATAGTTCAAGTTATCCAGAAGAATGCAAGTATGTGACAATTACCATACCACCTGCAAAGGAGTTTCCATATGGGAACTGAGCACAATAGTTGGGCAGAGTGGAGTAAATACGTTCTTAAAGAATTAGAGAGAAATAATAATGACCATGAGTCTATGTCTGATAAACTAGATAAGATAGCAGTTGAAATAGCAATGTTAAAAGTAAAATCTGGATTATGGGGTACTATTGGAGGACTTGTTTCTGCAGCAGTATTTTTATTGATAAGTTACGCAAAAAAATAAAATGAGAAATATTAGAGCTATTACTAATTTATTAAGGAATAAAGAGTTTACTACTAAAATAGCAATTTATATGTCGACAAAGACATATGGAGATGACTATAGTCCGTATGAGGAGAACTTTTCTTACTCCAACTTGAATCCATTAACTATAAAAGGATTTGTGAGTCAACTTTCACCTACTGCATTGGTATGGCGACAATATGGATTAAAAGAACAAGGAAGTCTTGAAGTAATATGTGAAAGTAGGTATAAAAATTGGTTCAAGAATTGCAATAAAGTGGTGGTTAATGGTGATGAATACGAAGTATTTCATGAAGCAGTTGGTGATAGAGCAATTATTACTGACAGGCCTTATAATTTAATTAGAGTAATTTTGTTTCAAAAAACGTAATGAAAAAGATAATAATAAATAAAGATGAATTATACAAATTTTATTGGAGAGATAAAAAATCTTTGAAAGATATAGCAAGCATTTTTAATGTAGATAAGAGGACTATAAGTAGGAAAATGAAGAAATTTAATATTTCAACTAGAACAATATCAGAAGGAACTAAATTAAAAGTGAAATATGGTTCTGATAATTACATGTATGGTAAAACAGGTAAAAATAATCCAAATTATAAAGAAGAAAGGCATTTAAAACATTATTGTAAAAATAAAGATTGTAATAATGAAATTTCTTATAAAGTATTTCGCTATGATAGTGGATTATGTAAACATTGTGCTGCTATTGAGAGTTGGGAGAATAATGAAGGAAGAAGAAAACAAGCTTCGATTAAAATGAAAGAAAGACATGATTCTAATTTTGAAGAGATGTCTGAAGAACATAAATTAAAAATAAGTGTGGCTCTTATGGGAGTGAAAAGAAAATCTTTTTCAAAAGAAACCAAAAGAAAAATGAGTTTAACGAGAGGTGGAACTGGAATTTCTTATGAAAATAGTGAATATCCAGAAGAATTTCGTAAAATAAGACCTAAAATTTTAAAAAGAGATAATTACAATTGTCAAAATTGTGGAATGACTCAAGAAGAACATTTTGCTATTTATGGTAGAGATATAGAAGTACATCATATAGATTATGACAAACAAAATAATAGAGAAGAAAATTTAATTACACTATGTAAACAGTGTAATTTAAGAGCTAATTTTAATAGAGAATATTGGAAAGAATATTACAGTAAATTAATTTTAAAGGAGAAAATATAAATGGCAAGAATTGACAATAATATTATAGAGATTAGTAGTGTTGGAGTGGCAATAAAAGAAAGTGAAATAAGAATAATTTCAATTTCTGCAATCGCTTCAGCTGATTCAAGTAAATGTGTTATTCAAGATGGAGATGGAATGACAGTTGCACGTTTTGAAAGTGCAATAACTAATAAAAGAACTTATGCACCATTATACTTAGATAGAAAAAGTGTTAAAGGAATTAACTGTGTAGTGTTTGATAATATGGAACTAGTAATTATTCATTTAGGGTAAAATAAATGGGTAGAAAAGAAGATATACTATTTTTGGAGAGACTTTAATTATGGGAAGTTGGTTTAGGCGAACTCGATGTATTGAGTTGAGTACTTTTGAGTATTTAAAACGAGTAATAGAAAATAACTGGAGTGGAGTGACTATAGTCAAATCTTTCACTCAAGCTTATGATTCCGCTATTCCTGTTGTTTGTATTAGATTAGATGAAACTATTACTGGAAAATTAGAAATAGGAGCTACTACTTATAATAGTAGTTATGCAATAATCGTGGATGTGTTCGCCAAAAGTGATGCACAACGGTTGGATTTATCCGATTTTATATTAAATCAAATAGCAGGTACTTGGACATATAGTAATTATGCTCATAATTCAGGAAGAACTGATATAGTAGCTACTCCAGATGGAAAAATGCAAATGGTTCTTATTACTGAAGATAGAAAAGTTGAAGTAGTTGAAAATCCTGAGAGCCAAGATAGGTTTCGCCACATAATAAGTTTTTGGGTGAAAAAGTTTTAATGGTTAATATAGACATAAAAGTAGTTGGAATAAACGATGCTATTTCTTCACTTGAAGAGATAGTCCAAGGAATAGGAGACGCTACTTCTTTGTTAGGTGAAGCTACTGCTGAAAAGATGCAAAATGTTATAATGAAGTCTTATAAAAGAGGAAGTAAAGGTACTCATAAATTAGCAAAAAGTGTTGAAAAGCACGAATGGTGGTCTATAAAAGGTCAAATTCAATATGTTGGAGTAGGGAAGATTTCTGATATGCCTATTTATTGGGCAGTTGTTAATTATGGAGGATATACTCCTCCAGCAAACTTTGGTTATTTTCCAAGTGGAGGTCCTAATAAAGGTTTAACAGGTAAAGGTAAAGAATTTTGGACTCATACTGGAACAATAGGTGGAGGTAATTTTAGAATGGTACCTAAATCTCCAATTAGACCTATGAATTACATAGAGAAGACATTAAATTGGGTTTATAGTGTTTGGTCTAGTTATTGGAAGAGTAATATTCCAGAAGCTGATATAATGGGAACAGCAAGTACTATTTTAGCTGGTGGTAAAGGAATGATGAAAGTAAAGGAATTTTAAAAGAAATTAATTAAATATGTATAAAGGAATATATAAAAAAAATGGGTATAATTGTTTAAATCTCGAATGTAATAATAAAACTTGTAGACTAAATAATTTTTGTAGAAGATGTGCTAATTTGGGACCATTAAACCCTAATTATAAAGAAGATGCTGTTAGAAGAAAAAAATATTATTGTATTGATTGTGATAAAGAAATTACTTATCAAGGTGCTTTATATGGAAATGGAAGATGTATGGATTGTGCAAATAGTGATAAAAAAGGAAAGAAAAAAACAGAAGATTTTTGTATTAAATTAAGTAAAAGAATGAAAAAACAGTGGGAAGATAAAGATTGGAAAAAGAAAATGGTTGAAATGAGAAAAGATTTTAAGTTTGCAATTATTAAACATCATATAGATGGAAACAAATTAAATAATGAAGAGAGTAATATCTTAAAAATAAGACAAGATTTTCATAGGAGTCTCCATTGGAGATGTTATGATTATTTGGTTGAAATTGGTTTAGTTAATGATTATTTAAAAGAATTTATGATTGAACATGATACTATGTTTTTTATTGATGACGGTAAGCTTGTTCATCATATCGATGGAAATAGAGAAAATAATAATTTAGATAATTTATTGTTTTTAGAATCAAGGTCTTTACATAATAAATTGCATCAGGAAGCATATCAATATTTAGTAAAGATTAAAAAAATTAGAGAATACATAGATTGGTTCTTTAAGAAGAAAGAAATAGCGACATAGTTTTTGTCCAAGGAGAGGCAGAAACTTAGCAAATATTTTCCAAAGGAGAGAAAATAATATGGTACACAGTTCATTTTACCAACCAAAGGTATTTCCGTTCAAGGGAACGGCAACACCTACCGAGATAGACAGATTGCAGGACATGACATCATCTGCAACTCTGAACAGAACAAAAATTGAAGAAGTAGGTAGAGATGGTATTGTAGGATGGAAAAAAGGAATTCCTACAACATCAATATCTTTAAGACAGTTAGAGTATGGAAGCATTGAGTTTTGGAATCAGTTAGCTAATGTTCCTGTTGCACAAACAAAAACATACTTTACAGAATACAAAACTTCTCAAGTAGATATTGCTGGTTATGAAACTGATGATGATGGTAATTTTTTAAGTACAATTTGGTATCCTAATGCAAAGGTATCTGGTTTTGGATTGTCATTTGGTGACCCTGAAGCATTGATAGAAAGGTCATTCACGTTAGCAGGAGAAGATGAGATAACATTACAAAATGACAACAAATACTTTATTTATAAATATGCAAGCCCATCTACAGGATTAGACCAAAGTATTACACTTAGCGTTGACCCTACAGTTGTTGCTGACCCTGACAATTCAGGTAGTTATTTATTTAAAGTGATTAGAGTTAGAGCAGGAGTAACTACTGAATTGATTCATGGTAAAGATTGGAGCTGTGATGGTACAGATTTATTTATTAATGGTCAATCTTACGCTACTGATGTAATTAAATATTACTATTCAGCAACTACTTATACTGCAGGAGAAACACCATTTGTTGATAACAACAGTGATTTGGCAGGAATTAGTTGTGATGCAGTAAGTATATATTTAGTAGATAGCTCAAATTATCTTTATAGATTACAGAGTGTTGCAGTAGACACTACTTTAGATAGATTTGATGTAAAAGAAATTGGTAATGAGGATGTTGTAGCACGTGGAACTAGAGATATCACTAATAGAATTACTCTTGGTAGAATACTTGATACTTGGACAATTGAAGAAGTATTGAGAGGAGTAGCTGGATTAGATTTTGGTAAACTTGATATAAGAAAGTTTAATGATGAATTAACACTACTTGTTAAGATTTTTTCAGATAGTGATAAAACAAGTTTTAAGATTGGATATGTGTACACAGGTTTAGCACCTACAAGTTTAGATGCAGGAACACCTTTGAATGACTATGTAACTAGAGGAACAACACTTGAAGGAGAAAGTGGCTACGTTTCAAATGTAGAAGCTAACATAGCTTAATTAATATAAATTGATTGGGAAGATACTAAATGTTAGGTAGTGTCTTCCCTATCGTAAGAGTAAGTGAGGAAAGTATGGAATTAAAAATAAGAGAACAATATATACAAGAAGTTATAGACCGTGAAGGTGCTTCTTTGGTTGGAAAAATTTTAAAGAGATTTGAAATTATAGATGACAAAGAAACACTTAAAAAAACTATCAAAGAACTTGTTTATGAAGAGTATAGGCATGTTCGTGATTTACTTATTGCTGGTGGGCACGGTTTAGAACAAAAAGTATTTAAATTTAAACAGAAGGAGAAAGTTTGACGCTTTCTCCTATTTTATTATAAGGAGAGTAAGATGAGTATGGAAGAAAAAAAACAAATTGAAAAAGATGAAAATGTAAAAGAAGTTGACATGACAGAAGAAGAAAAAGAAGTTAAAGTTGCAGTAAAAGAAAAAATTAAAACAGAAGATGATAAAGATATACAAAAAGTAGATGATAAAGAAATTAATAAAATGAAAGATGAATTAGATGTAAATTTTGTTGAGAAATTGTTACAGAGCAATGAAGTAGAGTTTACATTTAATGATATAAAATACAGAGTACGTAAACCTAGTTTTGGTGAAAGACAAAGTGGTTATAAAAAACGTATAGAATATTATACTGAATTGTTACAGGAAAAAGATAAAAATGGTAATTTTAAATATAAAGATGAAGCTTCTTTGAGAAAATTATATAAAGAAAGAGGAGTTGATATTGATGAAATGGATAATCAATTTAAAACTTTAGAACAAAGAAAAAAACTATTACAAAAAAAGTTAGGAAAAGCATTAAAAGATGACAAATCAGATAAAGATTTAACAACTTATAAAGAAGAAATAGAAAAAATAAATGATAGTCAAAAAGAGATATCTGCTAAAAAAAGTGTTTATTTAGAATACTCTTTAGAAAATCAAACATCTATATTTACTTACTCATATCTAGCTTCTTTAATTACTGAAAAGCAAGAAGGAGATAAGTGGGTAAAAGTATGGGAGAATTATGAAGATTTTGAAAATGATGAAGAAGTTTTTATAAATACTGTTTTATCTTATACTTTTGTAATGGTAATTCCAAGCAATGAACTAACAAGGTAAATGGAAGTTGAAAAAATACTACAGTGGAGTAGATTGATTGCGAAAGGTAATTATTATCAAACTATTTATAGTCAAGAAAAATCATTAGGGCTAACTTTGTTTGAGAATGGTAGAGAATTGACATTGTTACAGATAAACTTTTTAAATTTCTTATCTATGTATTCTGGGCTTTATTTAGATATTGCACTAGGAGAGATTTCTACCACAGTATTAGATAATGTAATTTATGAAGATGCATACTTGTATTATAGAAATCAAACTAGAATGGAAAAAATGGAAGACAAAGCTAAAGAACCAATAGAAAAAGGAAATAGTAAACAAAAAGTATCAGAGACACAATGGATTTTTAAGAGTAAAAAAAATATAGAGAAGGTGAATTAGAATGGGAATAAGAGGTGGTCAAAAAGCTATCAATTTTATGATTACATATACTCACGATAGAGCTGGAGCTATAACAGCTTTACAAGGATTAGAAAAGCTTCAAGCAGGTTCTAGACGTGCAGGTAATGAATTTGTAAAAATGGCTAAAAGAGCTGCATTAACTATTCCGACATGGTTAATTATGAGAAAAACTCTAATGATGGTTGTACAAACAATTACTTTAGGTGTTAAATATTGGATAGATTATGAATCTGCACTTGCGAGAGCAGCGGCTGTTACTACAGTTACTACTATGGATATGGGAAAAGCTATGGATATATTAGGAGCAAAAGCAGAAGAGTTTGGTAGAGCACATGCAGGTACAGCAAAAGATGTAATCGAAGCGTATTATAGAATGGCTACTAGTGGAATGGAGTTTGAAGATGCTTTAGCTGCAGCAATTCCAGCTGTTAAATTAGCAGTAGCTACTTATGGTGATATAGCTCAAACAGGAAAAACTGTTTCTGCTATATTTAGAATGTTAGGAGATACAATGGATGATACTACTGGTAGAGTAGAAAAAATGGATAGAATAGTTGATGTTTTAGCAGTTTCTTGGACAGATAATGAAATAGAAATAAATGAGTTATCTCAAGCTATTGCTAACTTTGGTACTCAAGCAAAACGATTTAATATATCATTTACACAAACTATTGCATTACTAGCTACTTCTCATCAAGGTTTAATTAAAGCAGGAAGAGCTGGTAGATTAATGAGTAGGGTTTTTGATGATATGGCTAAAAGTACAGATTATATTGGAAAACTTTTAAATAAAACTTTTAGACCTGAAGAGATTGTTGACTGGTATGGAGTATTGAGAGATTTAATTTCATATTTTAATGAGTTAGGTATGGGTTCAACAAAAGCTATATTTGAGATGCAAAATATATTTAATATTAGGTCGAGAAGAGAATTTACACTTTTAGTTAATTTAGTAGAAAAATTAGATAAAAATATGAAAGATTTTGGACCTGGAGCTAAGGGTATGGCTGAAGCATTATTAGCAATAAGAGACGCTACTCCTGAAGTTCAGATGGAAAATGTAAGAGAAAACTTAAATATGTTAATGAGAGAGTTTTTGATGGGAATATCAGAGAGTAATAGTTTTGTAGAAGCTCTTACGAAAATGAATAAAGCTTTATCGGAAATGGGATTAAATGCTAGACTTACAGGTATGGCTATTGTAGGAATGTTTAGAAATATACAAGCTTTGTGGAGATTATTTTTAGTAGCTCCTAAATTATTGAAAGACAAGCCAGCACAAGAAAATTTGGGGAATTCTGTTGATAAGTTTGTACAAAATTTTGCACTTGGTGTCACTAAATTCTTTGGAGGAGATACAGGTAAAATTCCTGTTGGATTAGAGCTTGAGGAAGATGTAGATAAAGAAAAATTTATGGAAGTGTTTAGAAGACTTACAGATGAAGCATTAAAAGATGCTATAAGTTTTGAAGCTGAAGCTTATAAAATAGGTAAAAAATACTATGAGATGAAAGCTGAATTAGCTAGACAATATGAAGAAGAACGAGAAAAAGAAAGAAAAAAAGTTTTAGCTGAAATTATTTCTACTGGAAAACTAGATAAAGATGTACAGATGAAATTAGATTTAGGAGAACAAGAACTCAAGTATTTAAATATGCAAATAGCTGGATATAAAGAAATAGATATTGCTTATGAAAAACTTGTTGATTATGCAACAGCTGTAGTTGAGAGACTTAAAGAACAAGAGCCTGAATTGCTCACAAGTGAATTACTAACTGCTATGCTAGCTAAAAATTGGGTAAAAGTATTGGATTTAACAGGTAATACTATTATTGATGAAAAAGAATTAGTTAAAGTTCAGAAAAAAGTTAATGATATAATAATGGAAAGAGTTAAATTAATTCAAGAATATGCTGCTGAATTACGAACTACAGTTACTGGTGCTTTAAAAGATTTGTTAATGGGTGGAGAGATTGATAATTTCTTTCTTACTATTGGTGATAAAATAAGAGAAAATATTGTTGGTTCATTTTCTGAAGGTTTAAGTACACAAATCTTTGAAAGTACAGGTATGGATAAACTGTTTGGTGGAATATTTGCTGATGTAGAAAGTTTAGCTTCTGGCAGAAAAAGTATTGGTGGTTCTATAGTATCTGCTAGTAATAAGGGTTCTAATTTATACTTAGAGAGGATGGTTAAAGGGGGTTATCTTGCTGCTAATGCTATGGCTTCTGCTATGGGTAATGTTGGTGATTTTGGTGCTATGGGAACTGATGGTGCAGCTGCAGGAGCATTGGCTGGTATTGGAGGAATGAGTAAATATTTATCATTTATGAATAAACCTATGTGGAGTGGATATGAAGGCCCAACAGAATTGCAACATATGGATACTAGTCCAGTTCCTTCTGCATATGGTCCTGCAGGACCATCTTGGGGAGCTGGTATAGGAGCTGTTGGAGGTACTGCAATGTCAGCTTACTCTGCTTATCAAACAGGTGGAGCACTTGGAGCTACTATGGCAGGAGTAGGGACAGCAGCAATGGCTGCTTCCTCTATGGGCTTAGGGGCATTTGGAGCTACTGGTGCAATAGGAGGAGCTGCAGCAGGTACTGCTATGGCTGCATTAGGAACAATAATACCTGTTTTAGGATTAGTTTTAGCAATAGGAAGTATGTTTGTAAAGAAAACTCCGCCTAAATGGACTCAAGAACAAACAAGTGAACAAACTCAACAAATAGCTTCTAGAATAGATGTTACAAATAGTGAATTACAATGGGTAAATAGAAATTTAGTAAGTTTACGACAGGAAATTTCATACATTCTTCCAAAAAGCTCTTATTTTAAAGAAAGAGGAACCAATGAATTATTTAGTATAGATAGTCGAAGGGGGATAAGTTAATGTCACGTGGCACTTGGAATGTAGAAATTAAATCTAGTGGTAGTTGGAGTAGTGAT
>Ga0222697_1001029_pt1 | contig 11119 bp, 23 predicted proteins | sample AntAcemetage1402_FD_179835 | JGI IMG/M metagenome (GOLD analysis project Ga0222697, IMG submission 179835) | Saline water microbial communities from Ace Lake, Antarctica - #1402 | ecosystem: Environmental > Aquatic > Non-marine Saline and Alkaline > Saline | place: Antarctica: Ace Lake... | reverse complement strand
ATGAAAGGAGGAAATAAACAATGGGAAGCATAAAAGAAAACGCACAAGCATATGAAGCACCACAAACAAAAAACGTTGCAGACCTAGAAGCAGTTTCTGTTGAGATGAACTTACTTGAAAGAAAGTTCAAAGAGGAAACTGATGATGAATTTAAGATCAACGTAATTGTAATTGATGGTGAAGATTATCGTGTTCCAGATGTTGTTTTGAAACAACTCAAAGCAATCTTAGAAGAAAAACCTAATCTTAAAACATTTAAGGTTAAGAAAGAAGGAACAGGATTAAAAACTTCATATACAATTATTCAGTTAGAATAATTAACAAAACAATTTATTAATTTATTATTATTTAATTTATGAGGGCGAAGTTGAGAGAACTTTAAAACTCTCTAATAATCAAATGACATTCGGAAAAGGAAAACAAACAAATGTGCAAGAGCTTTCAAGAAAGGGAGCATTAGCAAAACATGAAAAACATTCCCAAGAAGGAGAGAACAATCCTAATTGGAAGAATGGAATAAGTAAGGATAACTATCATTACAAGAAGATACAAAAGGAAAGATATCCTGAAAAGATTAAAGCAAGAGAAATAGTTCAAAGGGCAATTAAGTCCGGAAAATTAATTCAACCACATAGATGTTCAAATTGCAAGTGGAGAGATTTGTTTTTAGAAGCACATCACGAAGATTATAATCAACCTTTAAAAGTTGTGTGGCTTTGTAAAGATTGCCACCGAGAGCGACATAGGTGAAACAATCCTGCCGTCCTCAATCATACTTAAGGATGAATTAACATCCTTCAGGAGTACTAATGCGGGCTTATGGGGATTAGATTAGCTACCTAATCCCTCCCGGGACCATAAACGGGGGCTAATAATCAAAATGACAGAAATAACATTTAACAAAAAAGAAATAGATAAGGCTATGGAAAGATTAGATAGTTTTGAAGAAAAACCTTTGAGAGAAAAAGAAGTAGCATGGGATAATGATGATTTTAGATATGGATTTCATTATAAAGATGTAGCCCAAGCAGTAGATAGGTTGAAAGAAGAAATTAAGGATTATTATGAAATTAGGGAAGAAAATAATGCTGTATTTAGTATAATTGATGAAATCTTTGGAGATTTAAAATGAGTGAAGAAAGCCAAGAGTTTGACCAACAATTAAGAGAAGAATTAGTTAGAACTGGAGATGAAAAAGCATTGAGTGAGAAAGAGAAAACAAATGATTTATGGAAACCTCAAGAACAATTTGCTTTCTTTTGGAAAGAAGATGTGCGAAATGCTGTTGATATGGAAGAATTATTATTAGAGAGATTTATCTTAGGATTAATAACTCAACAGAGATTTTGGAAAGAGAGAAAGGAAATATTTGGAGATTTAAAATGACTACAGATAATGCCAATTATACAAAGCCTAAAAGGATAATGAAAACAATTAAACAGATTAGCACTACTTTTAATGTAAGTGAGAGAACTCCCGATGAAATATACAAGCAATTAGATAAAGAGTTTAATTTTAATTATGATCCATGTCCTTTAAATCCAAATTGGACTAAAGATGGATTAACTACTGGTTGGGGCACTAGGTGTTTTGTTAATCCTCCTTATGGAAGAGAAATACCTAAATGGCTCAATAAGGCACAAGAGGAGTTATTAAAACAAACAGAATTAATTGTATTTCTACTCCCTGCTTATACTGATGTAAAATGGTTTCATGAGTTACTCGTTGAAGCTGAAATAAGATTTATTAAGGGTAGGCTCAAGTTTGGAGAACATAAGAATACTGCTCCTTTTGCTAGTATGATCGTAATATTAACTGCGCTAGAGGAGGCAAAGGAATAATGAGTAATAATGTAAATTGCCCTTACTGTAAGAAGAATAGACCTCATGGGCATAAGGGCTGTAATGAAGTCGGACTTAGGACTATCTTAATAAAGAAAAAAGAAAACAAAGTGGAGAAATATTCAAAATGAAGCACAAAATAGAAATAAAGAAAACTGAAAAAGGAGTTAGTATCTGGGTTAATGGAACATGGGTATTAGATGCTAGTTTATTTAATGAAGATATGGAATTTGTAATGTGTAGTGATAGAATGAAAGAGAAGAAAGCTCCATATCCTAAACACAGATTATTTAAATTTGATAGGAGAAGAAGATGAGCGAAGAAAGCCAAGAGTTTGACCAACAATTAAGAGAAGAATTAGAGGAGGCAAAGGAATAATGGGAGACGAAAGAATATATGGTTGGGAATGTAGATTATTAGAAGTTAGTGGACAAATAATTTATTTAGAGGAGAAAGAAAAAGAAATTATGGCAATGATTAAAGGTTTGAAAGAGGAGGCAAAGGAATAATGAGTAATAATGTAAATTGCCCTTACTGTAAGAAGAATAGACCTCATGGGCATAAGGGCTGTAATGAAGTCGGACTTATGACTATCTTAATAAAGAAAAAAGAAAACAAAGTGGAGAAGAAAAACTCAACGAGGCAGGGAAATGATTAAGAAAAGCAATTTACCAATTATAACATATAAAACAGATTGCCCAATAAAAGAAGATTGTTTCTTTAATAAGAAAAATTTCTATACTAAAGAAGAAATGGAATTTTATATGGATTATTGTTTAAGAGGTGGGGAAAGTTGTGGTTTAAAGAAAAACCATGATCTAAGTGAGAGATTAAGGAAATCTTTAGTGAGTTTGTTGTAACTAGAAAAAGGGAACACACATTTAAATACCCTATAGTCTATAGGTAATTATGGAAAAACAAACAATAAAAAACAAACTAAGGAAGATACTAAGGTTCTTCCAAAAATCTCCTATTAACTTAGGGGTGGTACATGAATTAAATGAGAAGGGCATAACAGCCCTTTTCTAATTTTTCTACAATGGATATTAAAAAGACAACTAAAATAAAAGATAATTACCAAATTGAATGCCCAAGATGTAAAAAGGTAATTGAAGGGGTTAGTGTTAAACAAGTAAGACATAATTACAAAATGCATGAGCTTTTTTGTAAGGGAAAAACAAATGAGAAAAAGAAAGATTAAAAGAAAATTAAAAATATTAAGAAGATTAAATAAATTAAAAATAGGATTTTATAGAAAATAAAATGCCCTTACCAAGATCATGTGATAGATGTGGGAAAAGATTTCAACCCTATGGAAGAAATTGTAGATTATGTGATGAATGTTTTGAAAAAGCACAAAAAAATAATAATAGGAATAGAAATTTAAAGAGGTTGAAGAAATGAAACTAAATAATCAAAACTACAAACTAATAACTGAACAAGAGTTTAATCATCTACCACATAAACAGGGAATTTATATTCTTAATTTATACCAGGGGAAATCATATTATTTAAAACAAGTAAGTAACGAAGAAGAATTGTCAAGATTAGAAAGTATGTTAGTTAGTGGAAGTAAAGTAAATGGGTAAGAAACAACTGAAAGTTATTTATACTGAAAAAGGATTAGCAAATTTCTTTGGGGATCATATTGAAATAAACCGTAGATTAAAAGACAAAAAGAAATTAAGGGATTATATTATGAAACATGAATTAGGCCATAAGGAAAGTTTTGATATATGGCATGAATTTCAAATTGATTGGAAGGTTATGCCTTCTTTAATTTTATTTGTATTTAAAAATCCCTCAACCTGGAAAGACTTTTTACCAATACAATTTAGTAAGAAGAAAATTATTTTTGATTTTAATTTATTAATTATTTATTCTTTTGTAATTAGTTTATCAATTCTTGTAGCACTAATATTTATAAAACTTTTAAAATAAAATCAGGACCCTAGATTTTATCCAGGGTCCTAAAGGAAAAAACTTTGTTAATTATTTAAATTAACTATTAAAAACCACCCATATTATTTCCGAGATTAATATATGGTAAAATTATCTTTAACACTAATGTTAAGATAGCTCCAAATATCAAAGCAAGGAACACTAAAGGTAGGTATCCAACAATTCCAAATCCAGCATCTTCTGTGCTATTGATTGCATTATAAGCAGTTGCATCATCACCAGCAATATAATTGTATTCGTATGATACATAAACAGTACCATTTCCAATTACACTTTCTAATGCAGTTGCATTAATTAATGTGCAATCGCTTGTAAGAGTAACATTTCCAACTAATAAATCTTCACCTGCAAGTGTTGTATTTGTTAATTGTACTGGAGTTGTATCACAAACCACATCAAAAGCAGTTGCTCCATCTAGTGTTTGTATAGTATTCTGATCGTCAAATGTTACACTCTCATTAACGGTATTTATAGTTGTCCTTTGGGATGAACTTATTGATTGTGTTTTTAACTGTCCCACAAACAAGAAAGTAAGTCCTGCAAGGATTGAAACTATTAATATCAATACAAATACTGAAATTATTGTCCCCATGACCGATTTTTTAATATTTCTCATAACTTAATCATGAAAAATTAAAATCCACCCATGTTTTGACCTAAGTTAATGTATGGTAGTATAATCTTCAATACAAGTGTAATTGCTAAGAAGATTAATGGAAGGTATCCAACAACGGTTGCACCAGCTGCTTCTGTATCGTTAACTGCTGCGTATGCAGTAGAGTTTTCTCCACCTGTTGCAGTTTCTTTTACTTGGTCTTTTAATTGACTAACAAATAAGAAAGTAAGTCCAGCAAGTATTGAGATAACTAGAACTAATACAAAAACTGATATAATTGGTCCCATGATAGATTTCTTTTTTCCTACCATATTCATTTTTTTATCTAATTTCTTCATTTTTTCCTCCATTGTTTCTGCCTAGCAGCTATATCATTGTTAATAGAAACTATTAACTTTTATCCATTCAAAAGTTATTTAAAGTTTAAATACTTGGTTTAAAAGTATTTAAAAATGGGTTTAAAAAATGGGGCATAAAAGTGAGAATAGACATGGGTATTTCTCCAATGTTTTTCAGGATGAAGCAAAGAGAATTATTAAGTTATACGAAGAGCAATTACAAATAGATATAACCTGGAAGGAAGCTACAACTATTGCTGCCAGGAGAAGTTTGAATACTTTTTGGACAGATAAACAATTAAAAGATGCCATTGCAAATTTGAGGGGATTATGAAATTTAAATCAATCTTCCCAAAATTTGAAGAAAAGAAAGGAGATATGTTTCAAATAGTTATAGTGTTAGTTATTATTTTTGTTCTTGCAATAGTTGGTTTTTTAACTTTAACTTTAACAACAAGGGTGAATGGTTTTTGGGATAGTTCAGGATTATTAAATGATACAGAGGTTGGAACCCATGCAATAGATCAACTACAAGACACTGCCCCAAGAACAACTGACTATGCAATATTCTTAGCCTTTCTAGGTATGCACATAGGGGTTATAATTTCAGCAGTAAGAACTAAATTCTCTGCAGTAACGATAGTTTTATTTATTTTCTTGACAATGATTTCAATAATGATTGCAGCAGGTATGGTTAATATGTATCAAGGAATGGCTCAAACTCCAAGTGTTGTAGATATTGGAGAATCTTTAGGTTTAACGGGTTTCATATTTTCAAAGTATCTCCCATTAGTGATAACAATTTTAAGTGCTTTGACAATGATAATTATGTATGGTAAACAGGGGGCAGACATTTTAAGTTAAAATGAATAAAATAGAGAAAAACACACAAAAAACAAGGGGTTTTAAAGCCTCTACAGCGAAGATAAGACTAGGAGTAATGATATTGTTCAGCTTGTTTTTAGTGGGTTTTGCAAGTGCAGCATTAACAGATGATTTAATTAGTTATTATAACTTAGATGAAAGTGCAGGGACAGTTATTGATAGTTTAAGTTTACATAATGGAACAAATACAGGAGGAATAGCAGATGTATCAGGATTAATAAATACTGCTTATTCTTTTGCTGCAGGAACTGAGAGAATATCCTATGGAGCAGTTTCAGACTTTGATTTCACTACTGGAGATTTTACTATTGCTTTGTGGTTATATCCTATATCTACAGGAACAGGACAATTCTTTTTAGGTAATGCCCAAGTAAGTAGTGAAGGTCCTTACCTTTTGGATAGGTTAGTTTCAGGTAATTTTCATTATTATATCGCAGCACCAAATGCTTGGACATTAAATGTAGATAGTGGTCTTAGCATCGTCCAAGACCAATGGAATTTTGTTGTTTTAAGAAGAGATGGAAGCACATTTACTCCTTATGTTGATGGAGTTATGGGTACAAATGGAACAACAGCAAATGATTTATCTACAATTTATTCAACAAGGACTTTTAATATTGGAAGTGGGTTTGATAATGGTATAGATGGAAGTATTGATGAAGTTGGTTTATGGAATAGAAGTTTAACTCAATCTGAAATTATAGATTTATATAATGGTGGAGCTGGTTTAAGTTATCCCCTTGTAGTTTCTATTTCTTTACCACAAATTAATTTAACCTCTCCAGAAAATAATTCTATAATAACAAAGTCAGATTATAATTTTACTACCAATCTTTCAATTACTACTGGAGTAGCAACAGATTGGGAATGGAAAAATATCACCTATTCCGTTTGGGATTCAGATGGAGATTTATTTAATGAAACTCTTAAATCTGGATTATCTGGAAATGAAACAAATGAAACTCAACTAATAGGTGGACTTACTTTAGGACAATATTACTGGAACTCCTATGCTTGTTACAGTAATGCAACCTTTGGAAATTGTTCCTGGGGAGATGATGGGAATTATACTTTTTACTTGGGAGCATCACTTAATTCATTAACTTATTCAAATAATACCTATGAAACTGCAACTGAAAACTTCTTTGCTAATTTTAGTGTTCTTGAATCTGCAGAAATTTCATTAGCCCAGTTAGTTTATAATGGAACTAATTATACAATTACAAATTTAACACAAACAGGTACAAGTTTATTATTGCAAAGGTCAATGGATATTCCTTTAAATATTAATGGTTCTGCCAATGAAACAAAAGATTTCTTTTTCAGATTTTTCTATGGGGGAGGGGTAACCCAAGAAACTTCTTCCTATGAACAAAATGTTTCTTTCATTAAATTCATTCAATGCGCTGCTCCCTATACAAGACAATCATTAAACTTTACAATCTATGATGAGATTAATCAAACAGATGTTCCTGCAGTAACAGAGAATATTAATATTGAATCTAATTTTAAATATTGGATTGGAACTGGAGATATTTATAAAACATATACTTTCCAAAATCTTTCAAGCACCGTAGGGAACTATCAATTTTGTATTGATCCTTATTTTCCTGATAATTATACTTTTAAAGTAAGTAGCAATATTGAATATTCTGCTGATAGTTACAGAGAAAATTCTTATTACATGAATAATGCAACTCTAACAAATGTTTCTAATGATATTCTTTTATATACGGTACATAATGATTATGCATCTAAGTTTTTTCTTACTTTTCAACGTGGAACATCTTTCCTAGGAAATGCCTATGTTAATGTTCAAAAGTATTTCGTTGGTCTTGATGAATATAGAACTGTTGCAATATTAAACACAGATGATAATGGAGATGCCACAATATGGCAAGAAGTAGATAAAAAATATAAATATACTCTTTTAGATGAAGATGGAATTTATATTGGAACAATTTATAAAACTTCTATTTGTTCAGTTTCTCCTTGCGCATTAACATTAATAATCTTTGATACTATTCCCTCTGCATTTGATATTTTTAATGAAAATTATGCAACAGGAATTGTTTCTAATCTAAGTTTTAGTAATGATACAAAGATGGTAACCTATGATTTTATTGATGTTACTGGTCTTGCTCATTATTTTAGATTAGTTGTAGATAATGTAAAGGTTGGAAGTGGTAATACTAATGTTTGTGATGTCTATTCTTATTCTGCTGCTGGAACTTTAACTTGTAATGTTACAGGATATGAAGGAGATTTTATTGCAAACACTTATATTTCAAGAAGTCCAGAGAAATTAGATAAGGTAATTTCTTTTTTAATAGCAGATGATATTCTTAGTAAGCTAGGTTTAAATGGAGTTTTTATTATCTTAATTTTAATAATTACTCTTACTATTGCTGCTGCAGTAATGTCCAGGGGTAATCCTTCTGTAGTTATTTTTGTATTTGGAATTGCTGTATTAGCTTTAAAATTAATCGGTTTCCTTCCTTTTGGATGGGTTACTGTTGCTGCAATGGAGGTTTTAATTGTTTGGATAATGATTAAATTAAAAACATAAAATGAAAATATCAACATTTATCTTTGCATTATTATTCTTGGGAATAGTTTTTACCACAATTGGTTTATCTGTTACAGATGTAGAGGATCACTATGGAGTGGATATTAATACAACTCTTTTTGATGGAAGATATGATTATGCAAGTAATATAAATGAAAGTATTACTCCAATAAGAAATTCAATAGATAAGATTTCAGACCAGGATACAGGATGGTTAAGTAAAGTTGGAGCAGGTTTTACAGGAATAATTTCTGCAGTTATACTCTTACCAGGCTTAGTTTGGAAGAGTTTCTTTTGGGGAGGAGATTTGATAACTGGAACATTAGGATCACTATTAGTTCCAGCAATAATAATCAATATCCTACTTATAGGTTTAACCCTATGGGGAATAATTAAATTAGTGGAGTTCTTCCAAAGATGGCCGTTGTAAGAGGACAAGTTTTTGATTTAACATTGAATGATTCAACTCTAGTTGGAATGTTCCAGAAGGTTAATAGCTTTACAGATGTTGGCCATGGTGGAATATTTGGTATATTTATTTTAATAGTATTTGCCGCTGCTTTATTTTTAATGATGAAAACTTTTGGATTTGAAAGGTCTTTAACTGTAACAATGTTAATAACTTCCGTAGTTGGATTATTGTTAAAAGTAATAGGATTAATAGGTTCTGAAGTGTTTTATGTTTGTGTTGTGTTGTTAATAGTTGGAGTAATCTTTTTAATAATAGATGCAGAGAAATATTCCTAAACAAAAAGATATTTAAACTTCAATAACATTAAATAATTAAGAAAATGGCTGGAAAAAAAGATACTGGGTACAGAAGATTCTTAGACTTTGGAAAACGTCTAGTTCTTATCCCTACAGTTAGAGAACAATATAATGTTTCTGATGAACCAATAATTCAAGAAAAGTTTGAGAAGATGAAAAGGAAAAGAAAAAGGACAAGATTAAGGTGGAAGAAAGAACCAGTTCTATGTGATGACCATGGAAAGAAATTAGAGTTTGGAAATAAACTAGACTTTGGAATTTAAAATGACAAAGAAAAAGAAAACTAAAACAAAGGTTAAATATAGAAATCCTAAAGACTATGATGAATTAAAAGCTAAAGCTAGTTCTGAAAGACAAAATGATTCATTGAAGAAAGAAATAATTGACTTAGAAAAGAAAAGAAGTGAGGTCCCAAAAGGATTTAAAGGTGTTGTTCAAAAGGCAGCAATAAATAAAGAGATTAATGAAAGAAGAAAATTTATGAGAGGGGAAAGAAATTTAGTAAGGATGGATAGAAAGAATATTCAAATGAAAAAACAAGTGGCCTATGAAAAGACTAAAGAAGAATTATTAAGTTTAAGGAAGAAAAATGCGGTTAATTTTGAGGATTTAGGTGGAACAAACTTTGGTAGTGGTAATAAACAAGTTAAGTATGAGGATTTATTTAAATAATGAGGGGGTGATTTAAGTGTCAAAGAAAAAATCTAAACAAAAAAGAAAGAGATAAGTTATCTCTTTTTTAACTTCTTATTCTAATAATTACTTTCCGTAATCTCCCTTTCCACCCCAGGTATCAAAGTCCCAATCTTCTACATCACTATCTTCTTTATCTTTCTTCTTTACTTGTTGTTTGAAATACTTAAATAACTTCTTCCAATTTAATATTAATAATATTATCGCTCCAAAAAGACCTGCTACTAAAATCATTAGGAAAATATAGAATATTGTTTCAGGGACAGCACTATCAGGCAATCCTGTTAATAAATGGTGATACTCATAACCTAACCAGGTATTATAAATCATTAATAATACTGCAAGGAAAACTAAAAAGATTCCCAATATCCAGAACTTCTCTGTCTTTAATAATTTAATCCCTACTATTCCAAAGGAGATCATTAAAACAATCATTAGAATTAAAAAACCTAGACTACCCATTGCATTTGCTTGGGTTTGTGTTACCCCATTGGGAGTTACTTCAAAGTAAGATGCAAAAGAAGAATCTACCCCATCTTTATCTCCCTGACCTTTAACATCATATCTTCCAATGAAATCTGTATCACAAAATTCATATCTCCACTCTCCATTACCCAGGAAAACCATCTCAACATTATTAACTAAATCTGAGTTGTTTTGACTACTAACACTTGAAAGATTTACGTAGGAACAACTTGCACAGGTTTGGGAAATATTCATACAATCTCCTTGTTTAAAAGTTCCTTGACTTTCTAAAGCTAAAACAGAAGTCATACTAAAAAGAATTGCTCCAAACATAATTACCATTAATATTTTATTTTTCATTAGTTTTTGTTTAGTTGAACTTTGTTCGACTTTTTTATCAAAAATCTTTTTCATTAATTTTTTCATTTTAAATCACCCCCGCCATAAATTTTCCTACTGTGATTGTTACTGTTTTTTTATCCATTATCATTCTAAATTACTTATCCTCTCAAAATTTAAACTTGCTGAAACTGGATTGTCAAATACTGAATCTCCCTCTAATTGTAAATTAGTATTAGTTGTTCTCCATTGGTAGGTTATTACATCTCCATCTTCAACAACTACTGTACCAACTACATCTAGAGTATCCATTCCTGATGCTTTAAAATCTTTACTAGATGCTCTTTGAAGACATCTTGGTTCTATTCCATTAACTAATACTCTTGCATAAATTGTTGCTTCTTGATTTCCTACATTATCATTATAAGGGTGAATACATCCTTGAATTCTTATTATTCCTTCAAAATCATTAATTGTTACTGAACTATTTGAATCAGTTAATTCATACCATTCTCCTATTGTTTCATCGTCAATTACTAAATCAAATGTAATATTATACCATGTATTAATTGCTCCTGCTGTAGCTATTGCTTCTCTATGGAATTGTGCAACTTGATTTTTTGAATAACTATAATTTGAATAA
>Ga0222697_1001022_pt1 | contig 11169 bp, 12 predicted proteins | sample AntAcemetage1402_FD_179835 | JGI IMG/M metagenome (GOLD analysis project Ga0222697, IMG submission 179835) | Saline water microbial communities from Ace Lake, Antarctica - #1402 | ecosystem: Environmental > Aquatic > Non-marine Saline and Alkaline > Saline | place: Antarctica: Ace Lake... | reverse complement strand
TTTTTTTAACTTCAATAAATTCTTACCTTTCAAAACTCCACGCACAAGCATTCCATCCTCAGAAATTTTATCCGTTTTTAACGCAACATTTTTCGCACGCAATTTTATTCTATTAACAAACTGAATATCATCCTTAAATTCCCCACTACAATAATGAATCCTCAAGCCCGACCTTTTTAACTTCTTTAAAATCCTCAAAGCCGACTCCTCACTTCCCTTAACCTCATAACCTTCCATAACTTTCCAACCCATCTTTTTGTAATAATCTTCATATAATGTAGCATACTCAAGTTCATTCAAATTAAAAAAATTAACCTTATCTTTTGCATAATCAATTAAATCCAAAACTTTCTTTTCTACTCCAGGAAAAATAGGAATTTCAATTCCAACATCTCCAAACTTATCCTTAATCAAATTAAGCCTACTCCAAAGTTTTTTATTATAAATATCTGGATGAACCCTCAATTCATCAAGCCCAGCCTTTTGCAATTTCAAAATTTTATCCTCATCAATTAAATTTAAAGATGTATAAAGATGAATATGAAATTTTTCGCCAAACACTTTTTTTAATTCTTTAATAAATTTAACAGTTCTAATAATTACAGCCAAAGGATCTCCACCAGTAATTCCAACTCCCCTAGACCCACTCTCTCGAACTTCCTCAATTATCTTTTTTATTTCTCGGCTCTTTAACTCATTAATATAAATCAAATCGGAATTCTTTTTCTCTTCGGAAATAGGACAATACGGACAACTCCTAGGGCATTTCCCCGTAATAAACAAAACCGATTTCTCCCCTCGAAAACATTGCTTACAACCATTCGACAATTCTCCAATATGTTTTTCTTTCATAAAAATACTAAAACCACATATTTTATAAACACTACGCCCCTAATAATTTTACAATGTCAGTATTTTTATGGATCGGTATCGGGACAGCAGTTTTAGTAGCCGCAGCATTTTTCAGTTATTACAATAGATTCGCAATCTTATCTAATAGAATAAAAAATTCACTTTCCCAAATAAATGTTCAATTAAAACGTAGAGCAGATTTAATTCCAAACCTAATTGAAACAGTAAAAGGATTCGCTAAACACGAAAAAGAAGCAATCAAAGAAGTAACTGAAGCAAGAAAGGCATTATTAGGAGCAAAAGGAGTTGAAGACAAATTAAAAGCAGACAAGGGATTAGAATCAGCATTAAAATCAATCTTTGCACTTGCAGAAAATTACCCAGATTTAAAGGCAAATACTAATTTCTTAGAACTTCAAAGAGAATTAACTTCAACTGAAGATAAAGTTGCATACGCTAGACAAAATTACAACGACAGCATACTAACATACAATAACTTATGCACAACTGTTCCAGGTGTATGGTTTGCAAATCTTTACGGAAAAAAAGAAAAAGAATACCTACAAATCACAGAAGAAGAAAAGAAAAACGTTAAAGTTAAATTCTAGACCGCAATAATTCTTTTATTAAAAAGATTCGAAGGAGAATTAGAATACATTCCTCACAACATTGACACCATTACACAATCAAGTTACGCATTAGCTTTATTTTTAAAATATGCAAATACAGTAGATATGCTAACATCATATTAATTTTCTCAAAAAGATTAACTCAAAAAATAATTCTTAAATAACATTCACCCTAAGTTTCTTTTTTATATCCATACCGGATATATTCAAATCAGCAACCAAATACCACTTTATATAGGGAATTCCAGTAACCATTCGTGTAGCCCTAATGACCTGACCAAGAGTTCCTTGAATCTTACCAAGAGTGTTGCTAGGAACAGCAAGCTTAAAATCATACGAAGATTTTCCAGCAGGATAAACCATTTTACCCGAAACCGGCTTTTTAAAATCGCACACCTTTATAACACTAGTTCTATGCCTTGCACCATTAGAAGATAAAGATATATTTTCTTTTTTTGAATAAGCCACAAGTCCAATGTTAAGAGCTTCAGCTTCAATAGGATTTTTTAAATTTAAATCAATTGTACCAGCAAAACTTTCACCAGCTTTCACATCATAATTATTAACATTAATTTCTATACCACCTTTCAATTTTGAAATAATAAAAAAAACCAAAGCAACAACAAACCCAAATAACACAACTCCTCCAATAATTAAAAATATCAATGTCCCCATTTCCATAAACAAACAAATAAAAATATATTTAAAAACATTCCCATTCTACTACAAGTATGGAAAAAGTACACGTAGACTTCAGAGATCAAATTGCAAAAAATAAAAGAAAATCATATCTTTTAATATTTTTAATTTTCATTGTATTTATCGGATTGACTTATGTGATAACTCTAGCAACTAGCCCAGGATATTTTTTTATAATAATGATTTTCGGAATTATTTTTTCACTTAGTTATTTATTAATTACTTACTACAATTCCGATAAAATATCAATCGCATCAGTTGGAGCAGTAAAGGCAGGAAAATCAAAATATCCAGATTATCACAGATTAATTGAAGGTTTAACAATTGCTTCAGGATTACCAAAACCAGAATTATACGTTATGCATACACCAAATATAAACGCTTTCGCTTCTGGACGAGATCCAAACCACGCAGTAATATGCGTAACTGACGGGGCGCTAGAAAAACTCGAACGAAGAGAATTAGAAGCAGTACTTTCTCACGAACTTGGACACGTGGCAAATTACGATATACGATTCATGACATTAGTAACAGTTATGGTTGGACTTATAGCAATAGTTTCAGAAATATTTTTACGAAGTCTTTGGTTTTCAGGAGGAAAAAGTAAAGACAAAGGTCAGGCAATTTTTATGGTTATAGGAATAATTTTAGCAATATTAGCACCAATATCAGTTTACTTTATTCAAATGTCTATTTCAAGAAAGCGAGAATTCTCAGCCGACGCGAGTAGTGTAAAATTCACAAGAAATCCCGAAGCATTAATTAAAGCATTAGAAAAAATAAAAAAAGAAAATCAACCCGAAAAAAAATTATCAAAAGCAGTAGCTCCAATGTTTTTTGCAAATCCATTTAAAAATATTGGAAGTACACACCCACCAATTGAAGAAAGAATAAAAGCATTAAAACGAATGTAAAAATAAAAATAATTTTATTTTCCCAAACTTTATAAAACATATTATTGTTAAACTCTTATGGGACTAATAAGAAGTGGTTTAATTTTGTTTGCATCTTGCATCTTAATAATATCATTACTATTAACAAATATTTTTCTCATAACTTCGCTTTCTTTAGACTACGAAACAATCAGCCCAAAATTAATAAAAATAACTACAACCATTGCAAATAATGAGGCCGATCTAACCCGTAAAATAGAAACAAACTACCAATTAATGCTAAAAGATTGTGAAAACAAAACAATACTAGAATTAACAAATTATTCAATTCCCTATAATTACTCAATTCCCTGCGAAATAATTAACGAAAGTCAAGAAAAAATAATTAATCATACTATAAAAAAAATAATAGAAAAAGCATACTACAAAGACTACGACTGTAAATTTTCAGAATGCATAAAAAATTCCCCGCTATATTTAACATCAAACGAATACAAAGATAAATTAAATTCAAAATTCAAAAAAACTTTAATATTTTCACTTGTCCTTATTATTATAATCTTTATTTTAACAGAAAAGAAAAGAAATACCTTAATACTAACCGGAATCTCATTAATCCTAGCAACTCTTCCATTAGCAAAAGTAAACATACCAATAAATATTTTATCTAAGATAATCGGCCTTGCGTCAAAAATAAGAATAATGGACAACTATCTTTCAGAATTAATAACGCTACTATTCTCAAAAACATGGACTGTTTTTAATTTCAATATCACAATCGGAACTATGCTAATAGTTGTAGGGGCTGGAATTGGATTAATAAAATTCTTCTTATACGGAAAAGAAAAAAAATACACAAAATCAGACATAGAAAATATAGTTGAAAAAAAACTAGCGCAAAAAGAAAAAATAAAAGAAAAGCTTATGAATATAATAAAAAAGAAAAAATAAATCAACTCTTCATAGTTTCTGCAATTCTACCCATAAAACGATATTCTAAACCTACCACATTTTCTATAGTATCTCTACATGAATGAGAAGCACCCATCCCAGAATTCAAACAATCAAAAGTAAAAACCATAAAATATTTCAACGCAAGACCTAACGGAAAATCTCCACCCAAGACATCTACTCTAGAATTCAAAGAATCATTTGAAAAAAAATCAGCATCATCAACAAAACTTTTCCCCTTTAATAAAAGCCCCTTTCTCATTAAATTAATTCCACCCTCATAAATATCACGAGAACCACTTAAAAGATTCGCATATGCTACCCCGCCAAAAACCCCCCGCCCATAATCCTCCCCAATACGAGAAACCACTTCTTCCCAAACCATCCCACGATCCAATAACTGTCTTAACGGCATCTTACTAACTAGGGAATGTTCATTTACACCAACTGATCCATATTTACTATAAAAATCCCCAAAAGTAAAACCTTCCAACGCCAAACCATTTTCATCCATTATCAAAAAACACTACCATCATTATTTAAATATTTACATATATAACAAAATAACATATTTTAAAAATAACACTTATCTCAAATTATTATGACAGGAAAAAAAATAATCATACTATTTTCGGGCGGACTAGATTCAAGGCTAATTATAAAAATGATGCAAGAACAAAACATGGAAATCCTAGCATTATTCTTCCAATTCCCTTTTGGAAAAAGTAATAAAAATAAAAACGCCTCAATAGAATTTGCAAAAAAACATGAATTCAAATTAAGAATAATTGACTGCACAAAAGGAAAACTCCTACAAGAATACTTAGAAGTAATAAAAAAAGCAAAACATGGACGAGGAAAAAGCATAAATCCATGTATAGATTGTAAAATATTCATGCTAAAAAAAGCAAAAGAAATAGCAGATACATTAAAAATAAAAACAATAGTAACTGGAGAAGTTTTATCCCAAAGACCAATGAGTCAAATGAAAAGCAAAATGTTAATTATCGAAGAAGAGGCTAAATTAAAAGGAAATATCCTAAGACCTCTTTCAGCAAAAATTCTCGAAGAAACAAAAATAGAAAAAGATAAAATAATTGATAGGGAAAAATTAAGTGACGTTCATGGAAGGCAAAGAACAAAACAAATAGCTCTAGCAAAAAAATACAAAATAGATTATCCCGACCCAGCAGGCGGATGCGTTCTCTGTGAAAAAATGATGAAAAACAGATTTGAATTAATTTTTAAAAGAGGAATAGAAGACGAAGAATTAAAATTAGTAACAATCGGACGACAATTCAAAATTAAAAACGCATGGGTAATAACTGGAAGAGATAAATCCGAAAATGACCTAATAAATTCCCTAGAAAATAAAACTAGAGAAATAATAACCTCTGACTCCTTAGACCTTATAGGTCCCGATGCAATAATTCTAAACGCAGAAGAAACAGAAAAAATAAAAATAACTAATGAGACAAGAGAAATTATAATAAAAATTATAAACGCCTATTCAAAAAACTCAGAAGAAAAAGACAGAAAAGAATTTGAAAAGTTTAAATTATAAAAGAATATGAGAATTAATAATTTTAGAACTTTAAAAAAGTTCATTAAACATACTAAATAGGCATATTATTCGCAATAAAGTACGTTAATGATTATGTTAAGTCGAATTTTTTCTTCTGCTAAAAATTTAAATCTCCAATGTATATTCCCACCCCAGACAGAAGCGCGCTTAGTCACTTCGTGACAGATAGTTTTTGTTTTCGAAAAAAATAGAAAAACTTCTTTTATCCGACCAACGAAAAAACCAACAAAATGCTTCGCACTTTGCATAACCAAGGATAAAAGGCCTCGCCCAAATTTTTCTAATCTATGTAATCATTGTCCTTAAGCTATTTAGTTTTGCTTCGCAAAATTATTTTAACTTCAGTGTATCAATCCCACCCATATAAGGCACCAAAACCCTTGGAATTCTTACACTACCATCTTTTTGTTGAAAATTATTTAAGATAGCAATTAAAATTCTATTTGCTACTCCGCCAGTCGCATAAATTGTATGTGCAAATTCCTCTTTCCCTTCGCCAGCAAATTTTATATTCCCTCGTCTTGCCTGAAAATTTGCAGTCATGCCAATACTTCCAACCTCTCCCCATCTCTCCTCTGCGGTCATGTAAACTTCCATATCTTTTTCTATTGTAGCCTTATTTGGCATATCGTTTGCCCTATGAGTAATTATTCTATGCGGAAGTTCTAGCGTCCTATAGAGGTCTTTCAGATCTTCAAAAATTTGATTATATTCTTTTTCTTCATTTTCTGGAGTTGTGATATGTGTAAGCTCAACCTTATCAAACTGATGCGTCCTATAAAGTCCCTTATCATCCTTATGATTCCCAGCCTCTCTACGATAACAAGGAGTATAACACATAAACTTTTTTGGAAGTTCTTTTTTCTTAAATAAATCATCTTTAAAAACTGCCAAAACTGAGATCTCCCCAGTCCCAACAAAAACCTTCCCATCTTCAGTTTTGTAAACTTCATCTTCCCCTCCAGGATAGTGTCCCGTAATATAAAGATTTTCTTCATTCACATAATATGGAGGAATCAATTCAAAATATCCTTTCTCTCTCCAAAAATCAAGAATAAAATTTATAATTGCCCTATTAAGTCGAGCTCCATCTCCTTTTAACATCCAGGCTCTATTTCCTGCTGCCTTAATTGCTCTCTTGAAGTCTGCTAAGTCTAAATCTAACAAAGTTTCCCAGTTTCTTTTTTGTTTAAAATCAAATTTAGGCTTTTCAATATCACTTTCCCAATCAACTCTATCAACATCACTTATGGGAACATCTTTATGTAAGGTATTTGGAATTTTATAAAATAATGTGTTGTATTCTTCATCTAATTCCTTGAACTTTAATTCCATATCTTTAAGGTTCACATTGTTCTCTTTACTCTTTTCAACAAATTTCTTAAAATCTTTTTTTTGCTTTTGTGCTTCGTTAATCTTTTCGGTAAAAACATTTCTTTCTCTTCGCAAGTCATCTAAGTCGATTTTTGTTTTTTTCCATTCGTTATATTTTTGCAGAAGTAAATCTACATCTACGTCTAGCTCTCTTGCTTTTACAGAATGTTTAACGATTTCTTGATTTTCTTGTATATATTTTATATTTAACATTTTTATCTCCCGATTATAGAATTTTAAAGAACGATTGAGAACTTCAAAATCCTATAAAAGATTTTAAATCTAGTACGAACTAGAACTGCTAGATACAGAACTTGATTTCATACTTTGATTTCTCATAACAATACGAGAACCTTTAATATTTATAAATTTAACGGAAGCTTCTTTTTTAAAAAAAAGAAGACAAAAAAGCGCGCTCCTTACACCACCCAACGACAATTTTAAAGACAATTTTCAGCAACTCTAGATTCAAAGAATTTTCGGAGATTGGAAACTCACGAGGTCACTCCTTCGTCGTTCCGCTCGTGCCAAGCTTTGCAGACTCTCGCTTCATTTTATTACGCTCGAGAAAATGAACAGCGATTAAAGAAAAAATCCTTGCAGCGCCCTCATCCAAATTTCACTTCGTAAAAACTTCTCTAAACTCCGAATGTTATGTCTAATTCAGAATTCGGACTAAAAGATACTTGGCAATTAATTTCCTGTATAGATATAAAGGTGCTCTCTAGCAGGAAGTCCATCTGGTTGTTTTTCTAATAATTCTTGCTCTGTCATCCATTTCGATACATTTGCCTGAGTCCATACATTTGGAACTATTCTTACTGGCAAATCAACTCTATCATCAACATATAATCTAAATGATTTATCGCTCCAGTCTTCTTGATGTCTTTGAAGTAATCCCTGAAGGCTATCGAGTAAAACTAAATCTTTTTCTTTTGCACCTTCATGGATTGTATAATGAAACCCATCAAGAATTGGAAGTATATTTTCAAGATTATCATGATACAGAGCAGAATATAAATATAATTTGGATGAGGGATACCTCCCTCTTAATTCTTCTACAATTCTCTGAGTTCTTTCTGGGTTTAACATTGGCTCTCCACCAGTAATCATTATTCCTCCAAGTTCTTGAGGTAAATCCATCAAATTATCAATATATTGAGCATGACTCATAATATCTGAGTAAGTATTACAACAACCAGAGCACCCTCTATTACAATCTTCCGTAATTAATACTCTTGCTTTATCTTCTATTGCCATAATACAAGAAATTAATTGAACACTTATAAACATTACTACTTTGAAGTTAATATTGAATACGCTCGAATTCTGAACTCACTACGCTACGCTCTCCTCCTTTCAGTCGTCGGGAGACATAACATCGGGATTTAGAGAAGTGCCGACTGAAAGGAGGCATTTGGGAAAGCGAAGTGTAACGAACTTTCCTCTTAATCGCTGTTAAATGAGGGTGAGCGAAGCGAAAGTGTAACGTCCCCGAGGATTTGCGAAGCAAACCGCAGAGTAATTTTTAGTGGCGTTCTATCAAATGAGCGAATGCGATACATCAAAAACAAGAATCGAGAGCATTTTTTATTTTCCGTACTTTTTCATCCAATAATCAGTTTCTTCTTCTGTTGCTTTTTGAATTAAATTAGTAAAATCTTTAACTTTTAATTTTTCAACTTTAACTGGTTTAACTGCAACTAAAGAAACAAATTGGTGTTTGTCGATTTCAGTTTGCTTAAATGTTTCAACAGGTAAATGATATACATAAATATATTCTTGTTTAGGGAATTCTCCATAAATTCTGGCATTTAATTTACCTTCTTGGTATGCATCTATACTTCCACCAACTACGTCTTTGCATCCAAGAATTCCCATAACAATTGCTAAATCTTTTCTATCTGTTGCATAAACACCAAACTGATTATTTTCAGGTCTTTCATCTGAATCATCTCCTTGAGAAGGATTCAATTTATCACCTATTAATTTATTGGAGCTTCCATGAAAAAGTACTTTTAATTTTTCCATGATATATTAATAAAATAGAAACTATATAAATTTTCTTAAATAAAAACTGCTCCTTCTACTTTTGAGCCACTAAAAATTATTTCATTTAACATTTGGGTTTGGAGAAGTTTTTTGCCCTCGTGAGCTGAGCCCCATATGGCTGGCGAAGCGAACAGAGATGGCAAAAAATATGGGAGAACGAAGGCGAAGCTACGAAGTGGCGAGGCGTAGTAAACCTTTTAATGCCTGTTATATTCTTCCGACTACGAAGTGGGAGGAATCGAGGATTTCGAAGAAATCCGAAGAAGTAAAATTAGGGACGACCTTCGATTTGAGATCCAATTAATGCACCACCACCTTCTGTGCATCGGTGTGGTTTGAAAGAATCATATACTTTTCTTATTGCATCAAGCATAGGATCTTGTTCTTTGATTTCTGGAGTAACTCTGTCTTCTCCCCAATATCTAAAAAGTAATGCATGTCTAGGTTCAAGATAATCAACTCGATACATGCCAACTCCTGAATCATCTTCCCAAACAAGTTTATGGGGAAAAGGACCAGCATCATTTGGAAATACTGCATGATTTGGAGGAACAAGACCAACTTCGTCTTCTAGAAATCTAACTACTTCAGGATAATTTAGTTGTTCAAACCACATAGTAAGTGCGCCATACTTCATAGTGATCGAGAATACTTATTCCTTTTTAAAGGTTCTAGTCGTCCCTAATTTTATTGAATATAACATTGGGATTTAAAGAAGTTGAATTTTTCCAAGAGGACTCATGACGAAGTGAAGAGGACTCATGATAGAAAATTCAATTTGGGAAATTTCAGCAGGAAATTTCCTCTAGATCCTTGTTATTTTGGGAGGCTGCAAGCCGACCGACCGAAGGGATAGTTTTTTTGGGACGTTCAATCAAGTGAGCGAACGCGATACATCAAGAATAAGAATTAAGGGACAAAAGTTTTTTTCATATTTAGGAGAAAATTTTGCAGAGGTAGTCAAACATATTATTTAAAATAATTAATTGCGTCTTGGATAATTATCAACATGGTCTAAGAATGGACCATCAGCATATTGTTCTATTCTATAGGTAAAGAACCATAATTTATTTCTATCAACTTTTTGTTCAATAAGCATTTCTACTGCTTTTTCCAGAGTTTTTCCTGTCTCATAAGTATCATCAAGAATTACATATGCTAGTTTAGGATTAACTATTGGGATTTCTTCTTCTCTTAGTGTTGTAATATTAAACATTTTTTTTGTAAATCCTGATTGGCAATACCCTACATTTGGAGGAGGCACATAGCCATGAACATTTTCCTCTGGGAATTGAAAACCTAATGCATGTGTTAACAAATTAACGTATAAAGGGTGATTGTCTCTTTTCATAGAAACTGAAGTGATTGTTACTAGACCAATGTCTTCTGGCTGATAGAGTGATTTTATCTCTTCTACTCCTTCTTTCGATTCTTTTACCATAATATGGATTAGAATGTTTATTCTTTATAAATTTTACTTTGTTTGTTGCTGTAAGGTAATTACTATCGCACTCAATAATTACGTGTGATCTTCTAGAAACTTTTCTCCCCTTCCATTTAAGTCCCAAAAAAATTGCAAATAACAGGAATTTAACGGAAAAATGCACGGCTCGCATTTTTCCCAAATCGCCTTCGCCGACTTCTCTTAATCCCAATATTATACGACATTTGAGTTTGTGCTAGAAAAATATCTGCAACCAACTTAATAAATAAAAATTACAGAAACGAAAGATTTATTCTTGTTTTGAAAAATAATTTCCACAAGAATCATAATGTCCGTTTTCTGTTTGATAAAATGGGATACCATCTTGCATGATCACTTTTGCTTTTTCAAATGTTCCATCTTTTTGTCCAATAAAGGCAAAGTAATCTCTATTTTCGGCATCAAACAGAACAACGTCTTGAATTCCATCACCTGTCGCATCAAACTTATCTATTGAGGATTCTAATTTTGAAAATGGTCCTCGTATTGCACCAACTGTTAAAGCTACAACGACAGCCGCCGTTCCAACATATTTTCCCATTTGTTTTACCTTATTATTCATAATAAAATGAATAATTATTACCTTATAAATCTTCCATCTATTCACTACTATTAAATTGCTATTAATAACACCCAAACTCCCTCACTCAA
>Ga0222697_1001021_pt1 | contig 11170 bp, 8 predicted proteins | sample AntAcemetage1402_FD_179835 | JGI IMG/M metagenome (GOLD analysis project Ga0222697, IMG submission 179835) | Saline water microbial communities from Ace Lake, Antarctica - #1402 | ecosystem: Environmental > Aquatic > Non-marine Saline and Alkaline > Saline | place: Antarctica: Ace Lake... | reverse complement strand
TCAACTGTTGACATAGCAACAGCTCCGATTCCGACCACATCATACTTGCCAACCCTGCGAGCCAAATCCGGCTTGGTTCCATCTCCGTCAACAGAACCTATGGCAATTTTCGCGCCATCAGGAACCTCAAATTCTCCGGCGAACCCGCCGATCTTGGTCTCTGGCCATACTGCGCTTACTCTGTCGGAGACCATGTCTGCAAAATAGTCACCAGCTTTTACATCAACACCAGCATCCTCATACGTCACTCCTGAATTAGTCATTTTCTCTAATCTCTCTCGTGAAAAGAACTACATGGAACTCAACCACTCGAAACATCAAATTAGAATACTATATATAAACCTTAAAATCAAATAAAAAAAATAATTTGAATATCATTGTCATTGCGAGGGAGGGTATTCCCGACCTCGGCAATCTTAACGTCGAGATATGGCTTGATAATAGATTCTCGTGCCACATTGCGTTGTTAAGATTGCCGCGTCAACCTGAGTACAGGTTTCCTCGCAATGACAATAGTAGGCAATAGCAGTAGTAAACAATCGAACAAAAAAGACGCCCCACTGAATTGAGGCGTCTTTTCAAAATCCTAATTCTCTATTCGAATCGCTCTTTACCTAGCGTACTCAACAATCCTAGAATCCCTAATTACATTAACTTTAATTTCACCAGGATACTTAAGTTCTGATTCAATCTTATCAGCAATCTTACGAGCCATTTCATGGGCTGCAAAATCATCAACTTCGCTTGGCTTAACAAATACTCTAATTTCTCTACCTGCTTGAATAGCATATGTTTTTTCAACTCCTTCAAAACTAGAAGCTAAATCCTCAAGCTCTGTTAATCTTTGCAAGTAATTTTCATAAGTATCTTTTCGCGCACCCGGGCGAGCTCCGGAGATTGCATCAGCAACTTTTACAATTACTGCTTCTAATATTTCTGGATGATCCTCGTGGTGAGTAAAAGCAATTTGTCCAACATCGTCTGGCAAGCCAAATTTTTTACATATATCAAGTCCAATTTTTGGATGTCCACCTTCTATTTCGTGGTCAACTGCTTTACCAATATCATGCATCAATCCACCCTTGCGAGCTAGCTCTACATTTGCGCCAAGCTCTTCTGCGAGTAAGACAGATAGATGTGCAACCTCAACAGTATGCTGAAGAACATTTTGCCCAAAACTTGTTCTGTACTTCAATCGTCCAAGAATTTGCACAAGTTTTGGAGGCAATCCAGCAACCCCTACATCATAAGCTGCTGCTTCTCCTGCTTTTTTCATATCTAAAGCAATTTCTTTTTTTGCTTCTTCAACAGCTTCTTCTATTCTGCCGGGATGAATTCTTCCATCAACCATTAATCTATCTAATGCCTTTTTAGCTAAATGTCTACGGATTGGAGAAAAACCAGAAATAAGCAAAGTCTGTGGGGTTTCATCAATAATAATTTCAACACCAGTCAACTGTTCAAGTGTTTTGATATTTCTACCTTCTTTTCCAATAATTCTTCCTTTCATTTCATCGGAAGTTAAGGTCATTGAAGTTGTTGTTGTTTCAACAGCATGGCTTGAAGCACATCTCTCTAAAGCAGATGAAAGTAGATGGCGCGCTTTTTCGTCCCACTGATCAGAAGCAACATCATCTAACTTTCGAAGTCGATTTAAAATTTCGTCTTTTGATCTAACTTCAATATTATCAAGTAAAACATTTTTTGCTTCCTCTTGTGTTAATCCAGCAACTTTTTCCAACTTTTGCATTTGCTGTTCTTTTATAGATTGAATTTCTTTTCTTCTTTTCTCAAGATCAGTATGCTTTTCTTGAAGTTGGGTTTGTTTGCCTTCTAAATCCATTAATTTTTGATCAAACAAACTTTCTCTTTTCTCAAGCCGCTGCTGCGCACGGACTAAATCCCTGCGATGAGATTCTTCTTCTTTTTTAGCCTGCTCAATCATTGCTAAAGATTTATCTTTTGCTTCTAATTCTAATTCTTTTTGTTTTGCTTTTGCCTCTTGCAAAATATGTTCTGCTTTGGCTTCGGCACTAGATACGCTTCTTATTGCCAACATTTTTCGGACTAAATAGCCCAACAAAAAACCGACCCCAGAAACCAGGACGATTTTAATAATTGTAATTAATTCCATATATCTTCTAAATCAACTGCAGAAGATTACATGAAAAGCAGAATTGTACGTAAAAACCTTAAAAAATATGTTTATCTATAACAACAAATTCCAAACAAGTTAGAGTTCAATTTTCATGGTTTTTATTAAGGAAAATCCTAAAAAGTTAAAAAAATCAATAAATTCTGCTTATCAAAACATCTGCAACTGAAAACATTAATAGTAATAAGCAAAATTATCTTACCATAAAGAATCGATATTGACAAGCCCCTTAAAATACCAAAAAATCACCTAAAATAGATGATTTTTGTTACTGTCTTGACCACAGACTGTCGCAGATTTCACTGATTTCACAGATTAAAACACGATGGAGCGTAATTGACGGGATTCTAGGACACCTGTTCAACTACTTAATTATCTTATCAACCAAACCATATGCCTTAGCTTCATCAGCATTCATAAAAAAGTCCCTATCAGTGTCTTTTTCAATTTTTTTGACGCTTTGGCCAGTATGGCTCGCAAGAATTTGATTCAAACGAACATGAAGTTTAAGAATATGTTCTGCACGAATTTTAATGTCTGATGCTTGGCCTTCGGCTCCACCCATTACTTGATGAAGCATAATCTCGGAATTTGGAAGTGCAAATCTTTTTCCTTTTTTACCAGATGCTAAAAGCGTTGCAGCCATTGAAGCCGCAATTCCAACTGATATTGTTGATACATCAGATTTAACATATTGCATTGTGTCGTAAATTGCGAGGCCAGCCGTAACAGAGCCACCTGGGCTATTTATATATATTTTAATATCTTTGTCTTGTGATTCACTATCCAAAAACAAAAGCTGGGCAATAACAGTATTTGCAACATCATCATCAATTGGGCTCCCAAGAAAAATTATACGTTCCTTTAAAAGACGCGAATAAATATCATACGCGCGCTCACCCACTCTAGATTTTTCAATCACAGTAGGAATTAGGTGAAAATTGTTTGGTTCTTGTGTCATAAAATTAAAAAGTGGTTTAGAATTTTGGAATTTGAGAATTTGGGTATTTTGTATTCCACCCAAATTCTCAAATTCTCAAATTCCCAACTACCATCATTCCACTATTTTCCAACTATCCTTAGTCTCAATAATCTTACCTTTTACAGTAAATCCCGATGCCTTAGCATGGCCTCCTCCGCCCATTAGTTTAGCAATATTTGAAACATCAATCAATTCGCTTGTTGTTCTTAAGCTTCCTTTAATTGTACCATCTTCTTGTTCTCGTAAAACCATGGACATTTTTACATCAGATAAATGATTCAAAAGATTAGCAACACCTTCCATGTCCTCGGGCTTGGCTTTGCAATGAGCAAGATCCTCATGCTTTATAACAGTAATAGCAATTCCTTTTTTATGATCTATTCGAAGGCGCTCTAGCGCGCGACCCCAAAGTTTTAGAGAAGCAATTGATTTATTCTGGATTGTATTTGCAGTAATCTCTTTAAAATTCGCACCAAGCTTTAATAGCTCCGAGGAGGAAGAAAGAGAAACAGGAGTTGTTCCTAAATTTGAAAACGAATCAGTGTCAGTATATATGCCAACCAATAATTGAGTGGCAGTATCTTTATTTATCTCAAAACCAATATTTTTAAAATATTCAAATATAATTTCCGCGGTTGCGCTAGCCTCTGAATTTATAATATTCAAACTTCCATATCCTGTGTTACTAATATGATGATCAATCACAATAACAGGGCGTCCTTGAATATCATCCTGATTAATTTCGGCCATACTAATATCCCCGCAATCAACCAAAACAATTGCATCTACTTTTTTCCAATTATCATCTAATCCTACTTTAATAGATTCTGACCCTGGAATAAATTTTAGATTCGCGGGTATTTCGCTTGGACAATAATAATCAACTGATTTATTTTGCGATTCAAGATACTTGCCAAAAGCCAAACAAGACCCAATTGCATCACCATCTGGCCTATGGTGAATTATAATTGCAAACGAATTGTATTTGCCTATTTCGCAATTTAGTTGTTCAAATTTTTGTTGCATAACAAAATAAGATAACACAAAAAAAGATAATGTACAAGTAGTGCTATTTATTGTCATTGCGAGGAGACCTGTACTCAGGTCGACGCGGCAATCTTAACAACGCAATGTGGCACGAGAATCTATTATCAAGCCATATCTCGACGTTAAGATTGCCGCGGTCGGGAATACCCTCCCTCGCAATGACAATTTACTACTCCCTCAAAGAATCCAATAAATCCTCAATCTTACCTGCATGTTCTTCTATCTCATCAATATAAAACTTTATCGAAGGAGAAAATTTCATAGTTAAGCCTTTTGAAAGTTCTTTTTTAAGCCTTGCTGCGTTTTTTTGAAGATAAACAAAAATATCATCCCTGTCTTTTTCAGGCAAAATAGTAACAAATACTTTTGCAAATTTTAAATTAGAACATGTCTCGACTCTTGTAACAGTAATAAATGCGCCTTCATCAAGCTCAAGATCCCTAGACATTATTAGTCCTAGGTCTTTTTGAATAAGAGAATTAACTTGTTCAACACGAAAACCCATTATTCTATCTCCTTTTCTTCTTCAACATAACATTGCAAGACATCGCCTTCTTTAATACCGCGCGCACCCGAGAGTTTCATACCACATTCAATACCTTCTTTAACCTCGTCTACTTCTTGTTTGTTTACTTGTAGTTCTTTTATCGAGCCCTCATCAATAGGGTCATCTCCTCGCATCACGCGGAACTTTGCTGTTTTGCTAATTTTTGATTTTCTAACTCTTCCACCAATAATAGATTCAGCTTTAGCATCTTTAAAAACTTTAAGGATCAAAAGCTCTCCTTGGGGAACTTCGATCATTTTGGTTTTAACCAAAAGCTTCATTCGTTTTTCTATATCTTCTAAAATTTCATAAATAATTTTTGATTTCTGAATCTCAACTTTTCTAGAATAGCTCATTTTTTGCGCTTCTGGAGAAAACTGCACATGAAATCCATAAACAATTGCTCCTGCATTTTCTGCTAAAGATAAATCCGATTCAGTAATATTTCCAAGGCCTTGTTTAATAATATCAATTTTGATATTTTCCTTTTCTAATTTTTTGATTGATGCAATTAATGCCTCTAAAGACCCAAGCATATCTGCCTTAATAACAATAGATAAAGAGTTCTTTGGTTCTTCGTTTTCTCCCTTTTCATCTACGGAATCAGTGGATTTATCCGCCAAAGAGGCGGAATCTGCAGTATGTGAATCTATCTCAAGCAACCTAAACTTCTTAGATGCTTTTTTACGTTTTGATCTATCTGCTTTTTCTGTATGTAAAATATCTCCAACACTAGGCGATGATTTAAGGCCTAAAATTTTTACTGGTGTAGATGGAGTTGCTTCTAATACATCTTTTCCTATCCAATCTTTTAAAGCTTTAATTTTTCCGTATGTATTTCCAATTACAACTTCGTCGCCAACATGCAAAGTTCCAACATTAATTAATACTGTTGCAACAGGGCCTTCTCCTCTATCTACATGCGATTCAATAATAACTCCACAAGCATCACGATTTCTGTCTGCTGTAAATTTTTCCATATCAGCAACAAGCAAAACCATATCAAGAAGATCATCTATATTTTCGCCTTTTTTTGCACTAATTGGTACACAAACTGTTTTGCCTCCCCAATCTTCTGGATTAAGATTAATTTCTGCTAATTCCTTTTTAACTTTATCAACATCAGCGCCTGGTTTGTCTATCTTGTTTATTGCAACAACAAATGGTAATTCTTCTTTTTGAATTACATTTATTGATTCAAGGGTTTGGGGTTTTAATCCATCATCAGCAGCAACTATTAAAATAGCAACATCAGCAACTTGCCCACCTCGCTCACGCATTGCTTTAAATGCTTCGTGCCCTGGAGTATCAAGAAAGGTTATTAGCCTGTCTTTTGCTTCAACTTGATATGCTCCAATATGCTGAGTAATTCCACCCGATTCTCCTTCAACAACATTTGTCTTTCTTATTGTATCAAGTAAGGATGTTTTTCCATGGTCAACATGCCCCATTATAACCACAACAGGAGGCCTACTTTCACCGGTTTCAGATTTTGCAATATCAGCTTTAAGAATCTTAAGCTCTTTTTCTATTTTTTTTGAATCTTTTTCTTCTTCTTCTTTTGTTTTAATTGCTTTAAATCCATAATCTTCGGCAACAATAGAAGCAGTATCAAAATCAATCTTCTCGTTCAAGGTTGCCATTATTCCGTTCTTCATTAAATATCCTATTAGATGAGTAACATCTGTATCTAGTTTTGTGGCTAAATCATTAACTGCAATTTTTTCTGTGATTTTTATCTCTTTCTGTAAATCTTTTTTTTCTTCTTTTTCTTCTCCTTCTTGTTGCTGAAGGTCCATCTTTGCTCTTAAACGATCTGTTCTTGCTCCTTTTGCCCAAGCTTCTTTAATTCTTTCAGCGATCCTATTATCAATCTTAATTGCTCTTCCACCAATATCAAAACCAAGCTTAGGAAGTTTTTCCAAAAGCTCTTCTCGTGTTGTTTTTAATTGCCTAGCTAGTTCTGTTACATTCATAGGCTGTATGATAGTAGAAATAGGCCTAAAAGTCAATGATTTGCTTTACAAAACATACCGCCATTGTTACTATTCACTTCTATCTAAGCGAACATTGACATTCAGTATTGCAGCCACACAATAAGGAGGTACACTGTGACACGATGCGTATTAATAGTTATTGCGGTGTGCTTCTTGCCTTGCACTGCAACATCGCAAAACCCAACAGAAATAACTAGCACTAATGGATGGGAAATCAGTGCTATTACCAGTATTGTTGACTCGTCTATCATAAGACAGCCCAACGGTCCAACAGAAAACTGGAACGCGCACCTAGAAACAGGGGAGCTTCGCTTTAGATTATCGCAAGGAAACTTCACAACCAATATTGTTCTTGGTTTGGCGCCAAGAGACTCAACTCTGCAGGAATTTCATGTAGAGTGGGACGATTTCTTTGGGTACTTTGGCTTGAGTGGCATGTTTGGGCAATTCAATGCAACATTCGGCAAAAAAAGAATTGCCATGATGCAAGAAGTTGCTACACCTGTAGATAGCTTGATCCTAATATCAAGGTCAGCAGTTTCCGATTCCCTTGGCAATAAGGATTGGCTTCTACAGCTTACAACAACAAGGGGCATAGTAGAGCTTTCTAGTGAAATATCCCTTGGCATACAGGAACATGGAAAAGCAAAAGAGGATTCCAACTCGCATCGCAGAACATACTTCTTGGCCAAGGTTCATTTGTCTCATGAAGTTGTGTTAAGAGCAGGTCTTAGAATACACACAATTGATCCGCTCGTCTTTACTGCTGGAATATCAAAACAAGGAATGTTTGCAGCAGAGATTTTGCGGTTCAACGACATAACAGAAAGGAACAGAACCCAATACTATGCTCTGGCTAGGCATAGACTTCCAAGAGGGCTGGAGATAGTAGGAAGATACGAGAACATAATAAGCCGAAACAAAACAACCCTAGGTATTGGGTGGAGGGTAAAAAACGGGCATAAGCCAGACATCCGCTTCATGACAAACCTTGTCATCATGAAAGGTGAACGTCTGTTGATTTCGCAGATACTCATTCGAGTACCATAGCTCATTAGACGCATCTCAACCCCGGGTTGACATGCGTCTAATTTTTTTATAATTGACACAAAAGCGTTACTCAATTATTATTACCTACTAAATAAAATCAAAAAAATATTATGTCCCTTGAGCCCATAGAGCAGATTATCAGAACAATTGAGCAAAAAAAATATATACTAATTACAACCAGAGCAAACCCTAACGGTGATGCAATCGCTAGTGCTCTGGCTTTTTATTTATTCCTAAAAAAACTTGGAAAAAAAACTGATATTATTATTGATGTAGACGAAGAGCGATCAATATCGGATTATGATTTCCTACCAGAGCACAGCATGGTATCAAAAACCTTAAACAAAAACAACGAAACAGTTCTAGAATTTGATCTTGGCTCAGATAATATTAAGGGGCTTACCTATTCAGTAAAAAACAATACACTTAAAATTCGCCTATTTAATGAAAAAGGGACAATGCAGCTTAATTCTCCACGCGTAAAACAAGCTGAATATAAATACGATCTTATCGTGGTGTTAGACACAACAGACCTTGAGTCCCTTGGAAAAGTTTATGAAGAACATGCAGAGTTTTTTTATCATACGCCAATAATAAACATAGATCATCAAGCAGATAACGAACATTTTGGGGAATTGAATTTTGTGGATTTTACATCTGTTTCAACAACAGAAATTATTTTTAACTTAATTGAAATCTGGCAAAAGGATTTAATTGATGAGAGCTTAAGCACTTGTCTTTTAACTGGGATTATACTAGAGAGCAAAAGCTTTCAAACTCCAAATATAACTCCAAGAACATTAGCTATTTCAAGCGAACTTGTAACTCTTGGCGCAAAACGCGAATTAATCATTGAAAAACTTTTTTATAACAAACCGATTAATACTTTACAGATGTGGGGGCATGTTCTTTCAAATTTAAAAACCGATCCCGAAAATAATATTATGTGGTCCACTGTTACTTCAAAGGATTTAATAGAAACGCAAACAAACGAACAAAATCTAATTGGAGTTGTTGAGGAAATGCTCTCTCAAGCACCGCAGGCAAAAATAGCTTTTGTAATATATGAAATAGAAAATATTTGGAAGCTTGTGGCTCACACACACTGTAAAATTATTGATTTAAGAACTTTATTTTTATCTTTAAACCCATACGGAACAAAACATTTTATTCAAGCCCATTTGCATCAAAAAAATCCAGAACAATCTATTGCAATTCTAATAGATATGATTAAAGAGCGCTGGCCAAAAGAAGATAAAATGCCAAAATTTTAAATGGGGATTAAAAAACGGCTCACTCGTGTGGGCCGTTCTTTAATTTATATTCAACTCCTCTGCCTGTACTTCCAATTTGCTCTACAATGCCTTCTTTTTCTAATTCATCAAGGTATCTTGTTGTGGTTGTGTCAGATACGCCCAAAAGACGCTCTAAGTCGTTATTTCGCGCTTTTGCGTGCTCTTTTAGATATTCAACTATCTTATCCTTATTCTCCTCTTTAGCGCTTGTCCTATCTTCACTGATTTTCGCGATTCCACTAAGTTTCTTATTTTTTATAAGATGGGATACTGTGAATCCGATGATGATACCGAGGAATAATGTTATTATTGTTGCTGGCATATTTTTTATTTTAATTTTTAACTGAATTGATTATATAAAATCTTTTGCAATGCTAAATAACCTTTGCGAACCTTTTTTACGCCGCCCAAAACTTCTTCAACAGCTAAAGGCGATCCATATTTAAGCACAACTAAATCAGATAAACGATCCTCTGCTAATTCTTCAAAACCATTCTGGGTATACTGTTCAAGCACAAAATGCAAAAATTCTTTTTCTTTTTCAGATAAATCATTCCAGAAACTAGTTTCAATATTTCCAACTCGCTCTTTTCTAGTATGCATATCTTTTGCGTACGCCACATATTGCAATACATCAAACAAATCACTGTCTTCTGCATTAACTAATTTTTGCAATGCTTCTAGTTTATCCATATCAAATCCAACATTTTCTAATTTCTCAAGAAAAGCTATTCTAGTTTTTGGATTAGACCATATTTTGCGCAGATGATCTTCGTCTTTGAAAAATTCAGGTAATGTGCCAAATAAACTTTTTAGAAATTCCTGCGCCGAAACCAAGTTTCCTTCAGAATCAAAGTACATTGAAGCAACCATATTCTGAATCTCACGCGTTTTGCCGTCTGATAATTTAATTCTTAATTTTTCTTTTTTAGATTCTGGTTCTGAAATACCATATCCACCTTCTTTAATATTATCTAATATAGGATCTTTTACAATATCTTCCGTTCCCTCTCCTGATTTTGATTCATCAATTTCAATCTCTTCTTCTGCTTCTCCGTCCCACTCAGCATCAGAAAACATTTTAGCAACCCCAACAAAATCAATAATTGTAAAAAAATCTTTTCCTTCGAATGTTCGTGTTCCTCTACCAATTATTTGTTTAAATTCAATCATAGAATGAATCCGACGCATAAGTACAATATTACGCACATTACGCACATCTACTCCTGTTGAAAGCTTATATGATGTAGTTACAATTGTTGGTATTGTTTTGTCATTGTCTTTAAATTCATCCAAAAACTGCTCTCCAATTTTTCCATCATTCGCAGAAATACGCACGCAATAATTAGGGTTATCACTTTTTTTATATTTGTTTATCAAATCACGCACAAAAAGCGCGGTTGCTTGATTGCGACAAAATATAATAGTCTTTTCATCTTGATTTATATTATCAAGCATAATTTTTACTTGTGCCTCTATATACTCCTGAATTTCTATTTTACCTGTATCAAAATCATCTTTTTCGTAATATTCTTTTTCAAGCTCCCCCTGTAGGACTTCGTCATCAGTTGTATAATAATATTCATCCCATGTTCCATGTACTCGCTTTACTTTAAATGGAGTTAAAAATCCATCGCTTATTCCTTCTTTTAATGAATATTTATATACTGGCTTGCCGAAATATTTATATGTATCAATATTTTTATCTCGCTTTGGTGTCGCAGTAAGCCCTAAATGAGTTGCTGATGAAAAATAATCAAGCACTTGGCGCCACTGGCCTTCGTCGTTTGCGCCTCCTCTATGGCATTCGTCTATAATTACTAAATCAAAAAAATCTTCTGGATAATCTAAATAATATGGTTTTTCTGAAACTCCGATTATTCCTTGGTAAATAGCAAAAAATACATTTGCATTGCTTGGTATTTTTCCGCCTCTCTTCCTTATTTCTTCTCCATTTACTTTTACGCAATCTTTTTCTAATGGCTCAAAATCGAGCTTTGCCTGATTAACTAAAATATTTCTATCTGCTAAATACAAAACGCGCGGCCTTCTTGTGTATTTGCTTTTATTCCATCGCGCTTGAAACAGCTTCCATAC
>Ga0222697_1001020_pt1 | contig 11184 bp, 3 predicted proteins | sample AntAcemetage1402_FD_179835 | JGI IMG/M metagenome (GOLD analysis project Ga0222697, IMG submission 179835) | Saline water microbial communities from Ace Lake, Antarctica - #1402 | ecosystem: Environmental > Aquatic > Non-marine Saline and Alkaline > Saline | place: Antarctica: Ace Lake... | reverse complement strand
GGATAAACGCATAGACAAGCTTAAGGCATATAAGGTGGGCGTGGTGGGCTATCTGGTAAAGCCTATAGAAAAAGAAAAGCTTATCGCAAATATAGAGAAATGGCTGACATTCTGAAAATAGTCGGGAGGTAATATGAGTAAGAAATTTTCTGAGATGATATAGCTTGTTAGAAGAGGGATATAGCTAGAGGGCATACCAGAGCCCCCCCAGCCATTCTCTTCTAAGTACAACCCCAATCCTCGTCTACAACCCACCACAATCATTGTAACTCTATAATTTACAGGTAATGACATAACAAGTTATATATAATTTAGTCAAGGTATGACAAGAGCTAAAAATGGGTGTTTTTGATGAAAAGTGTACCAGGTGTGAGCGGTGGTCAACAAAGAAAGAAAAAGAAGCAAGAAGAAAGAAAAGCTACTATTAGCTAAATGTGACATTTCTATTTTGCTAAGAGTGTGACATTCCTAAATTGGTTTGACAATTGTTAAATAACACATTGACAAATTCTATGGGTTGATTTATAGTATAAAAAATAAACATAAAATCATCCTATGAATCCAATAGCATCAAATTCAAGATTTAATATAATTTCAAGAGGTTTTCTCAATTACAACTATATCAAAAACGTCTAATAGCGGTAAAAATTAAAAAGGAGAAGGGCTATGAGAAGGTTTTTCGTTTTGCTTATAATAGGGACCATGCTTTTTGCAGGTAATGTGCCAGTGTGGGCTGTTGATTACACAATGATAGCTCCTGGTGTATGGGCAGGTGCAGGAGATCAAGGTCAAGGAGATGTAACGCATGCTCTTGATGGGGACAATGTTGATGTTGATGCTTTTTGTTTGACTATTACTGCCAATGGTACGGCTGATGATGGAACTAATGGTGGTAGTTTGGATACTTTTACTATTGGAGCTATTACTGATGGTGGTGCTGTTAGTGCAGCATCGAATCGTGTTGATCTAGATGCAGGTGGTCAAGATCGTGCGATTACAGTAAATATAGCATCTGTTCAATCTAATGGTTTGATGCGAGTAGATAGTGATTATGCAACAGCAGCGTCAGTAACTGGAGCAGTTGTTACCGAAGCTCTTTCTGTTGGAGGGGAAACAGGTCTTGTAGGTACTGTAGGACTAACTGTTGGTGGTAATACAACTGTTAATACAACAACAACGATTACAGCAGTTGATGGTAACGCAGAATTAGTTTTAAATGGAGCTACTAACACGTTTACTGGTGGAGTGACTCTTGATGATGGAGGAGATACTGCCATTAAGTTTAGTGGGACATCAGCACAAACTGTAACAGGTGCGATAGATGGTGTAGGTGATGGTGATGGTGTTTTAGAAGCTGGTAGCGGAAATGCGAGCATTGTTTTTAATAATAATATCGGAGCAACAAATGATCTTTCAGCAATTGATTTAACAGGGACACAAACAAAAACTTTTTCAGGTACAGTAGCTGCTAATGATATAGGTCTTGATGGTACTGGTGCAACAACTTTTAATGGAAGTGTAACTACAACTACAATGGATTTTGGCGCTAGTGCTGCACAGGCAAATTTTGCCACTGGTTCAAATTTAACAGGCAATACAACGGTTACAGTTAATGAAAATGGTGTTATGAATTTTGTAGGGAATTCTACAGTAACAGGTACTATCGGTGCATCCAGTTTTGCCCTTGGTGAATTACAAGCAGGTGCAAATGGGACAGCAGTTAGTGTTTCAGGAGCTTCTTATGTAGCTGCTACGACTGTAGATGGAACAGGAACATTAGATTATAGTAGTACTCTTAATGGAACTTCTGTAGACTTTACAGCAAATGGAGATGTTAATATAGATGGTGCTGCGACAATATCAGGAAACGTAACTACAACAGCATCTAATACAGGCGATTTGGAATTAAATGGTACAGGTAATACTGTAACAGGTGATGTCGGTGGTGCTGGAAAAGAATTGGCTTTATTAGATATTGATGGAACAACAAATGTAGCTGGAAATACATATGCAACACAAGTAGATGTAGCAGCAGTAAGTTCACTTGGGGATGGTATTGGTGATAAGGCAGTTGTTAATACTCTAAACTTACAGCACGTAGGCGCTACAACAGTTACTGGTACTTTAAATAGTTTAGATGGAACAACAGGAACAGATGTCGCTTTTAGTGCAGACGGAGATTTAGATATAAACAATACGGCTAAAATAAATAATATTACAACAACAGTTAATGGAACAGGAGATGTGGAGTTAAATGGATTAGCTAACACAGTATTAGGAGACATTGGAGCCTCAGGAACGTCTCTAGGCGTATTGGACATAGATAATACGACAACAATATCTGGTGATACTTACGCGGCGGCTACTAATGTGGGAGCGGTAACAGCATTTACAGGATCATTAAATGCAACAACGGTAAACATGGAAACAGCAGAAACTAGTACAGTAGGTACTACGTTGACTACTGGAACACTTGCCTTTGCTGCTGACGGAGAACTTGATGTTACAGGTGCATCTGCTATAACAGGCAACGTGACTACGACAGTAGGCAGTACGGCAACGCTTGTAATGACAGGTGATGCAGATGTAGATGGAACAGTAGGCGCAACAAACAGTTTGGCTCAAATGGATGTTAACGGAACTACAAATGATTTTGCATCAACAGTAGATGTAGATGATATAAATTTAGGAACAGGAACAACAACTTTTCATGGTGATATTGTTTCTGCAACAGGTATGGATATAGGTGCAAGTGGAAGTGCGATTTTTGAAGATACAGTAGATTATAATTCATCAGGTGCAGGTGGGGTTTTAGGGAATTCTGGAGGTGATGGAACAGTAACGTTTAACGGAAATGCAACAGTAGGAGTTGATATAGGAACTACTGCCGATAGAATGGGTGCTATATATGTTTCTGGGATAAACGGAACAACTGTTAATTTTAATGGAGAGATTTTTGGAGATGGTACAACAGTTCATATAGGAGCAGGGGATGCAAATTTTGCTCTAGATGTACATGATTCTATAAATTTTGATGCAGCTGCTGGTTCAACTGGAACAGCTCAATTTGCAGATGGTGCAGATCTTTTAGGAGCAACAGGAACTGATGGAAATGTGACTAGTACAGATAATGCTGAAGGCACGTTAGATTTTTTAGGTACATCAACAGTGACAGGTACAATAGGCAGTGCGTCTAATGCTCTTGGAATTTTAGTGGGTGGTGTAGCTGGCAAGACTGTTACAATTAATGGGGACGCATATGTTTTTGCAACAACAGTCATTAACGCAGGGACAGTTGATTTTGATAGCGATCTTACAGGAAGCTCAATAAACTTGGATAATGATTCAACGGCTACAGCTATAATAGGGGGCAGATTACAGCTAACGGGAGATGTTAATGGGGTCGCTGGCGGAACGCTGCAGTTAGATGGTGGTGCTGTTGGAACAGAGAATACGATTGCAGGAGATGTTGGTACTGGAGCAGGGTTAACTTTATTAGATTTAAGAGGGGATACTAAGATAACAGGAACACTTGATGCAACAACAGTAGACTTTACTACAGATGAGAATCTTGATGTAACAGGAATAGCAACAGTAGGAGCAGCAACGAATACTACTGGAGCAGATGGTGGAGGAAATTTAGAGATGGATGCTGATGGTAACGCGATCACAACGGTTGGTGCGGTAGGAGCCAACTTAAGGTTCGGCACACTGGACATAGATGGCACTTCAACAATAGGCGTTACTTACGCGACATTAATTAATGTAGGAGCAGCAACGACATTCAGCGGGTTGGTCGATTCAACAACGGTTGATATGGATGCGGCAACAACAAGTACTATAGCCGGCACACTAGACGCGACAACATTAGATTACAGCGCGAATGCGGATCTTACCGTGACGGGAATAACGACAGTAACAGCGGTTACCAATACCAGTGGAGCAGATGGGGCAGGTACTTTGGAGATGGATGCTGATGGTAACGCGATCACAACGGTTGGTGCGGTAGGAGCCAACTTAAGGTTCGGAACACTGGATATAGATGGTACTTCAACAATAGGCGCTACTTACGCGACATTACTTAATGTAGGAGACGCAACGACATTCAGCGGGTTGGTCGATTCAACAACTGTTGATATGGATGCGGCAACAACAAGTACTATAGCCGGCACACTAGACGCGACAACCTTAGATTACAGCGCGGATGCGGATCTTACCGTAACTGGTACAACCGCTATAGCAGGAGCTATCACAGTTGGTACAACCGGTGATGGTACTTTAGAGATGGATGGTGCTTCGAATACCATAGGTGGAGATATAGGAGACGGAACCCACCGTCTTGGTGAATTAGATATTGATGGGACAACCACTGTTACAGGAGATACTTACGCTGTATTAACGAATGTAGGTGCAGCAACAGGCTTTACCGGAAATGTCGATTCCACAACCTTGGATCTTGATACAGCAGATACTAGTACAATCGGCGGAACGTTAACAGCAGGCACATTGGATTTTAGTGACGACGCAGATCTAACCGTAACTGGTACAACCGCAATAGCAGGAGCTATTACAGTTGGAACAACCGGTGATGGTACTTTAGAGATGGACGGTGCTTCGAATACCATAGGTGGAGATATAGGAGACGGAACCCACCGTCTTGGTGAATTAGATATTGATGGGACAACCACTGTTACAGGAGATACTTACGCTGTATTAACGAATGTCGGAGCTGCAACAGGGTTTACCGGAAATGTAGATTCAACAACTTTGGATCTTGATACTGCAGATGTTAGCACAATTGGCGGAACGCTAGATGCGACAACGTTGGATTTTAGTGCAGATGCAGATTTAACCGTAACTGGTACAACCGCTATAGCAGGAGCTATCACAGTTGGTACAACCGGTGATGGTACTTTAGAGATGGATGGTGCTTCGAATACCATAGGTGGAGATATAGGAGCCTTAGCCACCCGTCTTGGCGAATTAGATATTGATGGCACAACCACTGTTACAGGAAATACCTACACTGTATTAACTAATGTCGGTGCTGCAACAGGCTTTACCGGAGATGTTAATTCCACAACCCTGGATCTTGATGCTGCTACTACCAACACAATCGGCGGCACACTAGACGCGACAACATTAGATTACAGCGCGGATGCGGATCTTACCGTGACGGGAATAACGACAGTAACAGCGGTTACTAATACTACTGGAGCAGATGGGGCAGGTACTTTGGAGATGGATGCTGATGGTAACGCGATCACAACGGTTGGTGCGGTAGGAGCCAACTTAAGGTTCGGCACACTGGACATAGATGGCACTTCAACAATAGGCGTTACTTACGCGACATTAATTAATGTAGGAGCAGCAACGACATTCAGCGGGTTGGTCGATTCAACAACGGTTGATATGGATGCGGCAACAACAAGTACTATAGCCGGCACACTAGACGCGACAACATTAGATTACAGCGCGAATGCGGATCTTACCGTGACGGGAATAACGACAGTAACAGCGGTTACCAATACCAGTGGAGCAGATGGGGCAGGTACTTTGGAGATGGATGCTGATGGTAACGCGATCACAACGGTTGGTGCGGTAGGAGCCAACTTAAGGTTCGGAACACTGGATATAGATGGTACTTCAACAATAGGCGCTACTTACGCGACATTACTTAATGTAGGAGACGCAACGACATTCAGCGGGTTGGTCGATTCAACAACTGTTGATATGGATGCGGCAACAACAAGTACTATAGCCGGCACACTAGACGCGACAACCTTAGATTACAGCGCGGATGCGGATCTTACCGTAACTGGTACAACCGCTATAGCAGGAGCTATCACAGTTGGTACAACCGGTGATGGTACTTTAGAGATGGATGGTGCTTCGAATACCATAGGTGGAGATATAGGAGACGGAACCCACCGTCTTGGTGAATTAGATATTGATGGGACAACCACTGTTACAGGAGATACTTACGCTGTATTAACGAATGTAGGTGCAGCAACAGGCTTTACCGGAAATGTCGATTCCACAACCTTGGATCTTGATACAGCAGATACTAGTACAATCGGCGGAACGTTAACAGCAGGCACATTGGATTTTAGTGACGACGCAGATCTAACCGTAACTGGTACAACCGCAATAGCAGGAGCTATTACAGTTGGAACAACCGGTGATGGTACTTTAGAGATGGACGGTGCTTCGAATACCATAGGTGGAGATATAGGAGACGGAACCCACCGTCTTGGTGAATTAGATATTGATGGGACAACCACTGTTACAGGAGATACTTACGCTGTATTAACGAATGTCGGAGCTGCAACAGGGTTTACCGGAAATGTAGATTCAACAACTTTGGATCTTGATACTGCAGATGTTAGCACAATTGGCGGAACGCTAGATGCGACAACGTTGGATTTTAGTGCAGATGCAGATTTAACCGTAACTGGTACAACCGCTATAGCAGGAGCTATCACAGTTGGTACAACCGGTGATGGTACTTTAGAGATGGATGGTGCTTCGAATACCATAGGTGGAGATATAGGAGCCTTAGCCACCCGTCTTGGCGAATTAGATATTGATGGCACAACCACTGTTACAGGAAATACCTACACTGTATTAACTAATGTCGGTGCTGCAACAGGCTTTACCGGAGATGTTAATTCCACAACCCTGGATCTTGATGCTGCTGCAACCAGCACAATCGGCGGCACACTAGACGCGACAACATTAGATTACAGCGCGGATGCGGATCTTACCGTAACTGGTACAACCGCTATAGCAGGAGCTATCACAGTCGGTACAACCGGTGATGGCACTTTAGAGATGGATGGTGCTTCGAATACCATAGGTGGAGACATAGGAGCCTTAGCCACCCGTCTTGGCGAATTAGATATTGATGGCACCACTACTATTACAGGAGATACCTACACTGTATTAACTAATGTCGGTGCTGCAACAGGCTTTACCGGAGATGTTAATTCTACAACCCTGGATCTTGATGCTGCTGCTACCAGCACAATCGGCGGCACACTAGACGCGACAACATTAGATTACAGCGCGGATGCGGATCTTACCGTAACTGGTGTTGCCACAGTAACTGATATAACCAATACAACAGGTTCAGATGATAAGGGAACGCTTGAATTTAACGGAGTAGCTACGATAGCAGGCCAAGTAGGCGCTCTTGGGAGCGCTTTGAATTCAGTCATTACAGGTGCTACAGGTACGACATCTACGTTTTCTGGTGATGCATACGTTACGGACTTTGAACTTGACGGCACAGGTACTGTAAATATGGACGGTACTTTAACAGGCGACCTTAATTTTGGCGCAAATGGTATATTGCTGTTGGCTGCCAGTAAAAATATAACCGGAAATGTTGATAATACTACTGGAGCCGATGGAGCTGGTACATTAACATTTAAAGGCGCATCAACAATTGGAAATGCTATAGGAAGTACAAATTCTCTATTAGCTGTTAATGTTGGTGACGGACTTGTAGCAGGAGGTGTTGTAACGATGGGAAGTAATATTTCTGCTACTACAACAACAGTGGAAAGCGGCGGCACGTTACAATTAAATGCAGCTAGAACTATTACAGGCAATCTTACCTTAGCAGATACCATAGGGTCAGGAAGCGGTGGTATCATAGACGTTGGAACGAATACACTATCTTTATCTGGAACACGTATTTTTACAATGCCTACCAATACATCGCTTGATTTAGAGATTACTAGTGGATCTTATGGCAGTATTGATTCAAGGGTTGCGGGAGTTGGAGCAGCTGCTGTGATTAATAATAATAGTGATGTTAATATTACGGTAGCAAATGGCTATTATATTCCGACAGGCGTAGAATACACTATTGTCAATACAGCAGGTGCGGGAGTTGGAGGTGCGTTATCAAGTTTGACTATGAATACAATAGGTAACCGTCATGTTCAGTTCTTGCCTGCGGGCTCAAGCGGTAATCTTATTGCAAAATCAGATCGTTCTGCTAATGGTTTTGCCAGTGATGCTACTGATGTCAATGCCAGAGCAGTTGGGGAAGTTCTCGACAACGTCACAAGCCCTACAACTGATATGACTACTGTATTAAATACTCTTGAAGGGTTATCTGGTTCTGATACAGATTCTGCGCTTAACACAATGGAACCATCGGTTGACGGTGGCATAATCGGGGCAGGAAACCTTTCAATTGGCAATATGATAAACGCCATATCAAATCACTTTAGCATGGTAAGAGGCGCGGCATCAGGAGTCTCAACAGGTGATGCTGATGCTGAAGTGAAAAACACAGTAGTCTCAACAGGTGACGCTGATGCCGAGGTGAAAAATACAGGAGCCAAAGAAATGTGGGCACAGGCATTCGGCACATATGCAAAGCAGGATGAACGAAAAGGCATAGAAGGCTACCGTGCTGATGTCAGAGGAGGTGCATTAGGCGTTGACTTGTTTGCTAGTGATAAGGGAAGGTTTGGTATCGGTGGCGGGTATTCCTACAACAGAATAAAGCCTAAAAAGTCAAGCCTCCAAAAGACGGAAGCAGATAATATGCAGGGTTCTCTATATTACAGCTATAATAATGATGTAAACTACCTTGGCGCAGAAGCAATATACTTTGACCTTGTAGGTTCATTTGCCTATAATATGTATGAAGGAAAAAGAAACATATCAGTAGGAAGCGGTATTAACAGGACTGCCAAGGCAGAATATGACGGCCAGCAATATACGACATACGGTGAAGCAGGCTATCATATACCAGCTGGCGGTATAGACTTGACACCGCTTGCCTCTTTGCAGTATACGCACCTACACCTTGAAGGTTATACAGAAAAAGGCGCAGATGCTTTAAACTTAAACGTTGATAAACAAGACTATGATCTGTTGGAAATGGGACTTGGGCTTAAGATTTCCTCAATCATGAGGAACGAAGGCTTTGATATTATACCTTCTGTAAGGGGTAAATGGCTTTATGATTTTATAGCTGATAAAACAGAAGTAACATCAAGATTTACAGGAGGAGGCGCTTCATTTAAAACAGAAGGTGCAAAGCCGGCAAAGAGCTCATTTGATATAGGCGGTACTCTTACATTCTTAGGTAAGAGCAATGTTCAGATTGACTTTGATTATGACTTCAATATAAAGAATGACTACCAGTCGCATAATGGTGCTGTGACATTTAAGTATGGATTCTAAGGAACAGGAATATATTTGACATAACAGAGCCAGGGTTTGAAATAATGCTTACTCTTGTTATTTAATCTGATGAAGAAATGCCTACTAATCCTAGTAGTAATAATAGTTTTGCAAACATTACCTGCATATGCGATCTCATATTTTACTGATGGAACAAAAAACGCAGATAAAATAGCTGACAATGCAGGTTTTAAAAAACAGCGAATACGAACCCCTAGTTTTATCCTTATATCTTATACCAAGATTGATAACGGATCAGATACACTTTGTATATATATTGAAGGTGATGGTTTTGCCTTTACTCCACGCGGGATGATATCAAGCAATCCTACCCCGAAAGACTCAATTGCCTTAAAGCTTGCAGCAAAAGACCCGCATGCAAACATAGCTTATCTTGCAAGGCCTTGCCAATATATATCTAAAAGAGAAGAAAAGAATTATTATGATAAGTATTGGTCAGGCGCGCGCTTTTCAGAAGAGGTCGTAAACTCTATGAACGAAGCAATTAATATGCTAAAAAAGCAGGCTGATGCAAATAAGGTCGTTCTTATAGGATATTCTGGAGGCGCTGCAATAGCAGTGCTTGTTGCAGCAAGAAGGGATGATGTTTTAGAAATAGTAACAGTCGTAGGCAATCTTGACCATGCGGCAATAAATACGTATCATAAAGTAGCGCAGTTGAGTGATTCCTTAAATCCTATATATTATGCTAAGGATATATCATATATACCGCAAAGGCATTTTGCAGGAGCAGATGATAAGATTGTTCCTGTTGCTCTAATTAAAAGCTTTGCTTATGCATCAGGAGACACTGATTATAAAACAGTCATTATTGTAGAAGGCTGCAGCCATAATAAAGGCTGGGTTGATATTTGGAGGAAGCTTAACTCATACTAGAATTGCCTGGTTGTTAATGTTTATCTTCCTTGATAGGACATATCCCAACCATATCTAACATTTAATAGCATCTACATCTAAATCTAATAGACCAAATCTAATAGACAGTCTAACAGTCTAAAGTCTAAAAGTCTAATAGACGCTCTATATAACATCTTGCTACATAAGGTGTTGTGAATAAAATAAGCCCTCTGCATTATAAAATATTGACAGTTACATCTACATATGGTATAAATTTAATATGCCGTCTGTTGCAAGAAGACACCAACTATCGCAGTCTCTTTTATATCATGTTTATAACCGCGGTAATGCCCGAAATCAAATCTTCCATGACAAAGAAGATTACCTCTCTTTTATTAATTTGATTTCCAGTTATGCAAAAAAACATGATTTTTTAATTTATCATTGGGTACTAATGCCTAATCATTATCACCTTCTTTTAGAAATTAAAAAGCCAGAACGGCTATCATCCATTATGTCTGGATTAGCCAGGTCTTATGTATATTGTTATCATAAAAAATATCAATCATGTGGTCATTTATGGCAAGGGAGATTCCAATCGCAACCTATTCAAAAAGAAACCTATTTATTAGCTTGCGGTCGATATATCGAAAGAAATCCGGTAAAAGCTAATTTAACAACTTATGCAGAGGACTACCTTTATAGCAGCGCTAATTATTATATATATGGTAAGCAGGACAACTTAACAACTGAAGATCCGCTTTTTTCTACATTTGCTAATGAGATTTCACAGCGAAGAAAAGAATATAAGCGTTTCGTAGAAACATTTGATTCGGAGCAAGAAAGCTTATTTGAAAATTTGAAATACCCCCGCGGCTCAAAAGAATTTGTTAACAAACTAATTAATGATAAAGGCCTATATCTGCCAAAGAGAAGGGGGCGGCCAAAGAAGGAATTGTTCCATAACATCTTAATTGATAAGTAGTTATGTAGAGCGTCTATTGATAGGAGCTTTAATATGCCGCATATAAAAGGAAAGACTGTAATACGGGATAGGTTTGTTCATCTTCTTGTTGTACTCCTGTCACTTTTTGTATTATACCCCTTTTTCCAGGC
>Ga0222697_1001014_pt1 | contig 11228 bp, 16 predicted proteins | sample AntAcemetage1402_FD_179835 | JGI IMG/M metagenome (GOLD analysis project Ga0222697, IMG submission 179835) | Saline water microbial communities from Ace Lake, Antarctica - #1402 | ecosystem: Environmental > Aquatic > Non-marine Saline and Alkaline > Saline | place: Antarctica: Ace Lake... | reverse complement strand
TCTAAGAAAGTTTAATTGTTCTTGTTTAATCTGAGTTATGTTCATTTTTTTCCTCTTGGAGTATTAACTGATGCCTCTTGGCTCTCTTTTAAAATGAAAATTCTATATAAACCTACTTTCAATATTCTATAAGTGCTTTAAGATTTCTTCTTGGACTATTTTTGCGAATTTATTCCGAATCGTGTTTCTTATGAATGGGTTTGGTCTTTGTCCTTTTGTCATAACTTTCTTGCCTTTGTTCTTTTTTGACTTACTTCTTCTTGGAGGTCTGCCAAATTCAACATAAAATCCGTAATCAAGCATTGTAACTATTAAAGTATTTCCTTCTGCTTTAACTTTTATTGACCAATGTAAAGGCCCCTTATCTACTGGGCAAACTAGAATTAACTCATTTTCTAATCTTAGAGCAATATATGGAAGTGCTCTCTCAATTGCTTCTTTAATTTCATTCATCTGCAAAATATAACATGGCCCTGTGAAATAATCTCGTTCCGTTAAAATCTCTAACACTGACAGAATCGACTCTGTAAACTTTTGAGTCGTATGTTATCTTGTCGTATTTATTTAGAGTTGCATCAGATTTTAAGAATGCAATTGCATCATAGGATTTGTTTAAACCAGACTTGTCTAAATCGTATTTTTGACTATAAGGACTCAAAACCAAATCAATATCTTCATCAGTTCCATCAGTATAAGTCTTATTTCCTGAGAAGTCTGTCGTCATCGTTACTGGGGTTCGTGTTGCTGTGACTCCGAAGTCTGATAATGGTCCCAACCCAAAATCTCCACTCACTCCAGAAACTCCAAGCGAATAACCCGCATAATAATAACTGATTATAATCTCTTGGGCATCCCATACCTCTGTTAAAATTGTTATTGTCGTGCCTGTTGATTTATGTACTAGGGTATAATCAGTTGTCAATTGTAAAATCAAACCATCAAGGTATACCGAGAATCCGTCTCCGGTTGTTTTAAGTGTATTTGCTAATGTTAGAACTCTGTCTGTGGCGCCTGTGCTACCTGAGCAATCTGCCCCGGTTCCGTTGAATGTTTTTATTGTTGCCATCTATTATTAGTAAGTGAAAGTTGTTTATAATATTTTCTATTTGTTAGAAAACATCCTTCCAAACTCCTCCTATGTTTTGTTTCATTGAAGTAACGCCTTTCCAGGAATCTCCGATATTGATTTTTATATTGGCTACATCCTTGAAGTTGTCTGCTATGTTGAGTTTTATTGCACCTAGTGAATAAAGCTGTGTTATATCGGACTGAGTTAATTCTTCATTATAAATCCTAACATCATCTATTGCTCCAGTATAAAATAAATGATTACCAGTATTTGAACCAATAATAACACTAGAAGTTGTATCATCATTCCAAGTTGTAAGAACTTCACTATTAATTCCAGCATCTACTCCATTAATATAAAACTTAATTTCAAAAGAATCAGTAAGCACAGCTGTTAAAAAAACCCACTCATTATTTGGAAATCCAGTTTGGCTTTGTCTAAACACATATCCGTTTGGATTTTTTAATACAATATTATTATGGTGTATTTCCATTCTATAACCCTTGCCACCACCCTCTTTTGCCATTATTACCTGCGTTGTGTCTCCGTCTGCCGTTTTAACCCATGCTGTAAAGGTATGAGAAACAGAGGCATCAAAATCTAAAGAACTATCATTTCCACAATTAATATAATCTGGGAACACTTCTTCTGTGCCTTTATCTGAATTATACAATCCAGTTACTTCTTCTTGTGATAAAGATTTACTATAAACTCGTATGTCATCCATTTTATTATTGAAAAATAAAGTAGAACCAGAATATGCTCCAATATAAAATTCATCATTATTAAAGCCAACATTTGGTCCAGATGATTCTCCAACCAAAACTCCGTTTACATATACTTTTACACTTTCAGAATCTGATGAAGCAACTACATGATTCCAATCATTTTCTCTAAGGAATGCTGTCGTCCAAACATTTTGAATAACAGATGGTGGTGCCAAATAAATTCTAACATGACGATTAGCTATTCCTAATTTCCAAGTATTTGTGATTATATGCTGTTCATCAGTACTTCCATCCCAATAATACCAAGCAGCTAAACTTGTATTTAATGGGTCCAATACTCCAGAAGGATTGAATCCTGTGTTAATCTTATCACTAATTCCATTAAATTGTAGCGATTCATTAATTTTTCCAGTATCAGACATTAAATCTGTATTTCTTACTGAAGTTCCATTATAATTTCCTATAGAATCAATAACATTTGTGGTTGCTAAATTGTCATTCATTTTCCAATGTGCAACTAGATTATCATCTACTCCAAAACTCAATGCAGTATTTATTTTCCCATCAACAGAGATTATATCAGTATTACGTTTAGCAGTTCCATTATTTGAGTCAATTGAATCTGTTACAAATGTAGTGGCTGCATCATCATTCATTTTCCAATGTGCGATAGGTACTGCCATTATGCTTGGTACTGTATGAAAAGACTACCCTCTGTTGTTGTAACAGCTGATGGTGGTTCGCCTGTTCCATAGCAAACGTTTATTATTTGGTCTGTTGCAGGCGTTGTGTGATCTGCTGCTATTGCGCCACTTCCCAAAGCTGTATCTGTATTTTGAGAATGTCGCGCTGATGTGTTCTCGCTTATTCCGTCATGATCATGAAGAGTCGTATCTCCTCCATCTGTTAAAGCTGTTGCATTTACATCAGAGATATTGTTTGCTTCTGCTCCCTCTTCGACATTAGTTGCCCCAAGCAATGCATAAGTGTCTCGAAGATTTATATCTCCGTTTGGTGTGAAGTCTGTCATTAGAATATAGTCGGCCTAATACTAATCCTTTTCATCAATTCTTCTCTTATACGGATTAGTTGGTTGGCAGTTTCCCTCCACTGAGTATATGGTTCACCTTTCTGAACATGCATTTCTGCTAGTGTGTAGCCAACAATATCTGTATAAGATTGTCCGATAATCCTTGCAACACACGCGATCGCACAAACAGTATTCATTAATTCGGTGAATGAGTGTTCTATCTCGAGTTTGACAATTGAGCTCCCGGATTCATGTGTTAAAACTAATTGGTCCAGTACGATATTTGTTGAGTCTGTTATCGAGCTTATTTGGGCCGCTTCTCTGTATCCATCCATGCCGACAATTTCAACCCAATCGTCCTCAGCGAATCCTGTTGAACTTGCAACCGCAACTGAGACTGCAGTGCCTGCCACTTCGGCTGCTGAGGATGTTGTGCTGACTGTCTGAGAATGTACCACACTCCCGTATAGGTACTTTACTACAACAGAATTACGTAAGTCTGCGAATGTTGGGATTGTTGAACCCTTGCCTAAAAAAATATAACCCGATGATTTCTGAATCTCTAAATTTGCCACGTCCTCTGCTGTACCATCGATTTTAAGCGCTCTGACGCCCAGTACGGGGTTCTTTTCGAGGTGATGTCTGTTTGTACCGTCTCCGTCTTGAATTTCGATTATTTCGGTTGGTTTGAAGAATGTGTTAAAAAATCTCGGAATCTTTGCCTCTGCATCAACGATCATTAAACCTACATCTGTATCACTGATTTCAGTACTTGCTATTCCGCAAATTCTTCTTACCTCCGCAACCGTTGCATAATCTCCATCGCCAGTCGCCATCAGTTAAAAGCCACCCCTATAAGCCCACCAATTATTGCAGTCATTACCGCAATTGTTACTGTCGCCCAAGTTGGAAGTCTACTTGATTGATGATTAAATAATTCTATTTGTTTATTGTCTGTCTTGTCTAATCGACTACTGATATCTCCAAACCCGCTTTCTATTTTCTTAACTAAAAAGTTTAAATCCTTTTTGACCATTCTTCCAAATTCGCATCCGTCTGAGTTTAATGATCTAGCTACCATATCTCTCCGTTAATAGTTTAGAAATATCATCCCTGAATGGAAGTGCATTTGTATCGGTACATGACCGTAGTTTTTTAATTAGTTCTTCACGTACAGGGAATATTTTTTTGATGTCCTCAGCCGTTTTTTTGCCGATTCCTTTGATTTTGATTAATTCTTTTAAGAATTCATTGTCTATTTGTTTTGTTTCTACTTTCTTATTTCCGATTTGGCCCTCTGTTGTTCTGATTTGAGTTAAACCTAGCGCTTTGCCATGGTCTGGAGAAAGCTCTATCCTTTCATTCTTTCTTATTTTGGCCCAGTAGCAATTCTCTGGTTCTCCGATACGAATCTTAACTGGTCCATTCTTATTGATGAATTCCATTTTATTGATTGTAAGTTATTGTCATAGTGACTGTTTCGGCTGCTGCTGCACTTGCCAAACTCAATCTCAATTTTCCATATACAACGAATGGTACGTATACCGGGAATGTTGCCGCATATAAACTATTAGATGCGCCTGCATTGTCAACTGTTGGTGTTCTTGGATAGTACGTTGTGTCTGTGTTTCCAGTGATATTCAAGATTGCCTGGGCTTTTTGTTCTCCAAGTGAATCAAGGTTTATATCCATAGAATTTCCAGTCACATCCATGTCTATCTTTAGGATTTCTCCCATGATCATTTCAGTATCTGCAGTTGCTGTTGTAGCGCCTGTTGCTACCGTTGCTGTGATTGTCTGTTGTGTTATCATATTTGTTTCTCCATTTAGTTTGTTTAAGGTCCATCGACCTCTTGTTTTCCTGAAACAAGAAAAAAAATAAAAATAAAAAAATAAAGTTATTTATTTAACTTCAACGAGTTTGTTTCGTAGTGCAATCTTTCTTGATACGGACACTACTTCTCCAGTCTTAACTGTAATCCATTTGAACTTCTTTCCATCTACTAATTTAATCTTCATGCCTTTTCCGACATTTTTAAATTTTAAGACTTTAGGTTGTTCTATCTGTTTTACCTTAACTGGTTTAGCTTCAACTTTTTTTGCCTCGATTGGTTTCTCGATTTTTGCTTCAACTTTTGCTTCTTTGATTAATTTTTCCATATTAATTTTCAGTAACAGTTACCTCAACTCCTTGCAAAGCAACGTCTGTTGCTGCTGCTGTCGTTACGGTAATTAAAGCATAGTATGAGTTCCCGGATATAACTTGATGAGTTAATCCTGTTTTCGAATCTGCAATTAAGTAATCTGCTGTTTTATCTATCTGTGTAATTGCTCCAACTGATGCATCTGTCAAATCTCCTGCTACTGCAGTTGTTGTTCTTAAATCACAATCAACCGTATAAGCGTTTGCTGCCGATTCTCCTTGTCCACTAATTTTAAACGAGTTAATTATATCTCCTTGCTTAAAGTTTAATGGGATACAGAATGTTGATGCAGTTTGGCTTGCGGGACATGTTACAATTCCAGTATCATTATTCTGAACGAATCCTGTTGTTGCTCCTAGGCTTCCACCTCTTGCTGCGAAATGATATGTTTGAGCTGCTCTATGGATTGCTCCAGTTTCTGGAACTATTGTTCCTGATACTTCTCCTATTTTTGCCATTTTATGTTAAAAGACAATTAATAGGCGTGAATTAAATAAGTTCGAACGTCTGTCACTGCATCTCCACCAACTGTGATTGTTAGAACTCCTGCGCTGACTGTTGTTGTTGGGGCTTCTGCCGCAACTACTTCTCCAGCTGTTGTCTCAACGAATCCTTGTATTGCATGAATATTTGTACATCCGTAATCGCTTAAGTCAACTGTTAATGTGTCCGCTGTTACAACGTCTGATGCTGTAACTAACTGAATCACTTTAACACCTAAGTTTGGCGCTACTTCTGTCTTTGTTCCTACTTCTCCTAATGCTGTCATTATTTTTCCTCCATTTTGTATTTAGTTTTGAGTGCCTCTCCAGGTTGCCGTTTTTTGTGTTCTCTGGCCGAGAACGTTTAAATAAAAATAAAAAATAAAAATTATTGATTTACAATATATTGTCGATAAACGCGTTGAAAGCTGGATTCTTCATCACTAGACATTGGTACTGCTTCAAATAGAACTTATCCGAATCGTTAGCTTTACCTAGCGCTTCGTATGTTGTATCCTGTAGAACCCTCATCTCGATGTAATCTGTATCAAGGAAGTAAATCTGTTTTGCACCCGAAGTGTTGCTCAAATATTGTGATGGGATCAGTGGAACTGGTCCGACCATAGTTTGAAGTAATACCGCAGATGGAACACCGAATGGCAATACACCAGCTGGGACATCGCTTGGAGAATATCGGAATGTATCCAATATAATCTTTCGAACATCTCGAACTGCTGAACTAGAACCAATTGCTAACTTAACGTTTCCGCTATCGTCGAATGAGTTCTGAACTGCTTCTTCAATGCTATCGTATGTTAGTGCTGCTCCGTCCAAATCAACAACGTTTGTTGTTCCCTGTAATTTTACGATACCTGAGAACTCAGTTGCGTCTGTAGATGCATCACCATTTACGATTAAACTTTCTTCCAATTCCTTTAGTGCTCTTGCCGCTGTTAAGACTCTTAATTGCATAGCGTTAGATGCTGCAACGTTTCCGAATGCACTTCCACCTAACCCAGAACCAGTACCTTGGAAACCTTCAAGTACGAATGCAGGTTGTCCTGCTCGTGCCGGTCCAGTAACTCTTCCAACTGAATAAAGGAACTTAATTGGCGTAGAGTACCTATCGATTGTATCGTTAGCTTCTCCGAATGCCGCGTCTTCATACGCAGTAAATGCCGCACCTTTTGCAGTTATCTCGTTCCAGTCAGCATACATTCCCAAGTTCGTAACTCGAGGAATCAACTCAACCAATGGTGTTCTCTTCCTAGTCTGATCAATCAGCATAGGAGATAAATAAACCGGAATCATTGCATATCCTGCAGTTCCTGGTCCACCTTGTGTTGTAGTGGTAGCTTTCATATCAGCCTTAAGCCTCAAGTCGTCTCCACTTACCGGATCGTAGTATCTAGTTTTGCTTTTAAGATTTGCGAATGACTGGTAGTACGCGTCCTGGAAGTCCAGTTCTGCTGTATTACCTGTGAATGCTTGTCCCATATTAGCAAAGTTCTAAAGGATCAACAGATTTCTTCTCAGCTTCAACTTTCTTATCATCATCTTCTTTTGTATTGGTGTTCAAGGACTTGTGTACTGGTTGTTTCAAAGCTAATGTAATTTTTGAAAGCTCTTCTTTCATTGCTACATTGTCTTTTGCTACAACGTCATACTTTTCGTTCATGGACTTCAATTCATTTGAAATAGATTTAAGCATCTCAACTGATTTTGCTTCAACGTCATCTGAACTTTCGCCTTCTTCAGCATTGCTGCCTTCGTCGGTTTCAGTTTCTTTGTCGTTTTCTTCTTCTGTCATCTTAGAATTTTTTTTGTGTAATTTAGTTATATCTTCCGATTTAACGGTTGAATGTGATTTGTTTTTAACCTCTAGCATTCCCTCGATTGTTGGGTCCTCAGCCTTTCTTTTCTTGTATTCTTCTAATGCGTCCATTGATTTTACGAATACTTCTGCCATTTGGGCCTTTGTATTACATGGGTTTCCTGTCATTGCGACATTTAATAAAATAACATCGTTTAACATTCTGATTGATTTTCCTTCTCTTTGTTCGTTTGAGATATCGGTTGGTAAGAATGCCACAGAAAAAGCATCCAAGTACTTTTCTACTAGGTTGCCTTTGATTGATTTGTAGTTTGGGTTGTGTCTGTTAATCTCACATTTTACCCTGGTTGCGAATCTTCCCTTTCCTAAATCTTTAATGGTTGCATCGATTATCTTTCCTGCAGGAATCTTTGTTTTGTTGACTTCTTTCTCTTCATGTGAGTCACCTTTGAATGCTTCATGCTCTAAATCTAGTTTCATATTACGATCTAAAATCTGTTTCTGCATGCTCTTTTGACAGTCCTTTGTCATGATGTCGTTCACGAAGTCTATATCGTTTGTAGAAATATCACCCTCGACAAATAGGTGTTCTCCATCCTTCATTTCAACTACATTTAAGTTCAACGGAGTGGTAAATGTGAAACTAGCCTCTTGTGTCATACATTAACTATAATAAAATATGTTATAAATCTACTTTCAAATTTTGGAAAGGATTAAATCGCGTCTAATATCTTAAATAATTTCTTAGAAGTCACATTTGTTAAAATATTCATCACTCCAATGACCTTTTTACCAACGCTGCACTTCAATGACACAACCTTATTGATTATTCTTCTTACTGGGCTATAAACGTTTAGCGTCGTGCTATTCTCTTTTTTGACTGGTCCGCACACCTCAATAACATATTCTTTCAAGAAGTCTACTTTTGGTGGTAATCCCTTAATAACTTTCTTTGCCGGGCCCAATCCACGAGTGATCAACTTTTGCGCTTCGCCTAGACCTCTTGTAATCAATCCAGAAGTGTTCCTAAAAATTCCCATTATGCACCTGTTCTCGAAAAGACATCGTTATCTGTGGCTGCGCTGCCTTTGTTCTTTAGGTCAAATGTATAAAGTGGTGTCGTGCCGTCTGCTGAGTAGAATATCATTTGAGTTCCCACAATCGCCCAGTTTCCTTTTTCTATTTGAAGAATCTTTCCCACGCCTGCAGTTTCGTTTGATGCGTATACATATCTATCGGATCCACTCAGTGTTACCGTTCCGTCTGCTCTAATAACATAATTAACATCCTCATCGTAAGTTGTAAAATCATAAGAATAAAATCCCCCTGCAATCTCTGTCATTGCTTGGGCCGTTACTACCTGAGTTCCATCTAATGTCCACACATCCATTGTTGGACTTAGTCCTGTCTTTGGAGTTCCCTTATCTGTGAAGAATGCCAATAGTTCCATAGTTATTTTAGGTTTGTCATTTTTTTAAATGTTCTTATTTTCTTAGGTTCATATCAAACGACCTCAACGTCACATCATTTGCTGCATCTATATTTCTTACCATAAAAGATATTATATCGCCTACTACTAGATTGACCAATTCCGTTCCACCGAAAGAACCAAAGTCTGTATTACTAAACTTTCTTCTAGCTGTGGCTGCACCTGCTCTTGTTGTATTTATATAAGGAGCAAAGTCGAATGAGTTTCCAGTTGTTGCTGATGTTCCACAAGAAGACCAAGTTCCCTTATACACTCCCTCTGAACCAGCTCCTACTGTTAAACTTGCTCCTTGTTGCCAGAATCCTGTTTCGTTTGTTGTTGCTGCGTGTAGAATTGTAAAGCTGTCGGTTGCTGCCGTATTAACTGCAAAGACCCCATTAAAAGAGGTTGTTCCGTTGATTGAGATTATATCTCCTACTGATAATCCGTGAGCTAAATCGTTAATAGTAGCGACTGTTCCTGTTCCTGATGTTGATGCAATCTCTCCTAAAGAGCCAGCATCAAATGTCATTCCCTGTAATAATCCAGTAACTACGTTTGAGGTCAATGCTTGCCATTCGTTATCTCCTCTAATAGTAGTAGCAGTTGTGTTGTCTGATATTTTAAACTCTCCATAATTTCCATGAACAATAACGTGTTCTTGACCTGAGCCATCTTGAAAATATAAATCATTGTCTGTCTTTGTGTATACCTTTCCATAACCATCTACTGCTGCAGGTGTTGTTGTTTCTTTAAGTTTAAGTATTCCAGTTTCTAATTTTATATCAGTATTAACTGTTACTTCTGTTCCTGTAATTTCTACTATATCAGTTTCCGTTCCCTCGTCGTCTATTGCGATATTTAACTTCTTTTCTTCTGGTGAGTATATTCTAGCAAAATCCTCGTTTTCAATTACTCTTAAAAATATATCATCAATCTGTCCGTCATAATCCGATGAAGGAGTAAATATTAAATTTGAATCATCTGCATTGGCTGTAATCTCTACTTCGTAAAATTTCTCTCCGTCGGCTGAGATAGTTGTTCCTGCTGCTGTACCTAGTTTTGGGGTTAGTGTTCCTGCTGTTGCTGAAAATATCCAAAATTGTACTCTATAAGTTTTTCCTGATTTTATTGCGTTGTCTGCCAAGTAAGAACTATCTAAAACAAAATCTGCTGTGTTTCCTGGAGTATGTTTATAATTATAAATTCCCCATATATTATTTCTAGTCCAACCAGTACCAGTCCAATGAATAGGTGTATTTTGAAATCCTCTATCATTATCTTCATAAATTAAATTTGCTCCTGCGAGTCCTCCGATTTTTATACCAGTACCTTCGCCTGTTTCAGCTAGAAATAATTGGTTTTTATCTGTTCCAAAATTAGGTCTATCTATATATGATTGAAAAGCCCTATCAACAACATTATTACCTCTTGCTTGGTTTGCTCTAAATCCGAAAAAGTCTTCCATATTTATTGTTCCAGAAAAAATATCCGTAGGAATAGAATTAAACATTGTTAATCTTCTAACATTATGAGTAACTGCAAAACCAGTTGCACCAATTCCTTTATACACATTAACATCCATTTTGTCATTTCCATGATTGGAAAATACACCAGCCATTCCTATAAAGTTTAAAGCACTTAACTCTGCTCCAACAAGAAAATTAGTATTGCTTCCACCAAAATTCAAAGCACCATTAATAGCATTATATTTTCCATTCATTAAACTACTAGGTGTAATAATAGGCTGAACATCAAAAGCATTCTGTATAAAATTATCACCTGTTACATCTGTAAGAGTTGGTTGTAGCAAAACAATATTGTCTAATTCTTTTGGTTGTAATTTGCCACTTGTTCCATCAATCTCCCAAAACGTATTATTGTCTGTGTAATCTTCTGAACTCTTCTTAGTCGCTGCATCTTGGTCAAGTGTTGGGTCTACTACATTATTAATCTGGTTAGTTCCCATATCAATTGCACCGGACATTGTTCCTCCTGCAAGTTTTAAATATGTAGAATCAATCGCTTGTAATTCTGTGAGCTCTGCCGATGTTAGATGGTATCGTTCACTTGCCAGACCGCCTTGTATCTCACTTAAATCATTATGGTCCATCGCGAACCCAGATTTCTTTAGCATTATGTTTTCCATTATCGCACCGTGTATTCTAGTTTAATTTTGAGCTTTGCTTTGATTGGTTTCATGGTTGTTAGTTTTGGTGATAGCTCGAGGTCTAGCATTTTTAATTGTCCTGGGATTATATCCTTGATTGATTCTGTTATCTTGATGCCTGGTCCTTCAATGGATATCTCCATATTTAAATCGAAGTTGATTGCATTCAAAAAATATAACTCTCTTTTAGATTTCTTCCCGGCTTCTACTGGTTCGAACTCAATGTCGCCTTTGACTTCGTTT
>Ga0222697_1001011_pt1 | contig 11257 bp, 16 predicted proteins | sample AntAcemetage1402_FD_179835 | JGI IMG/M metagenome (GOLD analysis project Ga0222697, IMG submission 179835) | Saline water microbial communities from Ace Lake, Antarctica - #1402 | ecosystem: Environmental > Aquatic > Non-marine Saline and Alkaline > Saline | place: Antarctica: Ace Lake... | reverse complement strand
GTACAATTTAATAGAAATCTTACAGAATGGTTGATTGAATACAATTTCTACAGACCACATAATTCACTTAACAATGAAACGCCAATAAAAATGACTAAGGTGTCACCTATGTACCCATCAGGTACAAATCCTTGACAAAATTATCTCTGTATGCTATGCTCATAGCAATTAGTAAATAGCAGTGTGAGAATCTGGACCTTTTAGGATTCCAACATCCCTCCTTATTGGAATGGGCTTTATGCCCAAAGGATTCTCACTCTACTGTTTACTATTATAAAAGCCCCTCGTTTAAGCGAGGGGCTTTTATAATTCAAAGAACTAAATTATTTATCTATTGTTTTTTTCACCAAGCAACTAAAGCGCTGTATTTTTCAAGATTTTTTAATTGTTCTGGAGTTAATTCCAGAGATGCGTCAATTGCTTGTTTGATTAAATCTTCAGAAAAACTTATTTCTTCTCCAACTTCTAGCGGTCTTGAGCCAATATTATCTTTTAAATAATCTTCAATGTATATTTTATGTTCATTGGTTAACTCTTGAGGACTATCTTTAAGATAATTTTTTAATACGCGACGAGATAAATGTGTTACACCATCTCCTCTTATTGCTGTTTCAGTAATATTTCCATCTTTTTTTATTACTTCAGGAATTTTTTTATCATCTGTTTTAGCTTCTTCTTGAGCGATAATTCCACTCTGTTCAGTTATGTTTCCTTGTATATCTGCTGTATTCTCTTCCAATAAAGAAGTTATATTATTCCCTTGTTGATTAGCATATAAATAAATACCTCCAGCTAAAATCAATAAAGCAATAATAGGTAATATAACAGAACTTCCATATTTGCTAATCCATTTTTTACCGTTATTGGTTTCTTTCATTCCGAATTGTGGACCGCCGGTAGGAAGGGAAGATTTGTTTGTGTTTAGGCCTGGATTTTCCAGGCTTTGTTTTAAAAGATCTGGTTTTACTGTTTTGTCTTGATTATCCATTATGTTTTTTTACATGATCTTTTTAATTTATTATCCGACCTTTACCTCCGTTACCATATATTCAATTTTTAAAGATATTAGACCTTAATGATTACTGATAAAACCATTGGTCGTCTTTGCGTTTTATTATATAGGAACTGTCCAATTTTGTCACGTATATTGTCTTTTACATATTTCCAATTTGTTGTTTGTCCTGGGGATGATTTTTTCTCAATTATTTCTTTTACTTTCTTACGCGTCTGACTAAGCAATTCTTTTGATTCTCTTAGATAAACAAATCCGCGTGAAATAATATCTGATTCGCCACGGACCTTTCCTGTTCTACTATCAACGGAAGTAATAATAACAAACATTCCATCTTTAGCTAATTCTTGTCTATCACGCAAAACTATCTGTCCGACATCTCCGACGCCAAGTCCATCAACCATAACATAGTTTGATGGCACTTGTTCTTTACTTAAGGTAATTGATTTTTCATCTAATAATGTAACACTGCCATTATTTGCTACTATAATGTCTTTAGAAAGAATACCTACACTTTCAGCTATTTCTCCATGAAGTTTTAACATGTAATAGTTACCATGGATTGGATAAAAGAATTTTGGTTTAATTAGGTTTATCATTATTTTTAAATCTTCTACTTGAGCATGTCCTCCTGCATGAATATCCATCATTTGATAATGATAAACACGAGCACCTTGTCTCCAGAGAATATCTTTTAATGATTGCACAGTTCTTTCATTTCCAGGAACAGCTGAAGATGAGAAAATTACAGCATCTCCCTTTTGTGTTCTGACATATTTATGTTCTTGGTTGACTATACGCATCAAAACAGCATTGCCTTCTCCTTGGCTTCCAGTACAAAGAATTACCACCTTATTATCAGGATAATCCTTTATGGCACCTATTTTATTAAGTGTTCCAGGATTAGCTTTAAGATATTTTAATTTTTTAGCTAATTCAACATTGCTTTTCATACTGTAACCATCAACTAATACTTTACGGTTATATTTTTCAGCTAAATTAATTACTTCTTGAATTCGACTAATTAAAGAAGAAAAAGTAGCAACAATAATTCTTCCTTTGGCTTCTTTAAAAATTATTTCTAAATTGTCTTGAATATCTTTTTCTGAAATAGAATGACCTGGTTTTTCAGCACAAGTACTATCTGACATTAATAAGAGAACTCCTTTGCTGGCTATTTCTGTTATTCTTGAAATATCAGCTGGTTCATCTCCAATAGGACTGTGATCAAATTTAAAGTCACCTGTGTGGACAATACGTCCTACGGGAGTATCTATAACTAATCCTAATCCATCAGGAATATTGTGATTAACATGAAAAAATTCAATATTAAAACAACCCAATTTAATTTTATCAGTTTTTTTAATGATTTGAATATCTAATTTAGGTGCTCCGGGAAAATCAATCTGTCTTTTCGTTATAATGCCTGCTGTTAATGCAGCGGCATAAATGGTTGGATTACCTAATCTTCCCATAGAGTGGGGGATGGCGCCTATATGGTCCATATGACCATGAGTAATAATTACACCCCTAATCATATCTTTTTTATCTTTAAGATAAGCAGTGTTAGGTATGATATAGTCAATACCTGGCATATCTTCTTCGGGGAATTGCAAGCCAATATCAACAATGATTGAATCTTTTCCATATTCAAAAATTGTCATATTACGACCAATTCCTTCTAATCCGCCTAATGGGATTATTCTTAATTTTTGTGTTTTTGCCGTACTTGAAGTAGGCTTTTGTGTTTTTGTTATCATATTTTATTTTATTTTATTATTTATTAATTAATATTCTGTGGGCGAAACGGGATTTGCCTGGCATGCGCCGGGCACCCTGCGAATGCAGGGTGAACCCCTGTTTGCCCTTGACTGTTAATGGTTTTTATAAGATAGTGATAATAGTAAGAAATTAGATTTTTATATAAGTTCTTTAACTTTTAGAAAAAGGAGGAAATGATATGATATGGGCTATTCTTGTGATTCTTGTATTATTGGGCTATATTAGCCTAGTAATATTTTTAATGTCAAATTTGAAGATAGAAAATATAGATTTACCTGAAAACAAGATTAATTATCCTTTACGATTGCGAGTATGGAGGTCAATTGGGTTTGGATTTTTCATCGGTTGTTTTGGTGTTATAGTTCTTGGATTAAGAATAATCTTTTTATAGACAAGAAAGGGGGATTAAAATGGATTTTTCTTGGCTGTACGACACGATGAAATTATTGAACTTAAAGAAATAGCAGACAAACAAACTGCTTGAGCAAAGGCGCGATTTAGACAAGAACAAGTCTAAGTCGCGCTTTTTTTATTCCTCCCATTTATAATTTTGTGGATTTTTTAAAAAGTCCAGTTTATTCAAATTTTCAATTAAACTATACATTTCCTTATTCTTATCAATGCCAAATTTTTCTAGCCATAAATTTGGGCTTAAAAATTTTAATTCAGGAGTATCTATATAATTTTCATTTTTTATCCATTCAATTTCTCCAGAACCATTATTAATCGCATAATAGCTGAATCCTTGTTTATCTTTAAAGGGTTTATAAATGTTTTCTGGAAAATCACAAACCCAATTTGCTGTTTTTAGTTTTTCTTCTGATGCGTTTATTATAATATGTTCGTAATTTGGTGGAACAATAATTTTATCTCCTTTATTCGCTTTAATAGCATAAACATCTTTAATGCTATTTTCTTCTGAATCTTGCATAAAGAAAATTGCTTTTCCTTCCAAAACCTCATAAAGCTCTGGATAAGTTATATTTGTCTCTGGAACCATTGGATGATCATGTCCAGCCGTCTTATTATACTCCTTGCCTAACATAACAGGATTTATTACGGTAATATCATATCTTAATTTATGTTCTTTTATTTTCTTCCGATCTTGTTCATTCTCAGCTAAATCACGATACATATAATAAAGTTCTAAATCAGGAGATATTTTAGCGAGTTCTTCATCAAAAAGAACTTCTTTCATATCTTTTAAAAGCCTTACTTTTGGTTTTATATTACTTATTTCCATATTCTATTTGTTTTAATAAACCAGTTTTCTATTTGCGAGAATCTATGTGATGGTTGGGAGAATTTTTCTATAAAAATTCCTCTTACTTTTTTATTGACAGGATAAAGATAAGTTGGGCTGTATAAGAATACTGCTGGAACATCTTCAGTTAATAATTTTTGAAATTCATTATATTTTTCTTTTCTGCTTTCTTGGTCAATGGACTGTCTTCCTTCTTCTAATAACTTATCTATTTTATCATTTGCATAGACAGACAAGTTTAAACCGGGGTCTTTTCTTTGTGATGAATGCCAAAAAGCAAAAGGATCTGGATCAGCATTAAGAACTTCTCCAAAAAGCAAAGCTTCGTATTGACGGGGTTTGATATAATCTTGTTGGACAGTTACTGCATCAAGTATTTCTAGATTTATTCTAGCTCCAATCTTTTCCCATTGTTCCTTTAATAATTCAGCTGTTTGCTGTAATTCAGGCCAATTAGTCGTTAGAATATTAATTTCAAGCTCTATTTCTTCACCATCAATTGTTTTTTCCCTTATTCCATCATTATTTAAATCTTTCCATTCGGCTGCTTCCAAAGTATTATTGGCGTGTTCAAGTGCGAATTCATAAATATTTGTTTCAGGAGTATATCCAAACCAATCAGGAAGCAAGGGTGAATCAATTTGAATTCCTTTATCAGATAAGATTTTACTGATTATTTCTTTTTTATCTGTTGCGTAAGATAAGGCTAGTCGCACTGTTTTGTCTGCTAGAACTTTACTTTCTGTTTGATTAAAGAATACGGCGTAATAAGCAGGGATATTAATTTCGTAAATATTAAGATGATTAACAATATTTAACTGGTTAATTCCAGAAACAAAGCTTAATCCATCTATTTGTCTTCTTTTATATGCGTCAATTAATTCTGTTTGACTATCAAAAAATTTAAAAATAACATTTTCAATAAAGGGGCCATTAGGGCTTCCTTCAATTTGTAAATAGAAATTTTCGTTGCGGATTAATTCTATTGATTCAATCTTCCCGTCTTTATCTTTATTTATTTTTTCAAACTTATATGGGCCTGATCCGACTGGCTGAATATTATATTGACCCAAGGCAAAGTTTTGAGCTGAAATTCCTGCCCAGAGATGTTTTGGCACAATTCCAACTGTTAAATTGTGTAGAAAAGGGGAATAGACATTATTTAATTTAAAACTCATTTTAAAATCATCAATCTTTTCTATCTCAACTCCTTGCCAATTATTTTTTAGCGGACTTTTGTATTCTGGGTCCTGGATTGTTTTAATAGTGTAGATAATATCATCTACTGTTAACTGTTCATCATTATGCCATTTAACATTTTCTCTTATCTTTATTTCATACAATAAGCCATCTTCGCTAATATTGTATGATTCAACTAAATCAAGAATAAGGTTTCCTTGTCCATCATATTTAAATAAGCTTGAATAGATGATTTGTGTTAAATCTCTATCAGCGTCATTTGTTTGCGCTAGGATGGGGTTAATAAAGCGTGGCTGGCCAAGAATGCCTTCTGTATAGCTCCCTCCTATTTTTGGTTCAATATATGTTTTATTTAAATAAAAATTGAAAAGTAAAACTATAATAGAAGCAAATATTAGGAAAATAAAGAAGCGTGCTATCCAGCGTTCCTTTGATGGTAAAACTTTAGGTAGACGAGCCCACTGTTTCCATGAAATTTTTTTAATTTGTTTAGAATGTGATAATAACTCTATTAATCTTTTATAGTGCTTATTGTCTGAGATTTTCATAAATAAAATTGTGTTAGAAATTAATCTCGCTTGGCGAGATAAATCAATGATTTATTCAGAATAATTAGATCAAAAGATTCAAAAATGAAGATATTAAAAATAAACTAGCTAAAATAATACTAGAGGTAAAGAGAATTTTTTCAAACCCTCTTTTTTTGTAATAACTACCGCCTCCTCCGCCGCCTCCTCCGCCGCCTCCTAAAATACCCATGCCACCACCAGCTCCTTTTTGTTGAAGAAGGATAGTTACAATTAATCCTATAGCAATAATAATTTGAAAAATAGTTAAAATGTCTTGCATAATTAGTCGTTTATTTTTTTTCTTTTTCTTCCTGTTCCAAAAACTATATTAACGACGCTGATAATTAAAACTCCCCAGAAATAATTCCAGAATCCTATAATAGTTAAATCAGATATTAAATATTCTAAAAGCCATAATAGGATTATGTTTATTATAATAATAAAAAATCCAAAGCTTATAATTATTAAAGGCGCAGATATTAGGCGTAAAATAGGCCTAATAAAAATATTAATTAATCCTAACACTGAACCAGCTATGATTAATGTTAAAATATCACCTCCAATATTAAAGCCTGGCAAGAAGCGATCAGCTAAAAAAATAGCCAGAGCGTTAACTAGTATTTGAGCAATAAATCTCATGTATTTAGTTTCTGTATTTTATCATTATTATAATTTTGAGTCAAGGTTTTTATTGTAACAGGCCGTGCCTTGAGAGCTACATCCCTTACGCTGGCAAGCGGAAGGGTGTACTCGTCAAGGCACGGCCTGGAATAAACTCATTTTTTCTTCTTAATAATCCTTTGCAAGCCAAAAACACTTTTGCCGGAGATTTTCATCTTCGGTTTTTTCTTTCTCTCTCTTTCTTTTTGTTTTTTTCTTATCTTTTCTTCAATTTGTTCTAAATCATCTTTCATTTTTTAATTATAACATAAATTCATAAAAATTCTAATTATCCTTGACAAAATTATTTAATTATGTTATTTTCATAAACATAGTCTCTTTAATCTTTTTCCTTGGTATTTTGGTCATGCACCATATACTCTTTCCTCCTACGAAAAAAAGAAAAAACAAGGAAAAGATAAAGAGACTTTTTCTTTAAAAATAAATAAATAAATAATAAATTATAAATCTTTTATATATAGGGAGGGTGGAAAATGAGTGCTAATACAAAGGAATTTCAGAAAAAACTCGATATGGATTTATTTCTGGGAATATGGATGGGAAAATTTTATAACAAAATATCAGAGTTTAGGGGAGATAGTGCTTTTTTTCTTGAGTTTGCAGAGATATTAACCAGATATCTCAAAGAAGAGCTCAAAAAAGAAAGGGGAGATGAGGAATATTTTGAAATGCCAGAAAGAAGTCATGCATCCTCCTTTTGTGCCGACCTATTAAAGGGTCTTACAGAAACTTCTTTCCCTCTCAATGAAAAAAATTGGATTATCGCCGAATTTATAAGGTTGATATATCCATATGCTTTGGCTTCGTTTTTAAGGGAGTCATAAAAAGAGTTCAAAATACCTTTGACCGTCTATCGATCTACAATAAAGATCTTTAGGCGGTTTTTTAATTGATTAAATCTTTATTTTCTGCGATAATGAAAACATGAACATAAATTTTGATTATAAGAAATATATAAAATACCTTTATTCATTAAAGCAGTTTATTATAATTTCTTCCGCGCTATTTGTTTTTTCCATAATATATGGTTATTTTAGCGCTAAAATTTCTCCAGAAGACGCAAAAACAACTTTATTAGAATTTGAAAAAATGTTTGAACCGATCATAGAGTCAGGTCTTTTTATGCAGTTTGTCTATATTTTTCTAAATAACGCCTTTGCCTTATTTATATCCATCATCTCAGGAATCTTTTTCGGTATCTTTCCTTTGTTGTCAGTATTCTCCAATGGAGCCATAATTGGTATTTTTGCTTTCCTGTGGGGTCAGGAATTTACTTTATTTGAATTTTTAATGGGTATTGTTCCTCATGGAATAATTGAAATTCCTCTTTTAATTGTTAGCGCTGCTATTGGTTTAAAAATAGGCAAGACAGCTATAGATAGGGTTTTTAGGAAAAAAGGTAAAATAAAGCCAGAAATTAAAAAAGGTCTTAATTTTTATGTTAAAATAATGCTCTTTTTAGCTCTAATTACCGCTGCTATAGAAGTATTCATAACCCCATTATTTTTCTAAGTTTTCTTGACAAGGAATACATTCCATTGTATTCTTTTTTTTAGTACATAAACAATTAATCTTTTTTTAAGAGAGGAGAATTTTCATGAAAGAGATAACAGGTATTTCTTTGGGATTGGGGTTTGGTCGTGTTGGAGAAAGAGCAACTTTTTTAGCTCCGGCATTACGTGAAGGTGATCAAAAAACGAAAAGAATTCAACAAGCTTTTATTGATCTTTACGGTAAAGGTTCTTTTGAAATTTATAGAATCACAAAAAATTTAATGGTTAAAAATGAATACTCGATTTACCTTGAGATTCCTCACGACAGAGTCATTGTCGTGCCATCGGATTCATTAGCCGAGGCAACATAAGGTAAGGAGGTGTAAAATGAAATTCTTGGTATGTGCTGAATCTTTTTTGAGGATTTCTGGTATTTGTGATGATATTCAGGATATCCTGGAAGAGAGATGTCTGGGCGAAAAGAATGATGGAATAATTGCTGTGGAAAAAAAAGTTAGCCCTACAGAAGAAGCCATGATATATATATCGCCTAATGGTACTGAAGATCTTGAGATTTCAAAAATCATAAGTAAAATCCTGTTGGAGCAATTATCACTAAGGTGTCATCGAGTGAATTGTTCTGTTGTTTCGGAGGTAGATTACATTGAAATATAATCAAATTTAAGGGTCAGGACAAAAAATCGTCCTGGCCCTTTTAAATTGACCAGAATTAACTAAAAAGTTATTATTAATATAATATTATGCAATTAAAATAGGCCGTGCCTTGAGAGCTACATCCCTTACGCTGGCTCGCCTCGCCGAAGCCTCTGGCGTAGCGCTGGTAGGCGGAAGGGTGTACTCGTCAAGGCACGGCCTATGGATTAAAAAACATGCAATATGCTTATTTCTTCGGTTGTTTAATGTTCTTAGTTGTCTGGCTATTATTCTTCATATTAAGAAAAGATTTAAGAAAAGAAATAATTTTTGGCAGTTTATTAGCGTTGCCTTTTGGGCTAAGTGAGTGTTTATGGGTTCCTGAATACTGGAATCCTCCTTCTTTATTTAATTTAATATCTAAATATGGCGTAGGAATAGAAAGTTTTCTGTTTTTCTTTCTTTGCGGAGGGGTTGCGACTGTTGTTTATGAGATAATAGTTAGAAAGAAAGTAGTTAAAATGGGGTCACAGTGCAAATATTTATTTGGGCCATATATTTTAATTATATTAATTTTTATTACATTAGAATTCATATCTCCAGAAAGGACAATTTATAATGCGATTATATCTCTGTTAATTACTGCAACAATTATCGCTATAAAAAGAAAAGATTTAATTAGTCAGATTGTCTTTGGAGGAATTTTCTTTGCAACTGTTTATTTCTTCCTATTTTTCATATTTACTAAAATATTCCCTGAATATGTTTCTCTTGTATATAATTTAGAATATATTTTGGGAGTTATTGTTTTGGGCGTGCCTTTGGAAGATATACTTATAAGCTTTGGTGTCGGAGCTGTCTGGTCTTCTTTTTATGAATATATTAGGGGATACAGGACTAAGGATATAGCTTAGATTTTATTTGACATAAGCATACTTTTATCGTATGCTTTTTTTAGTACACAAACAATTTTTAATATATAAGGAGGTGTTTATGTCTAAAGATAATTGGATAGGCTTTTGGCTGAGTACGCGGGTTCTTTCCGGTTGGATTAAATCACGGGAAGAATGGGTAAAAATTGTAAATGGAGGATTTTGTGGAAGTCTAAATAGTCTTTTAAGACTTAAATCACATTGTTCTTCCAAGTCCCCATCTTTTGGAAAAGGCTCTAAATATACTGAATATTTAACTTTAGGCACTTGGGCCAAGAATAATGATATAGACTTAACTATTTAAAGGGGAGGAAATGACAATGAAAAAGAAGAAACCGGCTCACGAGATAATCGTTAACCTGATCGAAATACATTATACTGGAGGTGCCTTGGTTTCTCCAAAGGAATGCGGCCGTATCACGGTTTTATTGTGTGAGATATTGGAGGATATAGATATTCCGGAAGAAGATATCCTGAAAGTTATTGAAAAGTTAGTGGAAATAACTGATATTGATCTTCCGTGGGCTTTTGAGGATATGAGGGTTTCTGCCGTCACGAGTCTTATACGTATGCTCAAAGATCAATTTCTCTAATATTCCCGTCGACGAAAAAACTCGTTTCGGCGGGTTTTTTCTTTGATGAGCCAGAATTAAAATTAATTTTCAAAACGTTTTTTCAATTGACCAAAACAAGCTATAAAGGTATTATTAGAGTAAAGATTAATATCAAAATGTTAAAAAAATATAAGCATATTTCATTTGATCTGGATGGAACATTAGTTTTTACTAATAAAGAATATAGATATGAAGTTGTTCCTAAAGTAGTTAAGAAATTAGGTGGTTTGGTTAAGAATGCTCATCTTATAGATAGATTTTGGTTTGAAAGCAATAGAGATGAAATTATTAAAAATGATTTTAATTTAGATCCAAAGGCTTTTTGGTTGGTATTTAGAGATTTTGATGAACCAGTAAAACGCGCTTTATTAACTCAATCTTTTAATGATGTAGAAAAATCTTTTAAAAAACTAAAAAAACTTGATAAAACAATTTCTATTATTACAGGAGGTCCAAATAAAATAGCAAAATTAGAATTAAAAAAACTTAATGGAGCTCCTTATGATTATTCTTTTTCAATTGAAGATAGTCAGTATAAGGAAAAACCCAATCCAGAAAGTTTTAGTTTTATTCTTAATCAACTTAATTCAACTCCTCAAGAAACTATTTATATTGGTAATAGTAATGAAGATGCTTATTATGCTAAAAATGCTGGAGTAGATTTTATTCATATAGAAAGGAATGAACATAAATTTGATTTAAAAGAGCATGCTGTTTGCACAATTAAATCATTAGAAGAATTATTTTAATATTGTCATTCTGAGCCAGTAGGCAAAGAATCTAATATTTATGCCTAAAAAAGTTAAAATTAGTGAGATTTACTTAGTTGATCGTTCAAGAGAGAAATTAAGATTCAAAACCGTGGAAATATAAGAATTTAAGTATTATGGAATCTAAAGAAGAAAAAAATACTTTAAACCAAGCTATATTAAAAGCGTTTCAGTTATTTAAATCTTCTTTGCCTATTATGATAGGTGTTTTATTATTAATTAGTTTAGTTGATTTGTTTGCTAAAGATTATTATTTACATATTTTTACTGGAAACTTTATCTTAGA